>OMDK01000015.1_pt1 | contig 92362 bp, 86 predicted proteins | sample 1645201 | NCBI WGS metagenome assembly OMDK01 (sample SAMEA103958151, study PRJEB25191) | human gut metagenome
GTTTTACCAACACTTCCAGTAACGCCGATGATCGGAAGAGACATTTTATTTCTGTAATAGGCAGCAATCTGCTGCATGGCTGTCAAAGTATCAGGAACTTTGATGTATGGAGCATTTCCTGAAGCTTCTGTATGTTCTTGTGTTAAGCAGGCACCGCCTTCTTTTAATGCATTAGGAATAAAAATATGGGCATCAACACGTTCTCCGATGATCGGTACAAATAAAGTGTTAGGACCGATCTCCATAGAATTCGTACTTAAGTGGTCAATCTTCATGGAAGGATCACCACATAAAAGTGTTCCGTCTGTTGCTTCTAAAATATCTTGAATTGTTATATTCTCCATAGAAAACCTCGTTTCTTTCACTGTTAGATTTCAGCATAGGTGTGATTGATGATAACGGTTTAAAAAATTTATGCTGTTATCTACAGATTATAGCATAAAATGAAGTTGTATGATAAAATGATAGCCAGAAAATACAAAAAACATATTAGAAAAGAGGGTTCATGAGTTTTACACATTTACATGTCCATACAGAATACAGTCTGCTGGATGGTTCCAATAAGATAAAAGAATATGTAGCCCGTGTCAAAGAACTTGGCATGGACAGTGCGGCGATCACAGATCATGGAGTTATGTATGGTGTGATTGATTTTTATCGTGCAGCAAGAGCCGAGGGAATCAATCCGATTCTGGGATGTGAGGTTTATGTAGCCCCCGGCTCCCGATTTGACCGTGAAGCAGGAAGCGGCGAAGACAGATATTACCACCTGGTTCTTCTGGCAGAGAATAATCAGGGTTATGCAAATCTGATGAAAATTGTGTCCAAGGGTTTTACAGAAGGATTCTATTATAAACCGCGAGTAGATCTTGCGGTATTAAAAGAGTACCATGAAGGGATTATTGCCTTAAGTGCCTGCCTTGCAGGTGAAGTGGCCAGGTATCTTCAGAGAGGAATGTATGAGGATGCAAAGGCAGCAGCTCTTCGTTATCAGGATATTTTTGGAAAAGGCAATTTCTTCCTGGAATTACAGGATCATGGAATTCCTGCGCAGAGACTGGTAAATCAGGAACTTCTCCGTATGCACGAAGAAACAGGGATTGACCTTGTTACAACCAATGATGTGCATTATACAAGGGCGGAGGATGCTGATCCTCATGATATTCTTCTCTGTCTGCAGACAAACAAGAAACTGGCAGACGAGGACAGAATGCGTTATGAGGGCGGCCAGTATTATGTGAAATCCCCGGAAGAAATGGCAGAACTTTTCCCATATGCTTTGGAGGCCCTGGAGAATACTCATAAGATTGCACAGAGATGTCATGTTGAGATTGAATTTGGCGTGACCAAGCTTCCAAGATTCGATGTGCCGGATGGTCTTACATCCTGGGAATATCTGAACAAGCTATGCTTCGAGGGACTGGAGGAACGTTATCAGCCGGTTACAGAGGAATTAAAAGCTCGTCTGAATTACGAATTATCTACTATAAAAAATATGGGCTACGTGGATTACTTCCTTATAGTATGGGATTTTATTAAATATGCCCGCGATCATGACATTATGGTAGGACCGGGACGTGGCTCTGCAGCGGGAAGTCTGGTTGCTTATACCTTGGGCATCACACAGCTTGATCCTATTCGCTATGATCTGCTCTTTGAGCGATTTCTGAATCCGGAACGAGTATCTATGCCTGATATTGACGTTGACTTCTGCTTCGAAAGAAGGCAGGAGGTTATTGAATATGTCCGCCGTAAATATGGGGATGATTGTGTGGTTCAGATCGTTACTTTTGGTACGCTGGCAGCCCGTGGTGTGATCCGGGATGTGGGCCGTGTACTGGATATGCCTTATGCACAGGTGGATTCCATTGCGAAAATGATCCCGCAGGAATTAAATATTACTATAGATAAAGCCCTTACTATGAACCCTGAGCTGAAAAAAGCATATGAAGAGCAGGATGAAATTCATTATCTGATCGATATGGCAAGACGTCTGGAGGGACTTCCAAGACATACTTCCATGCATGCAGCAGGTGTTGTGATCAGCCAGAAAGACGTATCGGAATACGTACCTCTTTCCAGAGCCCAGGACGGTTCCATTGTCACGCAGTTTACCATGACAACACTGGAAGAATTGGGACTTTTAAAAATGGACTTCCTGGGACTTCGTACTCTGACTGTGATCCAGAATGCAGTAAAGCTGATCCAGAAGGATGCAGGAGTGACTCTGGACATGCAGAAAATCAATTATGATGATAAAAAGGTTTTGGATTCCCTTGGCACCGGTCGTTCTGATGGTGTATTTCAGCTTGAAAGTGCGGGAATGAAAAACTTCATGAAGGAACTGAAGCCTCAGAGTCTGGAAGATGTGATCGCAGGAATTTCTCTTTACCGCCCGGGCCCCATGGATTTTATCCCTCAGTATATCCGGGGCAAAAACCGTCCGGATACCATCCGTTACGACTGCCCTCAGCTGGAGCCAATCCTGAAGCCTACTTATGGGTGTATTGTCTATCAGGAACAGGTTATGCAGATCGTTCGTAACCTGGCAGGTTATACTCTGGGCCGAAGCGACCTGGTGCGCCGTGCAATGTCCAAAAAGAAGGCCTCTGTCATGGAAAAGGAGCGCCAGAACTTTGTTTATGGAAATGAAGCGGAAGGTGTGCCGGGCTGTATTGCCAATGGAATTCCGGAGCAGACGGCAAATAAGATTTATGACGATATGATCGATTTTGCAAAATACGCATTTAATAAGTCTCATGCGGCAGCTTATGCGGTCATTTCTGTACAGACCGCATGGTTAAAATATTATTATCCGGTAGAATTTATGGCAGCCCTTATGACGTCTGTCATTGACAACTCGGCAAAAGCTGCAGAGTATTTGTTCCACTGCAAGGATATGGGAATCCAGGTACTGCCACCGGACATTAATGTGGGACGTGGCGAGTTTACCGCAGAAGGAGAAAATGTCCGCTATGGACTCTATGCGATCAAAGCTTTGGGACGTCCGGTCATTGACAAAATTATCGAAGAACGCGAGCTGGGAGGACCATACCGCACATTGCAGGATTTCATTGAGCGTACCGCGGAGCGGGATGTCAACAAGCGTGCCATTGAAAATCTGATCAAGGCGGGGGCGTGTGACAGTCTCGACGGAACGAGAAAGCAGATGACCATGGTCTATGCATCAATCGTGGATCAGGTGGTACATCAGAAAAAAAATACGATGTCCGGGCAGATGAGCCTGTTTGATCTGGTATCGGAGGAAGATAAAAAAGATTACGAAGTGCAGTATCCGAATGTGGGTGAGTTTGATAAAGAGATGCTTCTGGGATTCGAAAAAGAAGTGCTCGGCATTTATCTCAGCGGACATCCGCTCGAAGAGTACATGGATAAAATGAAAAAAAGCGTCACTGCAAATGCGCTGGATTTCATCCGTGAGGAAGAGACCGGTGCTGTCAAAGTGCAGGACAATGCACATGTGATCGTTGGTGGAATCATCACGGCAAAGACCGTGAAATTTACCAGAAATAATAAGGCGATGGCATTCATTACGGTGGAGGATCTGACCGGGAATGTGGAAGTTATCATATTTCCAAAAGATTATGAGAGATACAGCCGCTTTTTGAATGAAGATGCGAAGGTGTTTGTTGTCGGGCATGCCACGGTAGAGGATGAGCAGAATGGTAAAATTATCTGCGAGCGCATCATTCCGTTTGACGATACACAAAGAGAAATCTGGCTCCAGTTCCCGACAAAAGAGGAGTATCTGTCGCAGGAGCAGGAACTGATGGCAAAACTTCACGATTCCGATGGAAACGATGAGATCGTCATTTATGTGGCCAATCCGAAAGCTGTAAAAAGGCTGGGAAGAAACCTTACCGTTTGCGCAAATTCGGAGCTTTTGACCACTTTGACGAATTTTCTTGGCAAAAAAAATGTAAAAGTTATTGAAAAAAGCATTGAAAACCGCGCCTAATAAGTATAGAATAAAACAGATTAAGGGAATTGATTATTATTTAATATATGGAGGATGTAACGATGGCAAAAGAGATAAACACAATTGGTGTTCTTACCAGTGGTGGAGATGCACCAGGAATGAATGCAGCAATTCGTGCTGTAGTAAGACAGGCTCTTTTCAAAGGAAAAAAAGTAAAAGGAATTAAGAGAGGCTATGCAGGACTTCTGAACGAAGAGATTATCGACATGGATGCCAAGAGTGTATCCGATACAATCTCTCGTGGTGGTACCATTTTACAGACAGCCCGTTGCATGGAGTTCGTTACTCCGGAAGGTCAGCAAAAAGGTGCTGAGATTTGTAAGAAACATGGCATTGATGCAATCGTAGTCATCGGTGGTGATGGTTCATTCAAGGGTGCACAGAAGTTAGCTGCACTTGGAATCAATACAATCGGTGTTCCGGGAACAATCGATCTGGATATTGCATGTACCGATTATACAATTGGATTTGATACCGCTGTCAATACTGCTATGGAAGCAATTGACAAGGTTCGTGATACATCTACTTCCCATGAGAGATGCTCCATTATTGAGGTTATGGGACGTGGCGCAGGACATATCGCATTATGGTGTGGTCTTGCAAATGGAGCAGAGGAAGTATTACTTCCTGAGAAATATGATTATGATGAGCAGCGACTGATCGACCAGGTTGTCAATGCACGTAAGAATGGAAAGCAGCATTACATTATCATCAATGCTGAGGGAATCGGACATTCACAGAGCATGGCAAAGAGAATTGAGGAAGCTACAGGTATCGAGACCCGTGCTACCATTCTTGGACATATGCAGCGTGGTGGAAGCCCAACATGTAAGGATCGTGTATATGCAACAACTATGGGTGCTATGGCAGTTGATCTTCTTTGCGAGGGCAAGAGCAACCGTTTAATTGCACACAAGGGTGGCGCATTTGTTGATTTCGATATCGACGAAGCACTTGCAATGAAAAAAGGTGTTGACGAGTATATGTATCAGATTTCTAAATCTCTGGTTTAATCATTTGTCGATGCGGGGCAGTCGGGTTTCCGACTGTCCCTTTTTTATGCCTTATGACTTATGCAGATGCCCCGATGATGAAATCGTCGTATTTTTATGGCACCTGCACCTTAAAAGGAGGAGAAAACCACGTATGATCACAAGTACATCCAATCAGCAGATGAAAAACCTCACTGCTTTGATAAAAAAAGCGAGGGAGCGCAAAAAGCAGAATGCTTTTGTTGTGGAAGGCATCAAGATGTTCTTAGAAGCTCCGAAAGAGTGGCTGATAAGTGTCTATGTTTCCGAAAGTTTTTTACAGGAGGAAGAACATAAAAAACTTTTGCAGGAGTATACGTATGAAGTCGTTGCGGATGCTGTTTTTCGCAGTGTATCCGATACGCAGACACCACAGGGGATTCTTGCGGTAGTTAAGATTCCGAAGTATGAACTTTCCGACATGCTTTGTGGGGAAAAGACACATTTACTGATTCTGGAAAGTGTTCAGGACCCGGGCAATCTTGGAACGATGGTGCGGACCGGAGAGGGTGCCGGTATCAGTGGAATTATTATGAATCGCACCACGGTGGATTTGTTTAATCCAAAGACAATTCGTTCTACGATGGGAAGTATTTACCGTATGCCTTATTATATTGTGGATGACCTTGAAGAGACGCTTACCATGTTGCAGGGAAAGGGCGTGCATCTGTACGCTGCGCATTTGAAAGGAACTGCAATGTACGATGCTTTTGATTATACGAAAGCGTGTGGATTCCTGATCGGCAACGAAGGAAACGGTCTGAGCAAGGAAATTGCAGATTGCGCAGATACTTATATCCGCATCCCGATGGAGGGAAAAGTGGAATCTTTAAATGCGGCCATTTCTGCAACGCTTTTAATGTATGAGTGCAATCGTCAGAGGAGGAAGAAGTAATGAAAATCTGGTTCAAATTGTGGACAGACACGAGACTTGTGAAGTCCGAAACCATTGAGATAGAAGATGACGATACACGCACCCACAAAATTTTCCGGGCTTTGGAGGAAGCATGCCTTCGGTTTGACCTTGGAAAACCAATCTGGTTAGATGCCAATGTCAAGGAATTTCAGAGACGGTCAAAGACACGATTCGGAAAAGATAATTTTGTGGAAGAGATTGATTTTGATTATATGGAAATGCAGGTGCTGGAAGAAGATTAGAGGGCCTGTACAGAAACTTAAGATTTTCTAAAATATGGCAGCCATTGCTTATTTTATGCTGTAAATATGGTATAATAAATAAGAATGGAGGGTACATATGGATACAACACAGATTTTGAATGAAGACATTGACAGTTGGGAGACTGCCATGTTTTTGTACAATTCCGCGTTGAAGGAAGTTGGCACGAAGCTGGATATTCTCAACGATGAGTTTGTACACATACATAAGTATAATCCGATAGAATACATTAAGAAGCGTATCAAGACACCAGAGAGTATCGTTAAGAAACTCAAACGTGACAATTATGAAGTCACAATTGAAAATATGGTTAAGTACATTAAAGATATCGCGGGAATCCGCATCGTATGTTCATTTACCTCGGATATCTATCGTCTGGCAGAGATGATCGGAAAGCAGAACGACCTGACCGTCGTATCCATTAAGGATTACATCAAGCATCCGAAGGCCAGCGGATATAAAAGTTTTCATATGCAGGTATCGTTGCCGATTTTTTTATCGGATCGCGTGGTAGATACAATGGTGGAAATTCAGATCCGAACCATTGCCATGGATTTCTGGGCAAGCCTGGAACATAAAATTTATTACAAATTCGAGGGAAATGCACCGGATTATATCAGCCGGGACTTGAGGGAATGTGCAGAAATCGTATCGAATCTGGATGCAAAGATGCTTCAACTGAACACGGCGATTCTTGCTGAGAAGGCAAAAATGGAGGAAGAAAAGAAACTTCAGAGTGAGGCTTCAGAAGAAAGTAAATAATGATATGAAAAAGACTGTAGGACATTGTGGTTTCTACAGTCTTTCTTTTTTTGCATAGGAAAATCCTTTTATTGCAAATGGAATGCAGAAATGCTACTATAATCCTATGGGATTCCTATGGAAAACGGAATCCGAAGATGAAAGGAGAAAATAAAATGAGTGAATATAGAATGGGGACAAAATGCGTACAGGCAGGATATACACCGGGAAACGGAGAACCAAGACAGATTCCGATTGTACAGTCTACGACTTTTAAATACAGCACAAGTGAAGATATGGGAAAATTGTTTGATTTAGAGGCAGAAGGATATTTTTACAGTCGTCTGCAGAATCCTACGAATGACCTTGTGGCAGCAAAGATTGCAGAGATGGAAGGCGGTACTGCAGCCATGCTTACATCATCCGGACAGGCAGCAAATTTTTTTGCAATGTTTAACATCTGTGAATGTGGAGATCATATCGTAGCTTCTTCCTCTATTTATGGAGGTACTTTTAACCTGATCGCTGTGACGATGGCGAAGATGGGAATTACAGCAACATTCGTATCACCGGATGCAACGGAAGAAGAGCTGAATGCGGCATTTCAGCCGAATACCAAGCTGATGTTTGGTGAGACCATTGCAAACCCGGCACTGACCGTTCTGGATATTGAGCTTTTTGCAAAAGTGGCACATGAGCATGGAGTACCGCTGATCGTGGATAACACATTCCCGACACCGGTAAACTGCCGTCCATTCGAATGGGGCGCAGATATTGTCACACATTCTACAACAAAGTATATGGACGGACATGGCGCTGCATTAGGCGGAGCAATCGTAGATAGTGGACGATTTGACTGGATGGCACATGCAGACAAATATCCGGGACTTTGTACACCGGATGAGAGCTATCATGGAATTACCTATGCAGAAAAATTTGGAAAAGAGGGTGCTTTTATCACAAAATGTACCTCACAGCTGATGCGGGATTTTGGTTCCATGCAGTCACCGTACAATGCATTTATTCTCAATCTTGGTTTGGAATCATTGCATGTGCGTATGCCAAAGCATGTGGAGAACGGACAGGCCGTGGCTGAATTTTTGGAAAAGCATCCAAAAGTTGCCTATGTTAATTATTCCGGACTTCCATCCAATAAATATTATGAGAGAGCACAGAAATACCTGCCGAACGGCGGATGCGGCGTAGTTTCCTTTGGATTAAAGGGAGGACGTGAAGCGGCTTCTACATTTATGAAGACACTGAAACTGGGCGCAATTGAGACACATGTAGCAGATGCGAGAACCTGCTGCCTCAACCCGGCCACATCGACACACAGACAGATGAATGATGAGCAGCTTAAGGAAGCAGGTGTGCCTGCAGAACTGATCCGAATCAGCCTTGGTCTTGAAGACAAGGAAGATCTGATTGCAGATATCTCCAATGCACTTGATGCAATCCAATAAGATTTCTATTTCTGATTCCGGGAGCGGTGAAAGATCGCTTCCGGAATCGCAAATCCAAAAATAATTCCAAACACAATCGCCAGAGCAATTTCAAATGTTTCAAGTCCCTTTGCGGAAAAAAGCGCGCTTTCTTTTGTGATCAGATAGTACGCGGTATAATAAATGCCTGCGCCGGGTACCAAAGGGAAAATTCCACATAATAAATATACTGTGGCAGGATTGCGCCGCACAACGGCCATCGTTCTTGAAAAAACAGTCAGAATAAAAGTGGCAACCAAAGAGGCAAGCACCACATTGCCATTTAGCTGAAACAGAATATAGTATACGATCCAGCCGAGTGCGCCGGATAAACCACAGAAAACGAGTTCTTTTTTAGGTGCGCAGAATAAAAGCGCAAAAGCAATCGTTGCAATCATTGCGAGCACAAATTGAATCACATATGTCATAAAGGAAAACCTCCTCCCATATAGCGGAACAGAATAATCGGAAGACCAACACCTACTGCAATACACAGTGCCGTGAGCAGTGCATCAATGAGATGAATCGTTCCGGACAGATAATCACTGTTATAAAAATCACGGATTGAAGTAGTAAAAACAATTCCCGGAACAAGTGGCATGATATCACCGATAATGATCTTGTCATAATGAATCGGAAGTCCGGTCATAAAAACGAGAATGGTCAGTACTGCCACAAGAATGCTTGCATAGATCGTCGTGAGAAAACGTGTAATGTGGTGCTTTTGGCACGCAAGGAGAAACGCTTCCTCCAGTCCACCGATGATCGTGGCAAAAAGCATGTCGAGCACATGGGTGCCGCCAAAGAGATAACAGAGACATCCGCAGGCAATCGCGCATCCGCCGATAAGCAGAGGCCTCGGATAAGAGGGAAGTTTTTTACACTCTTCCAGTCGTATATTTGCTTCGGAAATGGAGCAGGTGTGGTCACAGATATCTCTTGTCAGCTGATTTAAAGCCGCCACTTTGCCAAGATTCACACCGGAGAGAGGCACATGCCGGATCATACTGCAGGCGTCGTCGCGACTTTCATTGGCGCTGGCGAAGATACCGTTCGAGAGAACGTACACGTCAAAGTCTTCGATGCCGTATGCTTCGAGTATTCGTATGAGAGAGTCTTCCACGCGGTAGAGTTCGGCGCCGCTTCGCAGCATGATGTCACCGATTTCTACGGCAAGTGTCATAATTTCTTTCGTTTGCACCATAGAATGCAGTTCCTTTCACATAATACTTGGTTGTCGGAGGCCCTTCAAAGTTGTTGTTTCCTTGCTCTGCGTGGGTGCTCTTCTTTTCAGGTTAGTTATCCAGAATTTGAATTTTCAAAAAATTCCCCACTGACTCCTTTTATGATTTCCGTCCGTTCAAGTTTAGACAAGGCACGGTCACTGTCCGTCTCTCACAGATGACGTCTGAAGTATTTTGTGACGGTCTTAGTGGTGGGGTAAAGAATACCGTGCCCACGGGTCGCATTTGCGCCCTCGTTCTACCATAGGCATATGAAGTTTTACGGTGGGCGACACAATGGAGAGTGGGCACAATAAAATTTCTGAACCCCACCACTTAGACCGGCTAAAAATGCTGAACGCATCTGTGAGAGACGGACAGTGACCGTGCCTTGTCGAAACGCGAGCCGGACAGAAAATTTGAGTCAGTGGGAAACTTCATGAAAATATCAAAATTCTGTCTAAAACCACCTGAAAAGAAGAGCACCCACGCAGAGCAGCGGCAACACGAACTTTGATACCTTACATCTACTCTTAATGTATGTCCAAAAGGAGCACCTGTCAATCATCTTTTGGCATACTTCGAAAATTTGGAATAATGCGTAAAAAAAGGTACATACTAGCACAGAAGAAAAGGAGGCGCGCATGGAACAACAAAGCAAAAAGAAACACACAGGTAATGGTGTACGCTGCTACCGTATCATATTGGGCATCGCCCTTGTCGTTATCATTGCACTGACAGGCTGGTATATGCTGTCCTGCAGCAAAAATGCAACGCCGAAGGAAGGAACGCTTGTAAAGAGCAATTGTGAATATGAAGGAAAAGCATGAAACGGTATATGTGAAAGCAGATATGAACAGTGTCTGCTACGAGCCGCAGATAAAAATCATGGATGTGATGTCGGTACAATGCAGTGATCCGGCCATTGCCGCCGGTGTAAAGAATAAAACACTATATACCTTTAAAAAGGATGTTGGAAAGAAAAAGAAGCGCATCGAGGTATTTTCCATACTGAATGTGATTGACCTGATCCTGCAGGACTATCCGAATGTGGAGGTCGTAAGTTATGGAGAACAGGATTTTGTTGTGGAATATATCGCATCTCCGATCGCACCAAAATGGAGAGAGTATTTCAAAGTGATATTGTTGTGCATTACCATTTTTTTAGGATCTGCATTTACAATTATGGCGTTTAACAATGACATTTCCATCGGGGAAGTGTTTGATCGGTTCTATGGACAGGTGATCGGGCAGAAAAAACCGACTGTGTCAGAAATTGAAATCTGTTATGGACTTGGCCTGGCAGTTGGAATTCTGGTGTTCTTTAATCATATTGGCAAAAAGAAAATTACATCAGATCCGACACCGATTCAGGTAGAAATGCGTAAGTACGAAAAAGACATTGATACCACCTTTATTGAGAATGCAGGGCGGAAAGGACATGAGCATGATGTTAATTAGCCACATACTGATAGGTCTGCTTGCAATTGCCTGTGGAATTGCTGTGTCTGCCGGAACATTTGCCTTCATTCTGGTCATTGGTGTAGTTCCGCGTATGATCAAAAAAAATAATATGGGAAATCATATTTTCGAGATTGAGAACAGCATTGTTTTCGGCGTAATGGTTGGAGCGATATTTTCTGTTTTTGAGTGGGAGGCGCGTTTCCCGATTCCGTGGATGGCGCATGTGATGGTTGCCATCTACGGTCTGGCAGCTGGAATTTTTGTCGGATGTATTGCAGTGGCGCTGGCGGAAATTTTAAATACATTTCCGATTTTGTTTCGACGGCTGTATATCAACCGGGGATTGAGCTGGGTCATGATTGCCATGGCATTTGGAAAACTGGCTGGTTCGATGTATTACTTTTTCTGTGGGTATGGCCTGCCAAAGTACTGGTAAAGCGTATGGATTGTGGTACAATAACAGACAGTAGAATATACAAAAGAGACAGGAAAAGAGGAAATATTTATGGTAACATCCATTGCACGCCAGAGTGTAATTTTAAAATGCAATATGCAAAAATCGGTATTGCTTGGTAATTATGAATTTTATTATATTGCAGGACTTTTAAAAAAATTATTTAATGTATCGGCAGATGCAGATATGGAACCGGAGGCGTTATCAGAATACCTGTTGAGTGTTGTAGATACGCTTTCTCCCAAGGATGAAAAAGAAGCGTATCTGATTAAGATGGTCAAAGGATATGAACCACTTCCGGAGCATGATGAGCAGATGAAGGAATTGTTCGCATGGGGAGAACAGGAGCCGGATCTGTGGCAGGTAAAAACGAGCTTTCATCCAACCTTGTAGGGAGCCTTTGATCCGTTTCTTTGCAGATGCCATGTTGGAAGGAGCAGAGAATGAATCAAAAACAGCAGCAAATAGATCAAAAGCAGCAGGAACGAAACGAACAGTACAGCGAATATGTCAAAAAGGTAACACCTACCCATAATCTGTTGACAAATATGGGAAAAGCCTTTGTGATGGGAGGTGCAATCTGCCTTTTGGGACAGATCATTTTAAACATTGCAATGGGCGTGTTTGGAGCAAAGCAGGATGACGCGGCGTTGTGGTGCAGCCTGATACTGGTATTGCTTTCGGTAATACTTACGAGCTTTAATGTCTATGGACTTCTGGCAAACTGGGGAGGTGCTGGGGCGTTGGTTCCGATTACCGGATTTGCAAATGGTGTATGCTCATCGGCGGTAGAGTTTCAGAAAGAGGGGCAGGTATTTGGAATCGGATGCCAGATTTTTAAAATTGCAGGTCCCGTAATTTTATATGGCATTTTTTCCAGTTGGGTGCTGGGGCTGATTTACTGGATTTTAGGGATGCTTCGCATAGTTTAATTGACAGAAATAATTTGTAAAGATATAATGAGAATATCTTTACAAATTATTTATAATGATGGAGAAAACAATGACAGTTGAGCAGGTATACAAGAACATGGATAGCGATTATGCATCCGTCAAAGATCGTTTGCAGAATGATGCTCTGATTGAGAAGTTTCTCATTAAATTTCTCGCAGATGAGAGCTATGCAAATATATTCAAAAATCTGGAAGCACAGAATCTTGAAGAAGCGTTTCGTGCGGCTCATACTTTGAAGGGCGTATGCCAGAACCTTGGACTGGACCGTCTGTACAAGTCCAGCTATGATGTGACAGAAGCATTACGAAACGGAAAGAATGATGTGACCTCGGAGATGATGGAAAAGTTAGAGTCTGATTATGACATAACAGTTTCATCTATTCGTGAACTTCAATAACAGAAATTATTGGGCATTGTTTACAGCACATAAAGAATAAAAAAATCCAAACTGCACATACTTGATTTTGTAAGAATATAAGGCAATTTTAAATAAGCTGATATTCAAGGTCATGGAGGCAGTGTATGGTAAAAGAAGACGGACTTCCATTGGGACTGGGATTCGGACTTGCGATGAACGAAGATGCGATGCGAGGCTTTTCCTCTTTGGATGATGACGAAAAAAAACAGGTCATTGATGCAGCCCGAAGCATTGGTTCCAAGGAAGAAATGCAACAGTTTGTAAACAGTATTGCGGAAATTGGAAGAACAAAATAAGTGGATGAAGTGGATGAAAAATCAGTCAAAATGGTTTTAAATCCACTTCTTTTTTTCGCTTTTTTTTGCTATAATAAAAAATTGCAAAAAGACTGATGCCCTAAGGAGGAATATTATGGGGAGATATGTAGTAGATATTGATAAATATGCGACGCTGGCAAGACAGACAGCAGCAGAGGGGTGTGTTCTTGTCAAAAATGAAAATCAGACACTCCCTCTGCGCAAGGGAGATAAGGTAGCAGTCTTCGGACGGATGGCTTTTCACTATTATAAAAGCGGTCTTGGCTCCGGTGGGCTGGTAAACACCAAATATGTGGTGGGCATTCTGGATGCATTGAGAAAGGAAAAAGATATTTCGCTGGATGAAAATTTATTGCAGGTATATGAGGACTGGATCAAGGATCATCCATATGATGCAGGGGTAGGCTGGGGGCTTGTACCATGGTCACAGGAAGAGATGCCGTTGGATGATGCCTTGATTGAGGCGGCAGATGATGATATCGCGCTTGTCATCATTGGCAGAACTGCCGGAGAGGATCAGGACAATGTCAATGAAGCGGGCAGTTATCTCCTGACGGCTGCTGAGAGGGATATGATTGCAAAGGTAAGCAGAAAATTTAAGCGTACCGCAGTTATTCTCAATGTCGGAAATATTATTGATATGAAATGGGTAGAAGAATTGCAGCCATCTGCTGTTCTTTATGCATGGCAGGGAGGACAGGAAGGCGGAAACGGTGTGTGTGATGTGCTTACCGGTCGTGTGAATCCATGCGGAAGACTCACGGATACGATTGCAGAATGTATTGAGGATTACCCGTGTACGGCAAATTTTGGAGATGCGAAACGCAATTACTACAAAGAAGATATCTATGTAGGATATCGTTATTTTGAGACGTTTGCAAAGAACAAAGTCATCTATCCGTTCGGATACGGACTTTCTTATACGACATTTTCCATGGAGTCTGCATTTGCTGAGCAGAAAGATTCCATAGAAGTAAAAACAACTGTCAGGAATACCGGAAATCTGGCTGGAAAAGAGGTTGTTCAGGTGTATATCGAAGCACCGCAGGTGGCTTTGGACAAGCCGGCAAGAGTACTGGCCGGATTTGCAAAGACAAAGGAACTGGCATCGGGGGAGACGCAGACGGTTACGATTACGATTCCAAAATCAGTGTATGCTTCATATGATGATACCGGAGCAACCGGGCATAAGGATTGTTTTTTGTTAGAGGCTGGCATGTATGGAATTTATGTGGGTGCAGATGTCCGCAGCGCAGAGCGCGTGGCAGAATATGAGCAGGATTTTCTGATCATTGAGGATTTGGAAGAGGTGTGTGCGCCGGCGGAATCTTACGAACGTATGACACGGGCAAAAGACGGAAGTCTTACCTATACACAGGTACCGAAGCGCACATTTGGCCCGTATGACCGCATAGAAGAGATTCCAGCAATCGCATATACCGGGGACAGGGGATATAAACTTGCAGATGTTTATAATCAGAAGATTACGATGGATGAATTTATTGCACAGTTGTCGGACGAAGATCTTATGATACTTTTCCGGGGTGAGGGAATGTGCAGCCCTAAGGTTACGCCGGGAACCGGTTCGGCATTTGGAGGACTGACAGAGTCACTTCGCGCATTTGGTATTCCGGCAGCATGTACGACGGATGGACCTTCAGGGCTCCGGCTTGATTGTGGAACGAAAGCTTTTTCACTTCCAAACGGCACAGCACTTGGATGTACCTTCAATCTGGAACTGGTAGAAAAGTTATATGAGATGACGGGACTTGAACTGCGAAAGAATCGTGTGGATGCGCTGCTGGGACCTGGATTAAACATTCACAGAAGCCCGTTGAACGGAAGAAACTTCGAGTATATTTCTGAGGATCCGCTGCTTACCGGAAAGATGGGAGCAGCTCAGATCATTGGACTTGGTATTGCAGGTTCGACCGGAACCATCAAACATTTTTCTACCAACAACCAGGAGGCACATCGACATGAGGTTGAGGCAGTAGTCTCTGTGCGTGCTCTGCGGGAAATTTATTTCAGAGGTTATGAGATTTCCGTCAAAGAGGGGCAGGCACGCTCGGTGATGACTACATATGGACCGATGAATGGTCTGTGGACATCCGGAAACTATGACTTAAATACGATCGTGCTTCGGAAAGACTGGGGTTTTGAAGGCATTGTCATGAGTGACTGGTGGGCAAAAGCCAACACCGAAGGTGAGCCATCGGATATGAAGAACCATGCGGCGATGGTAATGGCACAGAATGATCTGTTCATGGTTACTTCCGATGCGTCTGACCAGACACAGGATAATCTGGTGGAAGCTTTGGCGGATGGACGCATCACCCGAGGACAGTTGCAGAGAAACGCCAGAAATATTCTTGGATTTATTTTAAAATCCCCGGCCATGCTCTATGAGATGGACATGATCTCCGAGGAAGAGTTAGAAGACCGCAAGGGTGATACCGAGGAAGATGCGGCAATCGATGACATCATTTATTACGAGTCGGATGAGAAAGGTGATGTTTATATTCCGGGAAAAGACTGGGATACACAGATGGGGGCTACAATCGTATTCGGAATCAATGTTGAGAGTGCGGAGTATGACATTGAGATTACAGCCCGTTCGCCATTGGGAGAACTGTCACAGCTGCCGATCACATTGTATTGTGATAACGTATTCAAAGAGATGATTTCTTTCCGTGGATCACAGGGCGAATGGTTTACGGACAAGAGAGAGTTTGGAACGTTATTGGGGCCTTCTTGTCACTATATTAAAATTTATTTTGGAGCAACAGGACTTGAAATTGATAATATTACATTGCGTTATCGCAAAAGAGTTCCTGGATTTGATGACTAAATTATGAAAGTATTAAAAGTAAAAAAAGGTGGCCTGATCGCCAAAAGACAGGAAAAGGTAATGGAATGGTATCTCATTCAGGAGGGAAGTGTCGAGTGTCGGTTTTCTTTTGTGAAAATCGTCATGAAGCGTAATTCCATTATCGGAATTTTAGACACTGGATGGTTCGGTTGTGATTATGTGGCACGGGAAGATACCACGGTAATCACGATTCCATGCAAAAATGCGCAGGATTTATCCAATATACTTGCAAAAAATGAAAATTTCCGTCCGGTATTTTTGCGGACTGCGATAGAACAGCGACAGCAGGCATTGTGCCTGTATGTAGATCTGTACCGCAAAGTCCGGCTTTTGCATGCAAAAGCAGAGGAATTTTATAATGATTATAAGAACCGGTGCAGCCAGCTGCTTGTGGATGAACAGCCATTTGCCAGGATGGAATGCTTTGAGGCACTGAATTTACAGCATCGTGCGGAAGAATGGGAAGTTCGAAACAGTGACAGTCTGGTAAAAAATTATCTCAGGGAATATATGCAATTGATGATCAAAGATGATAATCTGTGTGTGGGTGCAATCATGGAAGCATCCGCACAGATGCACCGTGTCACGCTTGGCATTGGTGAGATGGTGAATTACATGCTTCGCAATAAGGACATTTTGTTCGCTGAGACAAAAGATGATCTTTTTCATTTGTACTACGATTTGACGGTTGCCCGTTCCCGCAAGGGAAACGATGTCACATGGGAAAAAGAGCAGATGCTTGCAATTGTAGAAGTGATGCAGATGCTTGGAATTTACGGAGACTGTATGGAAGAGGCACAGCAAAGATGTGCCGGCAGCAATTTTGAAGGATTGTCCGTAGACAGAGTTTATGTGGCAAAAGAAGATTGTGTTGCGCGTATTATGGAATATGCAGGTTATGCAAATGAAGACATTCATGCATTCCGAACGGCATTAAAGGAACAGAATACAAGAGAAGTCAGCCGGAAGTTCTATGAAATTTATCTGCGGACTTTTTTGCGTTCGACGGAGAATCTGATCAAACCATCACCGATTATTCAGATGTTTTTGAATTTTGGATTTATGGATGCAGAATGTCTCGGAGAGGATCTTACGAATGCTTTGTATAATCTTGTAGATTCAATCGGACTGTTTCAGTCACAGCATGTATATACCATGTACGACTGGCTGCTTCACATTTACAATGGAGACTGTGTGCCTTCCATTAATGAGATGAACATGGATTATGCAGGGGCCTTGCAGCAGCAGTTGAAGCAGGGAAATATCACAGAAGAACAGATGAAAGCCGCAAAAAGTGATGGAAGACAGAAAGTCGCCTATGAAATCCAGAATATGTTCCGTACCGCTGACCGCGTGACCAGTGGGCGACTGCACGACTTCTGTCCGGTACTTCAGCAGAGTGACTTTGTGGGAAATATAGAAAAGATGGCGGTCACAGTCGAAAAAATTGAGGCGGCGATCAACAGTGTCCGATGCCTGGATTATTCCGCTTTTTACCGTGAAGTCATGTTTACGGATCCGGAGCATGGAATCAAGCAGGAGTGGATTATGAAGGAAGTACTGCCGGATATTATCCTGATGCCGAATGTAGGTTCCCGGGCACTTATGTGGCAGGAGACGGCTGGGGTCAAAAACGATACGCCGGCACGTTTCCTTTTCCCGATGTTCACCAGTATGGATATGGAAGACCTTATGCGGGAAACAATTGCACGTTACCGTTGGGAAATCTGCCGGAAGATACAGGGCGTCTACTGGAATGATCTTCGTGAGCCGTCTTTGACTTCGGAATATTGTGATTACATGCAGTTTTATCGCAAGAACAGTGAATTGTCTGCAGAGGCTAAGGATAAGATAAAAACAGATCTGGCCCGCTGTCGTAACAGCCAGAAGGAAGTGTTTGTCAAAGATTATGACAACTGGATGAAATATGAGTCGCAGGGAAGTTTCCGGCTGAACAAAGTGTCGCGGAGTATTCTGATGAAATACTGTCCATTTGCAAAGGAAGTGCGCAGCGCCCTGATGGCGAATCCACAGTATCAGAAAGGTTTTATGAAGTTTGAAGTGGACAACGAGCGAAAGCGCAAGAAACTACGGGCAATGTACGACAAATATGAGGCGTCCGGTGCACAGCTGACACCGGAACTGCTCGAAAACATGAAATATTATGAGATGTAAAATGTGTCAAGTTTTCATAGAAAACTTGACATATAGCGTCAGCCCTCGCCGAAGGCGACTATAAATGGGCTGATGTTCAAATAGTGTGTCAAGTAGGAGAAAAACATGGAATATATTGCACGTATTCACACCCCGTTTCCGGAAAAGTTTGGCATTCCCAGACAGAGCGGACTGGCTGCCAATGCAAAAGGAACAATTGTTTTTGAACCGAAATTCCGCAATCCGGATGCGGTAAAGGGAATCGAAGAGTTTTCGCATCTGTGGCTTTTGTGGGAGTTTTCCAGGGCCAGGCAGGAAACTTTTCATGCTACGGTAGCACCACCGCGGCTCGGAGGCAAGGAACGGAAGGGCGTGTTTGCAACACGATCCCCGTTTCGTCCGAATTCCATAGGCCTTTCCTGTGTGAAACTCGAAAAGGTACGGATCGATGAGAATGATGGCCCGCTTCTGGTGGTTTCCGGTGTGGATTTACTGGATGGAACACCGATTTATGATATTAAACCGTATCTGCCTTATGCGGATGCACATCCGGATGCAAAGGGAGGATTTGCGGACAGTCATCAGTCTGACAGGGTAGAAGTAGATTTTCCATCGGAACTTCTTTCACGCATTCCAAAAGAATTGCAGGAAGCAGCAATCGAAGTGCTGGCGCAGGACCCGCGGGCAGCATACAACAAAAAGCCGGATTATATTTATGGAATGGCATTTGATACCTACGATATCCGCTTTGTATTTCAGAACGATCTTTTGACGGTAACGGATGTGACCCGGCGGGCGGAAGAGGGATGGAAACCGGTAAAATAGACGCACAGTTCATGGACAAATATGACAGTCTGTAGCTTGCGATTGCTGACAGAAAGTTCTATAATGAGGCTTAGATACAATAAATTTCTTGATTGAGAGGGACATTATGAAAGAATTAAAAGAGTACATTCGAAATATTCCGGATTTCCCGGAGAAGGGAATTATATTCCGTGATGTGACAAGTATCCTGCAGGATGCAGATGGACTCAAGCTTGCAATTGATGAGCTTGCAAAGAAATTAGAGGGCGTGGATTTTGATGTAATCGCAGGTGCAGAATCCCGTGGATTCCTTTTTGGTATGCCACTTTCTTATCTGCTTCATAAACCATTTGTTCCAATTCGCAAGAAAGGAAAGCTTCCATGTGAAACCGTTTCAAAGACCTATGATTTAGAGTACGGCACAGCGACAATCGAGATTCACAAGGATGCAATCAAAAAGGGTGACAAAGTGGTTCTTTTAGATGATCTGATTGCAACCGGTGGAACAATGAAAGCGGCTGCAGAGCTGGTCGAAGAGCTTGGCGGCGAAGTCGTGGAAGCACTGTTTTTGATCGAGCTGAGTGATCTTAACGGACGTGAAGTCCTTTCCGATTACAAAGTGGATTCGGTTGTACAGTTTGAAGGCGCATAAATAATCTGGTTTGCGACATACTATCTCCAAATTGAAAGTTGGCAGAACGTTAAGTTCTGACAGGCAGAAAGGAGAGATTGTATGAACCAGCAAATTGGAAAAGGGAGTCTCTGTTTTTCAGAGGCTCCTTTTATTATTGGTACAGCATCGGTGGTTGGTACAAAAGAGGGCGAAGGGCCGTTGGCAGAAGAATTTGACTGCATCGGTTCGGATGACAAGTTTGGACAGGATACCTGGGAGGCGGCAGAGAGCAGTCTGCAGCAGGAGGCATTGACACTCGCTTTGGGCAAGGCAGACAAAAAGCCGGAGGACATGCGTTATCTGTTTGCGGGAGATCTTCTTGGACAGCTGATAGCATCTTCCTTTGGATTAAAGACTTTTGAGATTCCTCTGTTTGGTTTGTATGGTGCATGTTCGACCTGCGGAGAAGCACTTGCATTGTCATCCATGACAGTTGCAGCGGGATATGCGGATCATGTGGCAGCGGTCACCTCCAGTCATTTTGCAAGTGCGGAAAAACAGTTTCGTTTTCCACTTGAATATGCAAACCAGCGTCCGGTTTCTGCAACATGGACGGTCACGGGAGCGGGAGCCTTTATACTGGCATCTGCAAAAAAGCAGAAAGATGAAAAAACAGAAAATGCACTTGCAAAAATCGCGGGTGTCACGACCGGAAAAATCGTTGACTATGGTATCAAAGATTCTATGAATATGGGAGCCGTCATGGCCCCGGCAGCAGCAGAACTCATCGCACAGAATCTGATCGATTTTGACCGGCAGCCCGAAGATTATGATGCAATTGTTACCGGAGATCTGGGAGAAGTCGGGCATGAGATACTCATAGATCTGCTTAATAAAAAAGGGTATGACATCAGCAAAGTGCATCAGGACTGTGGAATGCTGATCTATGATAACAAAACACAGGGAACCGGATCCGGTGGCTCCGGGTGTGGCTGTGCGGCATCGACGCTGAGCGCGCATTTTCTTCCGAGACTGCAGGACGGAACCATGAAAAGAATACTGTTTGTGCCGACAGGTGCCCTTCTGTCTACCGTAAGTTTCAATGAAGGGCAGAGCATACCGGGCATCGCACACGGCGTGGTACTTGAATCAGGAGGAAAATAAGATGGATTATGTAATAGCATTTGTTGTAGGTGGTGCCATATGCGCACTCTGCCAGATCCTTATGGAAAAAACGCAAATGATGCCGGGCCGTATCATGGTACTGCTTGTATGTCTTGGAGCGGTGCTTGGCGCAGTCGGTCTGTATGAACCATTTGCAAAATGGGCAAAAGCGGGAGCAAATGTGCCATTGCTTGGATTTGGAAACAATCTCTGGAAAGGTGTCAAGGAGATGGTGGACAAGGAAGGATTCTTAGGAATATTCCTTGGAGGCTTTAAGAACTGTGCAGCGGGCCTTTCGGCAGCGCTTGTTTTTTCCTATATTGCATCGCTGATCACTCAGCCAAAGATGAAGAAACATTAGATCATGTTATGAAAACAGAAATGAATGTGGAAAAATCTTCAAGTAAATTGGGATATTGTGCATAAAAGGAAACGTTTGCGTTCATACTACCTTCGTAATATAATCAAAAGGAGATATGTAAAATGAAAAAATGGAAACTATTTATGGTATGCTGTCTGTTAGTTGGAAGCATGGGATTGTTTGCAGCTTGTGGAACAAACGATAACAATACAAATGATACCCAGAACACAGTCATGGATACCAACGCAAATGACGTAAACAACGGTACGGTTGACAATGGAACAAATAACGGAACTACCAATGGAAACAACACAACCAACAACGGAAACAATGTGAAGAATGATGTTGACAGTGTAGGAGACGATATCAAAGATGTCGGAGATGGTGTGGTAGATGGTGTCAAGGATGCCGGTGATGCAGTGGTTGACGGTGTGGAAGATATGGTCGATGGCGATGATGCAGACAATACCAATGGAGACAACAATACCAAGAACAACACAACCAACAAAAACAATACAAAGAATAACACTAACAATACCACAAATAATACAACCAACCGTTAGAAAGAACGATTACTTATGAGAAAAGAAACTTATATTAAAATGACTCAGCCGTTTCGTGAAAATCCGAAACTGGCTAAGTCATTACATATGGCAAATAAAATACTGACCGGACTGGTTTTTATCGCCTATCCGTGTCTGTTGCTCTGGATGTTGTGGCACAAAAATCCCCGTCTGACGAATGCAATCATTTATCCGATGAATGGATTTATCTGCGTGACAGTTGTACGGGCAATCTTAAACTTCCCAAGACCCTATGAGCGGTTTGAAATGCCGCCCGTAATTCCGAAAAACACAAAAGGACATTCCTGGCCAAGCAGGCATGTGTTTTCCGCAACGATCATTGCACTTACATTTTTCCCGGTCAATATGCCGCTGGGAACCGTATTGCTTGTATGTGCGGCAGGGATTGCGGTGATCCGTGTGATTTCCGGTGTGCACAGTATCAGTGATGTCGTGGCTGCTGCTGCCTGTGCATTGCTTTTTTCCGGGTACTTCTTTTAATTGTTTTCCGTTCCCGGAAAACTCTCGGAACGAAACTGTCGCGGTGTCATGCCGTATTTTTTCTTAAACACGCGATTAAAATAGGAGAGATTGTCAAAACCAGTCTCGGAGGCGATGTCAAGAATCGCAGAATCGGATGTGGTCAGAAGGCGGGATGCCATCGTCAGACGATAGTCGCGCAGATAATCCACAAAGGAGGTTCCCATTGTTTCTTTAAAGTATCGCATAAAGTGAGATTCTGAAAAATCTACCGTTGCTGCGATATCAGCGATGGAAATCCGGTTCATATAGTTGTTCTCAATATATTTGAGGACAACTTTTATTTTGTCTAAAGTTTTACGGTTTCCCTTGCTGGTGCTTAAGTTCCGGCAGCGGTTATCCAGAATAAAGAAAAATTCATACAGCTTGCTTTTGATATAAAGTTCATATCCCTGTGGCATGGTCTTGCAGATTTCATCGCAGGCATCAATCGGTGCCACAACATCTGTGTAGTATGGATAGACAGGAGTGAACACAGTAGGAACTGTGACCTGTCCGGCAAACAGAGGCAGTAAAAAGCCGGTGGCTGTGGTGTCTGCCTGTTTGGAAATCAGCATGCTTGGATGAAAAATAATATTTTCGTACTCCATGGATTCATTTTCATACTGTTCAATGGAGTGGAGCTGCCCAGGCAGAATCAGAAGCAGTGTTGGTCCCAGCACTTTGTATTGGTGGAAGTCCACCGTCACAGCACCCCGGCCTTTTTTTATATAGATCAGTTCCACCTCGTCATGCCAGTGTAGTGGTACCCGTGGAAAATCCAGCGGAATCGAGCACAAATACGTATTGTAGGGAAAGACAATATCCCCGTGTGTCACATTTTCGTGGTAATTTTCATATTCAAGTATATTCATATCCTCATCTTAGCAAAAGCAGAATTGTTTGTAAATTCATTTGCCGGCTTTTGTACTTATTTACCAATTGTCAAGGAATTAAATTGGTAAATAATGACAGAATCATTTGCGAGGCATGTGAAAAATGATAGAATAGTATTAGTTTTTGCATGGATATGACAAGAATAAAAAAGCAAAAATGAATATACTTAGATTATCAAATGAAACACGGATAGGGGCCGTGAGGTTTAAACAGGGAGGAAAGAAAAATGACATTAGCAAAAGCAGTATCGATGAAATATAACAAAACAATCGAAAAATGCAGCAACGAGGAAATTTATTATGCATTGCTTGATATGACAAAGCAGATGGCTGAAGATAAAGTAAGTAACGAAGGAAAGAAGAAACTGTATTACATTTCTGCAGAGTTCTTAATTGGAAAGCTTTTGTCCAATAACCTGATCAACCTTGGTATTTATGATGATGTAAAATCAGAGTTAGAGGCATCCGGAAAGAACATTTGTGAGATCGAGGAAATCGAGCTTGAGCCTTCACTTGGAAACGGTGGTCTTGGCCGCCTGGCAGCATGTTTTGTTGATTCTATCGCTACACTTGGCTTAAATGGTGATGGTGTTGGATTAAATTACCATTATGGATTATTCAAGCAGGTATTTGATCACAACCTGCAGAAAGAAACTCCAAATCCATGGATTACAGAGGACAGCTGGCTGACAAAGACAGATATCACATATCCGGTACAGTTTGGTGGATTTACAGTACAGTCCAGATTATATGACATTGATGTTGTTGGTTACAACAACCGTACAACAAAGCTTCGTCTTTTTGATATTGAGACCGTAGATGAGGGCATTGTTGGAGATACTATTGATTTCAACAAGGAAGACATTCAGAAGAATCTGACACTGTTCTTATATCCGGATGATTCCGATGAAAAGGGTCGTCTGCTTCGTGTTTACCAGCAGTATTTTATGGTAAGCAATGCTGCAAGACTGATTCTTGATGAGGCTGTTGCAAAGGGATCGAATTTACATGATTTAGCTGATTATGCAACCGTACAGATCAATGATACACATCCTTCCATGGTTATTCCGGAGTTGATCCGTCTTCTTCAGGAAAGAGGAATCCTGATGGATGAGGCTATTGATATCGTATCAAAGGTATGTGCATATACAAACCATACAATCCTTGCAGAAGCATTGGAGAAATGGCCAATTTACTTCTTAGACAAGGCTGTTCCACAGTTGATGCCAATCATTCGTGAGTTAGACAACCGTGTACGTGCAAAAGTAAGTGATGAGAGCACATACATCATCAAAGACGGTCTGGTTCATATGGCACACATGGATATCCATTACGGATATAGCGTAAACGGTGTTGCTTACCTGCATACAGAAATCTTAAAGAACAGCGAGTTAAATAATTTCTACAAGCTTTATCCGGAGAAGTTCAATAATAAGACAAACGGTATTACATTCCGCCGCTGGCTCATGTCCTGCAACCCTGAATTATCTGCAATGATTACAGAGCTCATCGGGGATGGCTGGAAGAAAGATGCAAACGAATTAGAGAAACTTGGCAATTATGTCAATGATGATGCTGTATTGGATCGTCTTCTTGCAGTAAAGGCTGGAAAGAAAGCAGATCTGAAGAACTATCTTAATATGAAGCAGGGATTTGATATTGACGAGAATTCCATTTACGATATTCAGGTTAAGAGACTTCACGAGTACAAGAGACAGCAGATGAATGCACTCTATGTCATTCATAAATATTTCGAGATCAAAGAGGGCAAAAAGCCTGCAACTCCAATCACCGTATTCTTTGGAGCAAAGGCAGCACCTGCTTACATCATCGCAAAGGATATCATTCATCTGATCCTCTGCTTACAGCAGATCATCAACAATGATCCGGAAGTAAGCCCATATTTAAAAGTATTTATGGTAGAAAACTACAACGTAACCATGGCTGAGAAGATGATCCCTGCATGTGATATTTCCGAGCAGATTTCCCTTGCATCCAAGGAAGCATCCGGAACCGGTAACATGAAGTTTATGTTAAACGGAGCACTCACATTGGGAACTATGGATGGTGCAAACGTAGAGATCGCAGAGCTTGTTGGTGATGATAACATCTTTACATTCGGTGAGGATTCACAGACCGTTATCGACCGTTATGCAAGAGGCGATTATAATTCAAGAAGTTACTATGAGAAAGATTCCAACTTAAAGAGAGCTGTTGACTTTATCGTAAGTGATACTGTGAAGTCTGTTGGATGCACAGAGAACTTAGAGCGTCTGTACAACGAACTTCTGAATAAAGACTGGTTCATGACATTCCCTGATTTCGATTCATATATTGAGACAAGAGAGAAAGCATACGATGCATATGCAGATCGTAAAGCATGGGCTAAGAAGATGCTTGTAAATATCAGCAAGGCAGGATTCTTCTCATCTGACCGTACGATTGAACAGTACAACAAAGAAATTTGGAAACTGTCATAAAAACAAATTATAGTAAATTTTCTATTCATATTTTAAATTATTCCTCCTTACGCGGGAACCGGTTTGTTCGGGTCTCGCGTTTTTATGTCATGAATTTGTTATAAAAACATTTAATCTGATATGCACATGATGAAGAAAACGCTAAAATGACTGTAAAACAAGCATATAAAATATATTTGGAGGTTTCGCATGAATTTTGGATATTTTGATGATGAAAAAAGGGAATATGTAATTACAAGACCAGATACGCCGGCACCGTGGGCAAATTATCTGGGATCGCCGGAATATGGCGCTTTGATTTCAAATAATGCTGGTGGATATAGCTTCGCAAAATCAGGAGCAAATGGACGTATTTTACGGTACATTTTTAATCAGTTTGATCAGCCGGGAAGATATATTTATATTAGAGATAACCAGTCAAAAGATTACTGGTCTGCATCCTGGCAGCCGGTGGGAAAAGATTTAAGTGTATATAAAAGCGAATGTCATCATGGTACGGCATACACAAAGATGATTGCAGATTATAGTGACATCCACACGGAGGCGCTGTATTATGTACCATTAAATCAGACCTATGAGGTATGGAACCTGAAAGTAACCAATACATCTTCTGAACCGAGAGAACTGACAATTACCGGATATGCAGAGTTTACAAATAATAACAACTATGAGCAGGATCAGGTAAATCTGCAGTATTCACAGTTTATTACCCGCACCGCATTTGAAGAAAACCGCATCCGTCATATCATCCATGGAAATCTCGACTGGGTAAAAGAAGGGGAGGAAGTGGATAATAAGCTGGCAATCTCTCGTATTTTTGCTTTGGCAGGAGCGCCAGTGAATTCCTATTGCGGCGATAGAGAGTCGTTCCTTGGAAGATATCACGGATATGAGAATCCAACAGGTGTAGAGGAAGGAAGACTTTCTGGTGAAATGTGCTACAACGAAAATGGATGTGGTGCATTATCAACGGTTATGACATTACAGCCGGGTGAAACAAAAGAGATTGCATTTATTGTAGGAATGAAAGAACCGGAAGAGGCGGATAGAATTTATGCCCGCTATACAGATGTTACAAAACAGTGTAGGGAAGAACTGGCAGAACTGATTTCATATTGGCATGGCAAACTTTCTCATTTTCAGGTGAAGACACCGAGTAAAGAATTTGATTCTATGATCAATACATGGAATGCCTATAACTGTTTTATGACATTTATCTGGTCGAGAGCAGCATCGTTTTTCTATTGCGGACTTAGAAACGGATATGGATATCGTGATACAGTACAGGATATTCAGGGAGTCATTCATCTGGCACCGGAGATGGCACTTGAAAAAATCCGTTTTATGTTATCTGCCCAGGTAGACAATGGCGGTGGCCTTCCGCTGGTTAAATTTACACATCATGCGGGACATGAGGATACGCCGGATGATGCTTCTTATGTACAGGAGACCGGACATCCGGCTTATCGTGCAGACGATGCATTGTGGTTGTTCCCGACCGTTTATAAATACATTGCGGAATCAGGAAATCTTGCATTTATTGATGAGGTAATTCCATTTGCAAATAAAGATGAAGGAACCGTATATGAGCATCTGAAACGTGCAATTGATTTTTCAATGAAGCATCTGGGACCGCATAAACTGCCGGCAGGATTGTATGCAGACTGGAATGACTGCCTGCGGCTTGGAAAGAATGGAGAATCTACATTCGTTGCATTACAGTTCTATTATGCAATGTCAATTATGAAGCTTTTTGCGGCGTACAAAGAAGATGATTACTATATGAATTATCTGGAAGAGGAACAGGATAAGCTGGGTACATTGATCAATAATCTCTGCTGGAATGAGGACCGTTTTGTCCGCGGATTTACAGAGGATGGGGAAGTGATTGGAAAGAAGACCGATGTGGAAGCCAACATGTGGCTGAATCCACAGACCTGGGCGGTTATCAGTGGACTGGCCACTGACCAGCAGGCAGAACTTTCCATGAATAATGTATATGAGAGATTGAATACTTCTTATGGTGCAATCCTTATGGATCCGCCATACCATCTGCATGCATTTGATGGAGCACTGGCTGTGATTTACAATCCTGGTTCAAAAGAAAATTCCGGTATTTTTTCACAGACACAGGGCTGGCTGATTCTTGCAGAAGCATTGATGTGTCACGGTGATCGTGCTTTTATGTATTTTAGCGAGAATGCACCATCTGCGCAGAATGACCGTGCAGAAATCCGTAAGCTTGAGCCGTATTGCTATGGCCAGTTTACCGAAGGAAAGGACAGTTTGCATTTTGGACGCTCTCATGTACACTGGCTGACAGGAACTGCTTCGACCGTAATGGTTGGGTGCGTAGAAGGAATTCTTGGTATGAGACCGGACTTCTATGGACTTCGTATTGCACCTTCGATTCCAAAAGAGTGGGATAACTTTACAATAGAAAAAGATTTTCGTGGAAAACATCTGCATATTGAAGTGTACAATCCGGATCATAAAGAGAGTGGATGCACAAAACTGCTTGTCAATGATGAGATGATGGATGGAAATTATGTTCCGGTAGAAAAGATGAGTGAAAATACAATAATCAAGTTGTATATTTAATGGGCTGATATTCAAAGAAAGGAGACAGACCAGTTATGAAAAATATGATTCAGTTTACTGGGAAAAACGGAGAATTTCAGATCGCACATTTGGTGCAGCAGAATGAATGGAATTTTCCTGTTGCAAATGAAGAAGGAATCAAAAGTAGTGTGACACAGAATTTTGGTGGAGATTGTAAACTAGATCAGAATCATTTCCTCTTAGAACCGGTCAGCATTGAAAATCTTCATAATAACCGCAGCACAAGAAATATCTGGTGCACGGTAGATGGAAAAGATCATTATTCACTTACCGGTGCCTCAGCGCAAAATGAGTACGAGAGATTTCTTGGAAAAGAGGATGACATGGTGCTCGATGCAGGATTTATGTGGCAGGAAGTAAAACGTATCATAAAAGATGTAGAACTTGAAGCGACGGTTCGTATATTTGCACCACTTGGCTATGGAGCAGAAGTCATGCAGGTAAAAATTGTGAATAAAGGAAAGGACGCACGAAAAATAAGCGTTACACCAGCAATTCCACTGTATGGAAGAAGTGCTGACAATCTGAGGGATCACCGGCATGTAACTTCCCTTTTACACAGGATTAAAACAAGTGAAAATGGTGTTATCTGCAAACCGGTTCTCTCTTTTGATGAGCGTGGTCATCAGAAAAATAATATGATTTATTATGTCGCAGGAAGCACGGAGAATGGAGAAAATCCGGTGAGTTTTTTCCCGACAGTTGCGTCATTTATTGGTGAGAGCGGAACATTTCTTGCACCGGAGGCTCTGGCAAAGAATCAGAAAGGCTGTGGAGCAGGAAAGGAGTTTGCAGGAGAAGAAGCTTTGGGCGCTATGACATTTGCGGAAATTATGTTGGCTCCGGGACAGGCACAAGAATATATTGTAGTAAGTGGAATGACAGAGTCCGAAGAAGAAATTACAAGAACAGCAGAGGCTTTTCATACGAAAGAACAGGCAGATGCAGCATTTATAAAAGCAAAAGAATACTGGAATGGTCTGGTCAATATTTCTTTTGAAACGGGAAACCCGAAAGAAGACAGCTATTTGAAATGGATTTGTTTCCAACCGATTTTACGAAGAATTTACGGATGTTCTTTCCTGCCGTATCATGATTACGGAAGAGGTGGCAGAGGATGGAGAGATTTGTGGCAGGATTGCCTGTCTCTTCTGATTCTTGATCCGAAAGAAGTCCGTTCCATGATTTTGAATAGTTTCGAAGGTGTACGGTTTGATGGAACAAATGCAACTATTATTGGAAATCAACCAGGTGAATTTGTAGCAGATCGAAACAACATTACAAGAGTATGGATGGATCACGCGTTCTGGCCGTTTGTGACAACAAAACTGTATATGAACCAGACGGGTGATGTAGATATTCTGAATGAAAAAATCTCGTATTTTAAAGATCCACAGGTATGTAGGGGAAACGCAAAGGACGAAATCTGGACGGCAGAATATGGCATGCGTCAGAAAACAGAAGCTGGAATTGTTTATGAGGGCTCGGTTTTGGAACATCTGTTACTTCAGAATCTGTCTGCATTTTATGAAGCAGGCGATCATGGTGTGATGCGGCTTCGAGGTGCGGACTGGAACGATGCACTGGATATGGCAGCAGAACATGGAGAAAGTGTTGCGTTTACCTGTGCGTATATTGGCAATCTCAGAGACCTTGCAGATACGTTGGAAATTTACCGGGAGAGATGTCGTGTAAATGATATTACAATCGCAAAAGAGATGGAAGTTTTGATCTCACAGGAAAAAGATATTTATGCATCGGCTGAAAAGAGGAATGCCGTTTTGGCAGAGTATGCAAATAAATGCGTGCATAACATTTCCGGAGAACAGATTTCTGTGGATATTGCAGCACTTGTGAAAGATTTGCGTGAAAAAGCAGACTGGTACACAGAATTTATAAAGAAAAATGAATGGGTATCTGATGGAAACGGGCATGGATGGTTCAATGGTTATTATGATAATTCCGGCAGACAGGTGGAAGGTGTCGTAAATGGAAATGTACGCATGATGCTGACCGGACAGGTATTTTCGATTATGGGAAATGTTGCGGATGATGCGGAGGTCGCAGCGATTGCGGATAGTGCAGATACATATCTGTATAAGAAAGAAATTGGCGGCTATCGTCTGAACACGGATTTTCAAGAGGAAAAGTTTGATCTTGGAAGAATGTTTGGATTTGCGTATGGTGAAAAGGAAAATGGTGCGGTATTTTCCCATATGACCGTTATGTATGCCAACGCATTATACCAGAGAGGCTTTGTAAAGGAAGGGTATAAGGCACTGTATACCTTGCTTGAACAGGCGATGAATACGAAAGTAAGCAGAATGTATCCGGGAGTTCCAGAGTATTTTGATGCGCAGGGAAAAGGAAAATATCCATATCTGACAGGGGCAGCCAGCTGGTATATGATGACGGTTGTGACACAGATTTATGGTTTTCGTGGTTTGTGGGGAGATTTAATGATAGAGCCTAAGATTCTCTCGACGCAGTTTGATGCACTTGGAAATTTCTCGGCAGAAATTCCGTATCGTGGCCAGATATTTTCGGTTGTATACCAGAATCCGGAACACAAAGAATATGGAACATATAAAATTTCTGAAATCTGGATAGATGGAACGCTCTACAAAGAACCAGAAGAAAAAAGTGTGTGTATTCCTTTCTCCGTGTTGGAAGGAAAAAAAGCACACACTTTGCGGATTGTATTAGGATAATTACCAGTTACTTTTATATTTGGAACCCCGGTATTGTTTTGGAGTCATACCAACATAATGTTCAAATGTCTGAATAAAGTGACTCTGGGAAGAAAAAGAAAGATAGTTGGCAATCTCGATGTATGTATAATCGGAAAAGCGCAGGAGATTCTGCGCTTTTTCGATTTTTTTTTCGCGTATATAGTCGCTGATCGATACACCCAGATTCTGTTTAAAAAGGCGTGAAAGATAACTCGGAGAAAGTGCAGTGTATGCTGCAAGTTCTTCAATCGTAATACGAGAACTGATGTGGGCGTATATGTAGTCGATGCATTGGGCAATCGGTTTGGATAATGCGGCATTTTTTTGTAACAGACGCATTTTTCCGGTGAAGTCGAGTGCCATGACATGATGCAGGTCAGAGATTTCTCTGAGGGAAGTGCAGGCATCCATATGTAAAATGTAAAAATCACTCAGGCGATAGGCCTGTTCGGTTTCCATTCCTCCTTCAATACAGTATCGTGTGACCAGAGCTACGGTAATAACAAAATGATATTTTAAATTGGTCAGTGCATTTTTAGACAAGACCCCCATTCCTTCCGGATTGGAAAAAGCTTCTTCTTTACAGTTCTCTTGTACAAATTCAATATTGCCCTCTTTGACAGCTTCAAAAAAAGAATATTCTTCCGATAAAGAGCGGTGCTTGACATCTGCGTCGCTTTTGGAAAGTTCTTCTTTATACCATTGTGATTGTAACATAGAAAATCCTCCTTAACAGAATCATGTACTTACAATTAAATTATGTCATGATTTTGATATATTTGCAACAAATTTTGTATTCTGGAAAGAACAAAATCCCTATAATGTAACTATGCTAAGGCAGTAAAACAAAAGGAGGATAATTACTATGAAAAAGAAAATCGTAAGCGCATTATTATGTGCAACAATGCTTACAGGAATGCTTGCAGGATGTGGTAACACAGATGCCAACGGTACAAACGGTACCCAGCAGGCAGCAACTGGGAACACAGAGAAGGTTTCGGCATCGGATGATGGAAAGGTATTAAATATCTACTGTTGGAATGAAGAGTTCAAGAGCCGCATTACCGATCACTATCCGGATTATAAGGAAGTGGACGCAACACACGGCAAAATCGGAGATGTAGAAGTGGTATGGAACATTACACCAAGTGATGACAATGCATATCAGAACAATCTGGATACAACATTGTTGAACCAGAATGACGCTCAGGCAGACGACAAGATCGACTTATTCCTTGTTGAAGCTGACAACGCCTTAAAGTATGTAGATACAGATTACACAATGCCGATTAAAGATCTGGGAATTACAGATGAGGATCTGTCCAAACAGTATCAGTATACAAAGGATATCGTAACAGATTCCAATGGAACATTAAAAGGTGTTTCATGGCAGGGCTGCCCGGGTGTTCTCTTCTATAACAGAGAAGCTGCCAAGGAAGTACTTGGAACAGATGATCCGGATGAAGTTCAGAAGTATGTTAAGGATTGGGATACCTTTAACGATACTGCAAAGAAGATGAAAGATGCCGGATACAAGATGACATCTTCTGTAAACGATTCATATCGTGTATATTCTAACAACGTATCTACAAAGTGGGTAAACGATGGAAAAATCACAATCGACGACAACATTATGAAGTGGGTTGAGGATTCTAAGGCACTGTATGATGCAAAAGAAACAAGTTCTGCAGAACTTTGGAGTGATGACTGGAAGAAAGGCTTCTATCCAGACGGAAAAGTATTCTGCTACTTTGGACCAGCTTGGTTAGTAAACTTCTCAATGGCAGCAGACACAAAAGGATCTATCGGTTATGAAGGTGGCTGGGGCGCAGCTCAGGGACCACAGGGCTTCTTCTGGGGCGGTACATGGATCTGTGCAGCACAGGGAACAGATAACGCAAGCTTAATCAAAGACATTATGTTAAAGATGACAACTGACGATGATATCATGAAAGATATCGTAGTTAAGGATGATGATTTCGTAAACAACAAGACAGTCATGGAAGCAATGGCAAAAGATTCAAGCTACAGCAGCAAGATTCTCGGTGGTCAGAACCCATTAAGCATGTACTGTGCAGGTGTTGAAAATCTTGACTTAAGCAACCTTTCTTCTTACGATCAGGGATGTAACGAGGAATTCCAGAACGCTATGAAGGGCTACTTCGAAGGAAGTGCAACATTAGATGAGGCACTGGATCAGTTCTATAAAGCAGCTGAAGAGAAATATCCAGAATTATCTCACTAATATTGTTTGACTGAATTTGACAAATAACAAATAAAAGGAATGTGCCTGCCGCACCGAAAGGGAGGCAGGCACAATTCATATGTTGGGTTTTTGTGAAGGTCCGACATGGGAGGTATTTTTATGAAGAAAAGTGGAGGAAAAGCAGTCAGATATAATAAATGGGGATATATTTTTCTGATTCCATTCATTGTGGTATATATTGTCTTTCAGTTGATACCGCTTGTTACAACAATTTATTACAGCTTTTTTGAGAACTACATGTCAGGTCTGACGCAGATTGGACCTAACTTTGTTGGATTTGAAAATTACAGAAAGTTATTTACCGGCGGGGACGTCTGGGTATATTTTAAGAATACAATGGTGCTTTGGATTATGTGTTTTATTCCACAGATTTTCCTCTCCTTATTATTAGGCGCCTGGTTCTCAGATACCCGCCTCAAAATTAAAGGTTCAAGATTTTTTAAGACAGTTATTTATCTTCCGAACCTGATTATGGCATCTGCATTTTCTATGTTATTCTTTACATTGTTTGCAGATGGAGGTCCGATTAACTCTCTGTTGATGCAGATTGGATTTATTTCCGAGCCATATAAATTTTTGTCACATACAGGAAGTGCGAGAGGTTTGATCGCATTGATGAACTGCCTGATGTGGTTCGGTAATACCACCATTCTTCTGATGGCTGGTATGATGGGAATTGATACATCACTCTTTGAAGCAGCAGAAGTAGATGGCGCAACATCTACACAGGTATTTTTCAAAATTACATTACCGCTTCTTCGCCCGATTCTCGTATATGTAATCATTACGTCATTGATCGGTGGTATCCAGTTATTTGATGTACCACAGATTTTGACAAATGGTACAGGAAATCCGGTTCGTTCAACCATGACATTGATCATGTACCTGAACAAACACTTATATAGTAAGAACTATGGTATGGCAGGAGCCTTGTCTGTAGTACTGTTTATCATTACCGGAATCTTAAGTCTTATTATTTTTAAGGTGACAGGTAATGATAAGAGGAAGGGGTGAGTAACATGGCAGACAACAAAAGCAATGGATTAAAAAAAGGCGTTGGTCTCCATGCAAGACGAGTAATCGCCTATATCGTATTAATAATTATTACGTTCTTCTGCTTGTTCTGGTTTTACATATTATTTATTAACGCAACCAGATCAAACGGAGAGCTGCAGTCAGGATTCCAGGCATTTCCAAGTACCCATTTTATGGATAACTGGAAAAATCTGGTAAAAGGAACACTTCCTATTTGGAATGGTTTGTTCAACAGTTTGATTATTGCGACATTTAGTGCAATCCTGTGTGTATATTTTTCGACGATGACAGCATATGCGATTCATGCATATGACTTTAAGTTAAAGAAATATATTTATCCGTTTATTCTTGCGGTTATGATGATTCCAACACAGGTTACTGCACTTGGATTTATCAAGCTGGTGAACAGGATGGGACTGATGGATTCATTCATCCCTCTTATCGTTCCAACAATTGCAGCACCGGTTACTTTCTTCTATATGAAACAGTATATGGAGAGTTCACTGCCGGCATCACTGATTGAGGCAGCCAGAATGGATGGATCCGGTGAGTTCCATACATTCAACAGTGTGGTTCTTCCGATTATGAAACCGGCAATCGCCGTACAGGCAATCTTCACATTCGTAAGCAGCTGGAATAATTACTTTACTCCGGCACTTGTATTACATGATGACAAGAAAAAGACATTACCTATTCTGATTGCACAGCTTCGAGCAGCAGACTGGTTGAAGTTTGATATGGGTCAGGTTTATGTAATGATCGCATTCTCAATCTTCCCGGTTATTATCGTGTACTTATTCTTATCAAGATATATTGTGCAGGGTGTGGCAGTTGGAAGTGTAAAAGGATAATAAGGTTACTGAAATGGGCAGTGCACATGGAAATTCCGGTGCGCTGTTCTTTTTTTGCATTTACGAGGCACTGTTTTTAGTATAAAATATAAAGGAACTTGAATAGAGTACAATTAAATGAAATGGAGATATATAATGGAAGACTTATTTGAAAAATTAAAAGATAGAGAATCCTTTGATGCATATTGGAATGAAAACTATGTTCCGATCACATATGCCGATGTGAAGGATGCATATGAGGATTTTGTCAAAGCATCCGATAAACATATTTTTGTATCAGATTATGGAGAAAGTGGCAATATAAACAGAGATGATTTTATGGACAATCTGTCACAGACAGCACAGTTTACATTTCAGGACAGTCTGACGGAAGCTTTCTATGATAAGAACCCGGATTTGTATGAGACGGCATTTGCAATCTACGAAGAAGCGCAGATGAACGGTGGAAATGATGAAAATATCGCAGCGACATTTCATGAAGAATACAACCGTCTGTACAAAGAATTTCTGCTTGCAATGTATGATGCAATGTTTTAAAAGGAGAAAGCTATGGCTACATTAGGAAATCCAAAAAATACAATTGAAGTGCTGCAGAAGTATCACTTTAATTTTCAAAAAAAATTCGGTCAGAATTTCCTGATCAACACGAGTATTCTCGAAGAGATCATTGATGCTGCAGAGATTACGAGAGAGGATTTCGTTTTAGAGATAGGTCCGGGAATCGGAACGATGACACAGTATCTTTGTGAGGCGGCCAGAGAGGTGGTTGCGGTAGAGATTGATACAAATCTGATTCCGATTCTAGGCGATACATTGTCTGCATATGATAATGTAGAGGTAATGAATGCAGATATCCTCAAAGTAGATATTGCAAAACTTGCGGACGAACGAAATGGCGGTAAACCGATCAAAGTAGTGGCAAATCTGCCATACTACATCACAACCCCGATTATTATGGGGCTTTTTGAAAGTCATGTTCCAATCGACAGCATTACAATCATGGTGCAGAAGGAAGTGGCAGATCGTATGCAGGAAGGACCGGGAAGCAAGGAATATGGTGCGCTGTCGCTGGCTGTGCAGTATTATGCAAAGCCGGAGATCGTTGTTAATGTACCGCCGAGCTGTTTTATGCCACAGCCGAAAGTGGGGAGTGCGGTCATCCGGTTGACAAGACATGAGAATCCACCGGTGGATGTGGATAATGAAAAACTCATGTTTCAGGTGATTCGCGCATCGTTTAACCAGAGAAGAAAAACACTTGCCAACGGACTCAACAATTTCGGAAGTTTTTCTTTGGGAAAAGAAGAGATTCAAAAGAGCATCGAGGAGCTTGGCGTACCGGTAAATATTCGTGGCGAGGCACTCTCTCTGGAACAGTTTGCAAAGCTGAGCAATATTATCAATGCAAAAATGAAACGTAATTAGTTACAATGTATAAAAGTTCACAGGGTGGAAATACTGAAATCAGAATAATTTGATGATGGAGGAAAGCCCTATGAAAAAACAACAGTATATAGCTGCTGTCGCATGTCTGGTGGCAGGAGCAATTGGTTTTGCAAGTGTGTATGCAACGGAAAAAAATCAGGAAAAGCGTAATGACAGTGATTACGCAATTCAGCAGGAGTCTACGGAGCAGTTGTCTGCGGCCTCTTATGAAATCAAGCCAAAGACTGACAAGCAGGCAGAGAATGCGCCGGAAGTAGAAGAGGATGCTGTAAAGGTTTCTGAAAAGGAGAAGTCGCAGACGGAAGCAACGGAAGAAAAAGAGGACAATGAAAAAAAGACAGAAAAAACGGAGACTGTAGCAACCGCAGCAGAAAACAGTCTGCATTTCGACACGAAAACAGGCATGCAGTGGCCGCTTGAAGGAGAGATCCTTTTGGATTACAGTATGGATGCGACGGTGTATTTTCCGACTTTGGAGCAGTACCGTTATAATCCGGCAATCGTTATTTCCGCGGCAGTTAATGATAAGGTAAATGCAGTTGCAAAAGGAAAAATTACCGATATTTCAGAAAATGAAGTGACCGGCTGTACGGTAAAACAGGATCTGGGAGACGGTTATACAGCTATCTACGGACAGTTAAAAGAACTTAATTTTAAAAAGGGTGATATGATAGAGGCAGGTCAAACTATTGGATACGTGGGAGAACCTACGAAATACTATTCCACAGAGGGAAGTAACGTGTACTTCGAACTGCAAAAGGATGGCAAGCCGGTTAACCCAAAGGAATATCTGCCGGAAATGCCGATGAATACATTGGATTAGGAAGAACCTATTTGACTTTACTTTTATTTTTGATACAATTAAGGGTGCTTTTTTAAAAAGCACCTTTTAAATTTTGCTGAGGAATAGATTGGATCGGGAGAGTCAGGTCTGTTACGAAAAAGGGGGCCGCAGAGTGAATTTTGATAATTATACAGATGAAGTGAATGAGTGGAGACGACTTGTGCTTCAAAGTCGAGGGATTGATGCGGCACAGACCTTACAGTACAGCAGGAAAATCATAGCATATGGAGAGCAGCACAACGATGCTTTTCTGCTTGGATTTGGTTACTATTACAGTGGAGAAACGTATTTTACACTCAATGATGGCAGCCATTTTTTTGAGACGATTAACCGTGCATTGTCTTATCTGGACCAGGCAGAGGAGTGGGAGCTGATGGTGCGCTGCTACAATTATCTGGGAATTGCTGCAATGAACCGTGGTAATGCACCGATTGCGCTGGACTATTACTTAAACGGATTAAATTATGCAAAAGAACATCAGATTGAAGAATTAATTATTTATTTGTACATAAATATGGGAATGCTTTATAACGAATGCGGACGTTATAAGGATGCAGAGGAATCCTTGAGGGATGCTTATGCATGTGTACAAAAGCACCCGGAGGACGAGATATATCATATATGCATGATTGGCATTTACAATAATTTAATTCGAAGTCTTGTATTTCAAAATCGGTTAAAAGAAGTGGCACCGATACTGGAAGAGATCTATCAGGTGCACTGGCCCTATTGTGAAGTATACGATAAATTGTCAATCTGTTGTGTAGAAGTATTGTATTATCATCGGTTGGGTGATGTTGCCCACAGAGATGAGAGTGTTCGCATGATAGATGAAATACTTCCGGAGAATCTGGTAGTTTTGGATCTTTTTAATGATTTTTACAATTGTTGTACGGTTCTTTTGGAGACGGATCTGGATGCGTCATTCTGGCATATAATCGAAATGTTAGAGCCTCTGGCACGTAATTTCAACATTATTAATTTGCAATTAAAAATATTGTCATTAAAAATGCAGTTTTATCGTAAACATGATCAGAGTGCAGAGTTTTTACAGGCGGCAGGATTGTATTACGAGCTTTCTACCCGCATGGAGAATGAGGCGCGCGGTATTATGGGAAATGTAATTGAACTGCGCAAAAAGCTGGAGTCGGTCAAGAAAGCCCGGCAGAAGGCAGAGCAGGAGAAAATGATTCTGCAAAAGAAATCGGAACTGGATGCACTGACCGGTATGGCGAACCGCTATCGTCTGAATGATTTTTCCGATGAGATTTTTGCACAGGCGCTGCAGGATGAGACTCCGCTCACAGTAGAAATTCTGGATGTGGATTATTTTAAAGAATTTAATGACAATTATGGACATCAGCGTGGAGATGAATGTCTGTTGACGATTGCGAATGTAATTAAAAAACTGACAGAAGAGTACGATGCCTTTTGCGCACGTTACGGTGGAGATGAGTTTGTAATCATTATCAAGGGAATTTCTCATGATGAGATGGTTGCTTTTTGCTCGAAACTGCGTGAGCGCGTGCTGGATTGTGGATTGGAACATCGGTACTCCAAAGTTATGCCGATGGTCACAATTTCTCAGGGGGCCTGCTGGGGCATTCCGCTGAGAGGAAACCGTATGTGGGATTATCTGCATGTGGCGGACGATATGTTGTATAAGGTCAAAAATTTCAGCAGAAATAATTATTGCATCGGAGACATCATGGAATCCGATGATATTGTGATGGATTTATCACAATGATACATGTTAACAAGCAACGAAAAGGAAAAGAATGGAATCAGTTAAATTTGAAGAATTAGGTTTATACCCGCAGCTTTTGCGGGCAATTAAGGAGATGGGATTTGAGGAGGCAACACCGATTCAGGCGCAGGCCATTCCGGTTGTAATGAGTGGTGTGGATGTGATCGGTCAGGCACAGACAGGAACCGGTAAAACCGCTTCATTTGGTATTCCGCTTCTTATGAAAGTGGACCCGAACAATAAAAAGACACAGGCAATCGTGCTTTCTCCGACAAGAGAGCTGGCAATCCAGAGCGCGGAGGAGATTCGCAAGCTTGCCAAATATATGCATGGAATCAAAGTGCTTCCGGTATACGGAGGTCAGGATATCGGACGTCAGATCAAAGCGTTAAAAGGCGGTGCAACGATTATCATTGGTACACCGGGACGTATTATGGACCATCTGCGTCGCAAAACGATCCGTTGTGATCATGTGAATACCATCGTACTTGATGAGGCAGATGAGATGCTCAACATGGGATTTCGCGAAGATATCGAGACGATTTTATCGTATATCACGAACGAAGACCGTCAGACTGTGCTTTTTTCTGCAACCATGCCAAAGCCGATTTTGGATATTACAAAGAAATATCAGAAGAATGCGACCACAATTAAAGTGACAAAGAAGGAACTTACGGTTCCGAATATTGACCAGTACTATTATGATGTACGTCGTAATGATAAGGTCGATGTACTGACAAGACTGTTGGATTACTACAATCCGAAGCTTTCTTTGGTATTCTGCAACACAAAGCGTATGGTCGATGAACTTGCCTCTGAGTTACAGGGACGCGGGTATGCGGCAGAAGGCATTCATGGAGATATGAAGCAGCAGCAGAGAGACCGTGTGATGAAGAGTTTCCGAAACGGAAGATGTGATATTCTTATCGCCACAGATGTGGCGGCGCGTGGAATCGATGTCGATGATGTGGAGGCAGTATTTAATTATGATCTGCCACAGGATAATGAGTACTATGTGCACCGCATCGGTCGTACAGGACGTGCAGGCCGTACGGGACGGGCTTTTAATTTTGTAAAAGGCAAGGAAGTCTATAAACTGAAAGAAATACAGCGTTACTGCAAGACAAAGATTTATGCACAGCCAATTCCGTCATCGGATGATGTGGCAGAGATCAAAGCAGAGAAAGTTCTCGGAGAAATCGGACAGATTATTGAAGAGGGCAAGTTAAATGATATGATCGATCTCATCGAGCGTCAGGTCAACAACAGCGATTATACAGCTATGGACATTGCAGCTGCATTTTTGAAACAGGCGATCGGTGGAGTGGAACTTTCCAAAGAGGATCGGGATATCGAAGATGCATTGTCTGGTGACACCGGAGCCGAAGAAGGCATGGTGCGCTTGTTTATTAACATTGGAAAAAACCAGAGAATCCGTCCGGGAGATATCCTCGGTGCGGTTGCCGGTGAGGCGAAGATTCCGGGCAAGCTGGTAGGGGCCATTGATATGTATGATAATTATACATTTGTTGAGGTACCACAGGAGTACGGAAAAGATGTACTCCGTGGCATGAAAAATGTCAAGATCAAAGGAAAATCAGTTAATGTTGAGCCGGCGAATGCGCGTTAAGGACAACGGAGAAAACATTTTTGTGATCTTCGTAGTCCACGCGGATACGTCCGCCGTGATTGGCGGCAATGCTGCTGGCAATTGACAGACCAAGACCATAGTGACCGTTGTCTTCACGCGCTTCATCTGCACGGAAAAAGCGTTCGAAGAGACGGTCACGTATTTCTTCCGGAATTGGATCACCGGAATTAGAAACCTTAAGATAAAATTTCTTTGCCTGAATATAAGCGCGAATAACAATTTCACCGTACTCTGGTGTGTAGCTGATCGCATTGTTCAGCAGAATGGACAGAAGATTCTGAATCTGATCTTCGATTCCATCGATATACATTTCTTCCTGAATATCCACTGTCATGCGGATTTTTTTCTCATATGCAACACTTTCCATTGGATAGATAATATCATATAAAGCTTCATCCACACGAAAACGTTTCGGCTGGGCCTGATTTTGCGCCGTATCAAGGCGCAAAAGTGTAAGCATTTTGTTTACAAGAACAATCATGCGTTCCGTTTCCTGATGAATATATTCCAGGTGCTTGTTATCTGCAGAAATCTCTTTTTGCAGAAGCTGTGTGTTGGCGCGAATGACTGCAAGAGGTGTCTTCAGTTCGTGGCTGGCATTCGAAATAAATTTTTTTTCAGAACTGATCATATCCTCGATGGGCTGTGTCAGCCAGCGGGAGATAATACGGGAAGAAAATGTAAAAAGGATCAGTCCGCCAAACAGAAGAAAGATACATAATACAATTGCCGGAATGGTAGCCTGCAGAGCCGGAGCAGAGCTGATCAACATTAACTGTTTTTTCCGTAGTTTGTAAATATAAATATATTTGTATGTCTGGTGTGTTTTTTTCCATGTCAATGAATATTTTTTTGCATATCGCAACAATTCCTCATCTGTTTTGTTGGTGAAAGTTTGGAATAAAATATGAGGTTGTTTATAATCATCAATTTGAAATACACAATAACCAATATCTTCGAGATCTAATGCAGTTCCCTGTGTACGAATAAAATTTTTCCATTTGATTTCCCGGAGAGCGGAGCGAACATCTTCTTTCACATCTTTTAGATTATTCTTGTATGTAGAATTTAAAAAGAGAAGTAAAATTCCAATCCAGATAATAGTGAGTAGGAAAATAAGCAGCGTAGTCAGCTTTTTCTGTAATTTTTTAATCATTGGCTACCTCCAGAATGTATCCTACACCACGGACGGCGCGGATCGTTACGTTGACCTGTAAATGGTGAAATTTTCTGCGCAAAAAAGAAATATAAACTTCCACATTGTTATATTCTGCGTTGGAATCATATCCCCATATTTTTGTTGCAATCTGCTCTTTTTCGAGCACTTGATTTTGATTTATCAACAGAAATTCGCAAAGCTGCATTTCTTTTCCACTTATTTTCATGGATTTTCCGGTGCTGGTGTTGGAAATTTCACAGGTATTGCTGTCAAAAGACAGGTTTCCGGCATGTGGACGAAGAATGTCATGGTGGATGCGTCGTCGGCTGATGGCCTGAATCCGCATGAGAAGTTCCTGAATTTCAAATGGTTTGGTGACATAATCATCTGCACCTACTGTAAATCCCTGTATCTTATCGTCAAGTTCTGTGCGGGCGGAGAGAATAAGCACGGGGACATCATTTCCATCTTTGCGAAGGGAGGAAAGAACCTCGTATCCGTTCATTTTCGGCAGCATCAGATCTAAAATAAGCATATCATAGATGCCACTTGCCGCATTTTCATATCCCTGCAATCCGTCATTTGCAATATCTACTATATAATTTTCATCACGTAATGCGTCGGCAATGGTATCAGCCAGCCGGACGCTGTCTTCAATTATTAAAATTCTCATATTGTTCTCCTATAATTTTTATTATAAATCATAAATTTTTCCTTTTGCAATTCCTTTCAAGGCTTTTTCAAGGAAACCTCCTTATGATGATAGTACATCAGGAGGAATGATACATGAAAACACTTTATTTACATATAGGCACACCGAAGACTGCGACCTCTTCTATTCAGAAATTTTTGGCACAAAACAGGGAAGTGCTTGAAAGCAAGGGATATGTTTTCCCAAAATCCCTGCATCGGTATCTGAATGTAAATTCTCGTCGTAATGGTCATTTCCTTGTCCGGAAAGTAGAAAAAGCAGAGGGTGGCAGAGATCATGAACTGGAAAAACAGTACCTGCAGGAAGGATATGATCTTATAGCTAAAGAATTTCAAACCTATGATCATGTCATCCTTTCTGACGAGTCTGTCTGGTTTGCGTCCAGCTATTCGTGTAAAGACCTGTTTACGGATTTAAAAAAGCAGGCAGATGACAATCACTATCAGGTAAAAATTATCGTATATCTTCGCCGGCAGGATACCTTCTTTTTGTCACGCTGGAATCAGGCGGTAAAACAAAATGTCGGGTATAGTTCCGTATTGTCCTGTGACGAGTATATAAGAAAAACCTTGAAAAAAGATGGAAAAATTTTAAATTATGCACACAAACTGGATCAGATTGCAGACATTTTTGGAGCAGACAATCTGATCGTGCGCAGATTCGAACCTACGAGCTGGGTGGATGGTTCTATTATTCATGATTTTATGGAGGCAATTGGAATTCCGGTTACGGAGTCGTTTATGGAGCTTGAGGAGGATGCAAATCTTCGATTGGGAAAAAATGAGACGGAAATCAAGCGTATCGTGAATACGGTTCCAAATTTGAGCAGAGAAGAAGTGGCTTATCTGGGGCAGGCATTAAAGACGCTTTCAGCAGATGGAACAAAAGAAAAACCATCAGAGATGCTTTCGGTAGAGGAATTGGAAGAGTTTCTTGCACCATACGAAGCCGGAAATACATATGTTGCAGAGACATATCTCAAAGATGGGAAACCGCTTTTTTCACAACAGATTAAGAATGTTCCGAAGTGGGATGCGGACAATCCACAGATGCTTCCGGATGTGATCGCATTTTTCTCTTCGGTATCCATTGATCTTTATCGCAGGAGTGCGGAGCAGGAAACAGAAATTCGTAAGCTGCGAAAAGAGACGGAACGGCTACGATATGAAAACGAACGTCTTAGAAATCGTTTTATGCAGTTTATGTGGAAGGTAAAACATCCATTCCGGACATTGTGGAACAAAATTTTTAAGCGAAAGTAAGAAGAAAAATAGAAACATAAAGAGCAGGTAGAATCAGATGGGACGAAATCTTACATGGCATAATATGGATATAGACCGGACATTAAGGGAACAACAGATGGGGCAGAATGCCTGCACAATTTGGATGAGCGGCCTGTCGGGAGCGGGAAAGTCAACAATTGCGAATGCGTTGGAAAAGCGTTTGTATGCAATGGGAAAGAAGACCATGCTTTTGGATGGGGACAATGTACGTATGGGATTAAATAGTAACCTTGGATTTTCCGATGAGGACCGGATAGAGAATATTCGGCGGATTGCAGAGGTTGCAAAGCTCATGAATGATGCGGGACTGATTGTGATTACCGCATTTATCTCTCCGTACCGGCAGGATCGCAGAAATGCGAAAAAGATCATTGGAGAAGGATTTCGGGAAGTATATGTCAGTACTTCAATCGCAGAGTGTGAAAAGCGGGATGTCAAAGGCTTATATAAAGCTGCACGAGAAGGAAAAATTGCGCATTTTACGGGGATTACAAGCCCTTATGAAGTGCCGGAGCATCCGGATGTTGCAGTGGATACAGCGGAAATGGATGTGGAAGCATGTGTGGATCATATATTGAATCGGCTCGGCTGTCTGTTGTAGCAGCCGGGAGGAAGAAATTCAGACGTTTTCTTCAATCCATGTTCTACATCGGATGTATTGGGTTCGGTGGAGGAAGTGCGCTGATTCCGATTATAGAGCAGGAAATTGCAGAGAAGCAGGGACTAGACGCGAAACAAAATATAGATAAAGATGTCGTTGTTGCCAGTATTACGCCAGGCGCGTTGCCGGTAGAGATTGCGGCATCGATTGGACGAAGAGGATTCGGACGGCAAGGAATGATCGCGGGAGCTGTGATGATGGCGCTGCCGGGGACGGTGCTGACAGTTCTTCTTGTGACCATTCTTTCGGTCTTTCAGGAACAGATTCTCAATGTGGTACAAATGGTTTCGGTTGTTGTTTCGGCATTTATCATATATATGCTTATGGCGTATATCCGGAATATGTTAAAGTCCTGCGCGGAGAACGGAAAAAGCAGAAAACGAAAAGCGGTGGCTTTGATGCTGGGCATTTTTGTGTTGTCTTTTTTTGTATCTACCATGCAGGTGCTGGTGCTTGCCTTTTTTGGAATCTTTTTCACGAGGGGAAATTATTGTCGCAAAAATATGTTATTGCTGGCAATCACTTCAGCAATGTATTTATATACCAATAGCGTTTATTTCGGTGCAGAATATGTTGTGCTCTGTTATACAGTTTATATTTTTATGGCGATATTAAGTATTTATGGGGTTTGTTGTAATATCAGGGAGAACCAGTGGCAAGGGGAAGCCGATCGTAGAGAGATAGTAAAAGATGTCGGAATATGGTTACTGTTTTTTCTGATTCTATTGCTTCCGGCAGTGATTGAAAGTCGGTCCGCAATTGTCTTTTCAGGAGAAGGCGTGCTTTCTACATGGGCATCTTTTGGGGGTGGTGATGCGTATCTGACCATCGCAGATGGATTTTTTGTCGAGGGAGGTTTTATTACGGGGCAGCAGTATTATGGATATATTGTGCCTGCGGTAAATGTGCTTCCCGGATCCATTTTGTGTAAGACACTGGCAGCAGTCGGGTATTATGTAGGATGGAACATCGGTGGAAATGCGGTTGTTGGAGTTTTGTTTGCAATCGCGGGATTTGGTTGCAGTATTGCGGCGTCCTGCAGTTTTTTTATGTTGGCATATCATTTGTATGATTATCTGATTACATTACAGGTATTCCGGATTATCCGCAAATGGATCCGGCCAATGATCGCGGGTCTTCTTATGAAGGTTATGGTTATGCTTTGCGTACAGAATGTAAGTGTTGTGTTTGCAATGATACGATGAGATGGAAGAAAATAACATTGACAGAAATGGCATCTTTTGGTTAGATATAAATTGTGTGCTTTGGGCACACGAAAGAAAAGACATAGTAAGATATACAGGAGATATACAATTGAAATTTTCAAAAGCAAAAGTAATGGTGGCAGGATTGGTACTGGCGGCGGCATGTGTGGTTGCCCCGCAGCAGTTAAAGGCGGAAGTTCCGGCAGCGCAGATGGACGGTGTCATGGGACAGAGTATGGAAGATGAGACGGCATATGAGGAAACGCCGAATCTGGATGTTTTGATTATGCAAGGTGCTGCGGCAACATATTCATTACCGACCATGAGGGCGGCAAAAGGTTCCTCCTATTCGCAGGATTTTCTGGACAGTTCTTTTACCACGGCAGGAACTTATACGCGTGCAACCTATTATCATAAAGTGGATTATGAAGATTATCAGTTATTTAACGGAATCGATGTTTCCTGGTGGCAGACAAAAGATAAAAAGGTAACATCAGTGAATTGGGAAAAAGCCCACGATGCAGGGATTGATTTTGCATTTGTCCGCGTAGGATCAAGAGATACGGCAGATGGCAGCATTTATTTTGATACCGCAGCGGATTCCCATATTCAGGCGGCTTTGGACAACGATATCAATATCGGGCTATATATTTTTTCTCAGGCACTTACAGAAAAGGAAGCAAGGGAAGAAGCTAATTTTGTATTAAAACAGCTGAAGAAATATGATTGGGATGTGACACTTCCGATCGTGATCGACCGTGAGAAAGGAAGTCATAATCGTCTGACTGGAGGAAAGTTATCCAAGACCAAGGAGACAGCTGTCTGCCAGGCTTTTGCAGACACGATTACAAAGGCGGGATATCAGGCGAGTGTATATGCATCATATGCATGGATCAAATCCTATATTGATACCGACTCGCTCGATAAATGTGGGATTTGGATTGCTCGTTATAATAATACAACGACCAGCAATTCCAAGAGTGGAAGTGCGTACGGGGATGTACCGTATGATTATGATTTCTGGCAGTATTCCTCTGTTTCAAGAGTCAGTGGATATACCGGAAATCTGGATGCAGATTTCTGGTACAAAGATACAAGTATCAAGACAACCAGATTAAAAGCGGAGGCGCCATCGGCATCTGGACCGGTAACTTTAAGCTGGAGCAAGGCGGCTGCGGATGTGACAGGATACCGCGTATATCGGTACGATGCGACAGAGGATAAGTATGTTTATCTGAAATCGACCAAAAGCCGCAGTTATTCCGATGAGGATGTAAGAAGTGGCAAGACGTACCAATATAGGGTACGCTGTTACTGGACCATTGGTGGAACAAATTATTATGGAAATTATTCTTCTGTTGTATCGGTGACAACGCCTCCGGCAAAAGTATCCAGTGTAAATACCGCCAAGAAGAGCAGTACCTATCTGACACTTTCCTGGAAAAAAGTTTCCGGTGCGAGCGGATATCGTGTATACAAATATAATACAAAGACAAAAGCTTATGAAAAAGTCACCACGATTGCAAGTGGAAGTACGACTTCATACAAGGTCACAGGACTTGCGTCCGCAACGGAGTATCAGTTTAAAGTCCGTGCATATAAAAAGGCGGAGGATGGAAATGTATGGGGAAGTAGTTCGGTTGTCTATAAAGAGAGTACAAATCCGTCCAAAACAAAGAATCTGAAACTGAGCACTAAGTCCTCTGCGGTGACTATAAGCTGGGGCAAGGTAGCCCGTTCCAGTGGATATGCAGTATATCGTTATGAAAGCAAAACAAAGAAATATGTAAGAATTGCTACCGTAAAAAGCGGAAAAACAGTTACTTACAAGGATGCGAAGCTGAAAAAAGGATCGACGAAGCATTATAAGGTGCGTGCATACAAAACTTATAACGGAACGAAGTATTATGGAGCGTATTCCGACATTGTATCAATCAAAGTAAAATAGTGATAAAATATTATGTAGCAACATAAATTTATTGAAATACGATAAATTTATGTTGCTTTTTATTGTTATATGGGATATACTACAGAAAACGTAAATAATAATTTTATGAGGTGATGATTATGAAACAGACAAAAATATCATACTGGTTAAAGGGAATGACGATTTTGCTTGCTGTGATGGGCATTTTCTTTTTTGGTGCGCTGACCGCGTATGCATTTCAGTTGAAAGCACAGGGAAATGTACTGTGGGGCTGGGTCGGATTCAGCTGGTATATCGCAGTACTGTGCTATCTCATTTTGTTTGAATTCTGGCGTGTCTGTACACAGATTGGAAAAGATAATTCCTTTTCCCTGGAAAATGCGAAGTATTTTCATCATATGGGACTTTATGGAATTGGTGGTATTCTTGGATTTGCAGCCCGAATGATCTGGGTGGCAGCAGTTGGAAAATCGGATATATATAAGATTGTATTTGTGATCGGAGAGATTCTTATCGCTACAATTTTTACAATATTGTGTGAATGTCTTTCCCGTCTGGTGCAGTATGCATATGATGTGAAACGTGAAAACGAATTGACAATTTAGAGGTGGAAGTATGGCAATTATCGTAAATATTGATGTCATGCTCGCCAAGCGGAAAATGAGTGTGACAGAACTTTCGGAAAAGCTTGGAATCACAATGGCAAATGTCTCTATTCTAAAGAATGGAAAGGCAAAAGCGGTGAAAGTTGAAACATTGAATAAATTATGTGCGGCGCTGGACTGCCAGCCGGGAGATTTATTTGAATATGTTCCGGATGAGACGGAATCGTAGAGGTTCAGAAAGGAGCGGGAAATATTATGGAACAGCAAAACAGTATGCAGCCACAAATGAATATGCAGGGACAGGAAAACGGACAGTATGTACCCGGATATGATACACAATCAAATATGTCACCATATAATGTACAGCAGATGCAGTTTGGAGAAACACAGCAACAGAAGGAGCGTCGTGCGGAAATATTCTCCATTATGGCAATTCCAACATGCATCTATGCGGCACTTTATACGGTTCTTTTGTACAACAATTATCAAAGTATTGCGTTGTCGCTTTTTGTTGTGATTACAATTGGTTACTGTATGTATCTGAAAACTCATTTGTACAAAATGAATCAGAAAGAATTTCATGTCAAACCAATGAGCCTGTTCTGTATGATTGGGATGCTTGGTCTGGCCATTTGTACGGCAAGTACCGGAAACGAATGGATCTGGATGTTAAATGAGGCAGGAATTGTATGTCTGCTGATCTGTATGCTTCTTTTTGAATTTTGCAATACGAAAAAATGGACACTTGCAAAAGGTGTAGGTTCGATTTTCGTTGCAATCGGAGGTGCAATCAGTTATATTGGGGAACCATTCAGTGACCTGAGTTGTTTCCGCAAATTTAAAAAGAAAAAGGAAACAGGAAAAGCAGGGTATATTGTGATCGGCGTATTGATTTCTATTCCGGTTCTTGCAATTGTAGTTGCTCTGTTGTATCAGGCGGATGCGGTGTTTGCCAATTTATTTGGCAGCTTGTTCTCCATAGATTTTCATTTCGGTACATGGGTAGGAATGGTATTTATGTTTGGCTATGCTTTGCTGGCAGCTTACTGTGGCATTCGCTTTCTGGCATCGGAAAAGATTTCAGCGGAAAGCAAAGACATGCGGCATTTTGAGCCGATGATCGCAAATACAATTCTGGTACTGATATCTATCGTGTATGCGGCATTTTCGTTTATCCAGATTTTTTCGCTCTTTCTTGGAAAGATGCGACTGCCGGATGGATATACGTACGCAAGATATGCCAGAGAGGGCTTTTTCCAGCTTTTGTTTGTATGTATGATCAATGTCGGACTGGTGCTGTTGTTCATGGGGTTATTCCGGGAAAATCATTTCAAAAAGATCCTGCTCACTGTAATCTGTGGATGCACGTATATTATGATTGCATCATCCGCATTCCGGATGTGTTTGTACATTCGGCATTACAATCTTACTTTTTTACGGCTTTTTGTGCTGTGGATGCTTGCCGTGATCGGTATTCTTCTGACCGGTATTCTGGTACAGATTTATGTGAATAAATTTCCAATGTTCCGTTATACGATTGTGGTTGTGACGGTCTGTGTATTTGCACTTGGTGTTGCGCACCCGGATTACTGGATTGCAAAATATGACGTTGCACATATGAATCATATGAGAGAAGAAAATGCAATTGATTACAATTATTTGCAGACATTGTCCACCGATGCAGCACCTGTAATTGCCACACAAAATGGCGAATGGGCTGAGAAATATGGAAAATATGTTGTGCAAACTCTGGAGGAAGAAAAAGAAGGATTGCGCGAATACAATTTCTCACATGCAAAGGCGAAAGCTTTGTTTACAGAACAGAAAACGAGGTGAAATGATGGCAGTTATATTATTGTTTGGATTAAAAAAAGAAAAGGAAAAAGCCGTACGTGCAGTGGCACAGAAACAGGGAGCGAACGTGACAGAAGTTGCCCGCAAAGATTACGGACAGAAACTCGGTGCATTAGCCGGAATCAAAGGATTTCCGAAAGAAAAGAAGCAGTATGAAGGACCGGACTTCGCAACGGAAATGATGGTGTTTTCCGGTATGAATCCTCAGCAGGTGGATGCGTTTCTGGCAGACTATAAAGCGACGGGCGAGCAGCCGGTTGCACTGAAAGCGATTGTTACACCTCACAATGTATTCTGGACAGCAGATGCACTGTTTCGTGAGTTAATGAAAGAACATTTTCGGCTTGTATAGATAAAATGAATGGAATGAATGAGAAAAACAACAGGAATGAAACAGGAAATGAAACAGACAAAAGTCTATCACAGATGATGCAGCAGTCAGCAGGTAATAAAACAGTTGCGCCAGCAGATGGAAAAAAAGTATTTGTATGATATGTTTTTTGTCTACTTAGCACCTGAACAAGAAATAATATTTGGACATGGTACAAGAAAACACTACTAAGGAGAATCAATTGAACTTACTCGAGACTTTAAAACATTATTTTGGATACGATAGCCTGCGGCCCGGCCAGCAGGAACTGATGGACGGAATCCTACAGGGAAAGGATGTCCTTGGCATCATGCCGACAGGTGCGGGAAAATCTCTGTGTTATCAGGTTCCAGCGCTGATGCTCGAGGGAATTACGCTTGTGATTTCCCCGCTGATTTCGCTCATGTCGGATCAGGTCAAGGCACTGAATCAGGCAGGCGTACACGCAGCTTACATTAACAGTTCCCTGACAGAAAACCAGATACGCGCAGCACTTGCCTATGCAGCGCAGGGAAAATACAAAATTATCTATGTGGCACCAGAGCGGCTCAACACCGCGCGTTTTCTGGACTTTGCATATTATGCTGATATTTCCATGGTTACGGTGGATGAGGCACACTGTATTTCCCAGTGGGGACAGGATTTTCGACCGAGTTATCTTGAAATTGCGGATTTTTTAGCAAAACTGCCAGACCGTCCGGTAGTCAGTGCATTTACCGCGACCGCCACAGAGCGTGTTAAGCAGGATATTACCGCAAGTTTGCATTTGCAGAATCCTGTGACAGTCGTGACAGGATTTGACCGCCCGAATCTGTTCTTCCGTGTGGTCAACCGCAAGGGCGGAAAAGAGACGGACAACAGTATCTTAAATTATGTGAAAAGGCATGAGGATGAGAGTGGAATCATCTATTGTGCCACGAAAAAGAATGTGGACAGTGTGTATGCGCTTTTGCTGCAATATGGCATTGCGGCGGGGCGCTATCATGCAGGTCTGTCTTTAGAGGAACGGAAAAGGAATCAGGATGATTTTACTTATGACAGAATCCGTGTGATGGTTGCAACCAATGCATTTGGCATGGGAATCGACAAATCCAATGTGCGCTATGTGCTTCATTACAATATGCCGCAGAGTCTGGAATATTATTATCAGGAAGCTGGCCGTGCCGGGCGCGACGGGGAAGAAGCGGAGTGTGTGTTATTTTTCTCGAAACAGGATATCATGATAAACAGACGCCTGTTGCAGTACAAATCCACATCCGGGCAGACATCCGATGATCCCGCGCTGCGGGCAAATGAGCAGCGGAAACTCAATGAGATGATCCGTTACTGCGAGACCGATGAGTGTCTGCGCCAGTTTATTCTGTCCTATTTCGGGGACAACAGTCCGTGTACCTGTGAAAAATGCAGCAACTGTGTGGTTGTGGAAGATGAGGCGGAGGAAACTTATATCCAGACCGGAAAAGAAAAGAAAAAGGCATTGCAGCTTGCTGATCTGACACCGGAAGGGCAGGAACTGTTTGAGCAGCTTCGCAAATGCCGGACGGAACTTGCCGTGGAAAAAGGTGTGCCACCGTATATTATCTGTTCCGATAAGACATTAAAAGATATGTGTGCCAAATGTCCTGTGGATTCCACCGCGATGGCAGTCGTGTACGGAATGGGTGCACAGAAAATCGAAAGTTACGGTGCGCGTTTTATGCAGGTTATCACAACATTTTTGAACGAGCATGGTGGAGATACCGCCACAGCGGAGGCATTTTCCGGCATGACAGTAGATACCACGACAGCAGCTCCGGCAAGAAAAAAGAAGCTGCCATTTTATATCGCTCCGGAAAAACTTGATGAGGTGGAACTGACCGACACCTGTATGCTTTCAGAACTGACAAACCGGATCAATGCGCTCTGCGAAGAGAACGATCGAAAGAAACTGACCGCTTCATTTATCAATCAGCTGCTTGTGGAAAAAGGATATCTTGAGGAAACCGTGCAGGGAGAAGAAAAGATAAAGCGTGTGACGGAAAAGGGAAGAGCCGTAGGAATCCGGGAAGAGGAGAGACAGGCAAAATACGGAAGAAATTATTATGCACTGATTCACACTCGGGAGAGCCAGCAGATGATTTTGGAGGAACTGGGGAAATATTTGTTACAGTTTACGCCAGCAGTATAATTGTCCCCTGCTTTGTGTTATACTAAAACAAAACGATAAAGGACAGGACTATTCTATGAAAAAAACAGGAATCATGACAGACAGCCACAGTGGCATCTTAGAAAATGAAGCATCTAAGCTGGGGATTGCCGTACTGCCAATGCCTTTTTATATTGATGAAAAATTATATCGTGAAGGAGTGGATATTTCCAGAGAGGAATTTTATGAAATGCTTCGTAAAGGTGCGGATGTGGCAACATCCCAGCCGTCACCGGAGAGTGTGATGCATATGTGGTCAGCCATGCTGCAGGAATATGAAGAACTTGTCTATATTCCGATCAGCAGCGGTCTGAGCGGTTCCTGCATGACGGCACAGGCAATGGCACAGGAGGAGCCGTATGCCGGAAGAGTATTTGTTGTAGATAATGGACGCGTGTCTACGCCGATGCACCGTTCGGTCCTCGATGCCGTGGAGCTTGCAGAGAAAGGATACCGTGCACAGAAAATTAAAGACATTCTCGAAAAAAACAGACAGCATATGGTCATTTATGTGGGACTCAGCACGCTGACATATCTGAAAAAGGGTGGACGGATCAGTTCAGTTGCTGCGGTGGCAGCAGATGTGCTGAAGATTAAGCCGGTTATGAAATTTGGTGTGGGAAAGTTAGATGTCTATCAGAAGTGCCGTGGAATGAAAAATGCGAGAAAAGCAATGATAGACGCAATGAAAAAAGAATTTGAGACGAATTTTAAGGAGGCTTATGAAGCAGGGAAATTATATCTTATGGCTGCATCAAGTTCTACCGCAGAAGTAACGGAAGAGTGGATACGGCAGATCAAAGAAAGCTTTCCGGGTATGGATGTCATGTGCGATAATCTGTCGCTGGGGCTGTCCTGTCATATTGGACCGGACGGGCTGGGAATTGCCTGCTGTAACAAAGCAGAATAGTATTTTAGAAATTTATCCGTGCGATAAAAGCGTTAGAGAAAATGATGCGGTTCTTTCAGCAGGGAAAACGTTCGCCTGCAGGGAGCATTTTTGTGGGATATCAATATACCCACCGCAAAAAGCGATGGGTATCGTAACCGGTTTATTTGCCCCGTGATGCAAAAAAGTCATCAATTGCCGCGTGCAGTTTCTGAGGATTCATGCTCTTTAATAAATAACCATCTGGTTTTAAAGACATGACATTTTTTACGGTTTCTGCATCATTTTTTCCAGTCAGAAATATGATCGGAATATGGTGAAATTCCGGATCTTCCCGGAGCATCTGCATGATCTGGCTGCCGTCAACGATTGGCATGGCATAATCCAACAGAATCAGATCCGGGGTGTTTAAGGTCAGGTATTTGATTGCCATTGCACCGGAGTTTGCCAGTACAACCTGATAGGTGTCTTCAAGCAGTGCCTTGATTTTGCGCAGGATAATACCGGAATCATCCACAGCCAGAATCGTGCGTTTTTTCAGCTGATAGAAATCGTTCATCTGTGTGCAGACATTATCGACCATATCGCCCACCGTAATCGGGCGGGTGAACACATCCATGACCATCTGCTGTGGGAGGGTCTCCCACAGCAGTTCCAGTTCATCTATGTTTCCCATAATAAATACCGGAGTCTTGTTTTTTATCGCCTGGTCAACCATTACTTTTACGCTGACCGCTTTTTTTAAAAGCTCCGGGCTTGTGCAGATCAGGTAACCACTTGGTTTTTCCGAGATGACAATGCTGCTGGCTTCTGCTATCGTTACAATTTTTACTTTGACATTTTGTTTTTCAAAAGCACTTTCTAATGATTGTGCGAGATAACTTTGTTCCTCCATCAGGATGAGAAATGGGCTTTTTATTTCGTGCATAATGTCTCTCCTTCTATTGTAATAAATTGACCATTGTATCAGTTAATTTCATAATTTCTTCCATTTCCACATCTGCAACGCAGACACGCAGCTGTTCCATCAGGTCTTTGAGCTTATCCGGTGTCTGAAACGTATCCATGGTTTCCATGGCATGATCCACGCCATCCATGTCAAACTGTTCTACACACTGATGCATCTGCTCAAGAACGGTAATCCAGTCATCAGAAGAAACTTCCTTTTTGCTGCTTTCGTTATCTTCCACATAAGGACGCAGGAGGGACTTAAGACTTCGGTACATGGCAAGCATCGGTCCTGTTTTTTCTTCAAGTGCAGCAAGATTTTGTGCATTTCCATACATTTCCAGTTCCTTTGCAGCTTCGGACAGACCGGGGGCACCGATCAGCAATGCGGAACTTTTTAATGCGTGGACTTCAATCGTATAATCCTTTATTAATTGTTCCTTTAGACATTGTTCAATCTTTTTGGATTTGCTGTCGATGGTGTTGTAAAAAATCTGTATGATCTGTTTTAATGCTTCCTCTGATCCGCAGTAGGGCAGACCGTTTTCGAAGCGGAATCAGGGGTTTCAGAATATGAAAAAATAGATCTGCAGGCATATGAAAAACAGGCGGATAAGCTGGTAAAACAGTTAAAGAAATATCAGAAAGATTATGAGTATGTAACGTTTGAATCCAATATTCATGGGGATCTGCGAAAAACGGATGTGGAAAGAATCCGGAAATTCTTTGAAACCGGGACTTAATAAAATTTTTAGAAATTTTATTAGCACTCCTACTTGACGAGTGCTAATAACGTGCTATAATAGGGGCATAAACAAAGAACAAAACGTTTACAGGAGGAAATGACTTATGTACGATTTATTTGATACATTTTTTAACCCATGGTATGACGATAGTGAATATAACAAGAAAGCCCCGAAGCAGCAGGCATCGCAAAACACACAGAATCTGATGAAGACAGATATCAGAGAACTGGCAGACGGATATGAGCTGCAGATGGAACTGCCTGGTTATAAGAAAGAAGAAGTGCAGGCAGCATTGCACAAAGGCTATCTGACGATCAGTGCAGCCAAGAGTGCAGAAGAGACCGTGGAAGGTAAGTATCTGCGCCGCGAGCGTTATACCGGAAGCTGCCAGAGATCATTCTATGTGGGCGAGTATCTCCGTCAGGAAGATATCCGGGCAAGTTTCCAGAACGGTATTCTTACCCTGTTTGTTCCAAAGGAAGATAAGACAAAGACAGAAGAAAAGAAATATATTACCATTGCGTAATCCTTTATAAATATCCCCTGATTTTTGAGCCGTTGCAGGTATTTTTCCTGCGGCGGCTTTTTTCGCGTCACAATTCTTTTTTCCGAAGAAACAAAACTTTATATACAGGTATAGAGGCAAGTGGCAATGATTGATGTTGCTTAATGATGAAAAAGGCAATATAATAAATGGATTGAGATGAAATGACACAGGAAAAAAGAGAGAATTTTATGTTTACAAAAGATACAATTTTTTATAAAAAACTTTTGGGTCTTATGCTTCCGATGATGCTGCAGAACCTGATGCTGGCACTGGTTGCCGTGGCAGATGCGTTTATGCTCGGAGGGATGGACCAGAATTACATGTCGGCAGTTTCGCTTGCCACGCAGATTCAGTTTATCCAGAATATGCTTCTTTCAGCAGCAACAGGTGGACTGGCGATTCTCGGGGCACAGTACTGGGGCAGGGGCAATATCAAAACGCTGGATGATATTTTCTGTATGGCACTGCGGCTTTGTGGTCTGGTGTCGATTGCATTTTTCATTGCCTGTATCTGTTTTCCACAGTATCTGATGCTGTTTTTTACGGATGAACCGGTATTGATCGGTTATGGCGTGCAGTATCTGCGGATTGCCGGATTTTCTTATCTGCTTACAGGAATTTCCCAATGCTATCTGGTGGTTATGAAAATCAGCGAGCACGCATTGACAACGGCATTGATCAGTTCTGCTACGGTAGGGATCAATATTGCACTGAATGCCATTTTGATCTACGGAAAACTGGGTATTACTCCGATGGGTGTCCGGGGTGCAGCAACAGCGACATTAAGCGCAAGGATGATAGAACTGGCCTGTTGTATCCTGATTTCCAGCCGTCCGGGCTACATCCGTCCGTATCTGACCCGTCTGTTTCAAAGAAACCGGGAACTGGCACGGGATTTCCGGAAATGCGCAATGCCGATTCTCGGTGCGTCCCTGTTCTGGGGAGTCGGATTTACTTCGTATTCTTCTTTTATGGGACATCTGGGAGTAGACGCGGCCGCTGCCAATTCTGTGGCGGCGGTTGTCCGTGATATCATCTGCTGCCTGAGTGCCGGAATTTCCGGTGCGGCGGGGATTATGGTCGGAAATGAGCTTGGTGCCGGCAACCTAAAACGGGGGAAATTATATGGTACGCGGATGATGAAGATTTCCTTTGTGTGCGGAGTTGCCATGATGGTTCTCATGGGAATTTCGGCACCGTTTATTTTGCATTTTGTCAAACTGACACCGCAGGCAGCCGTATATTTAAAGGGAATGTTTGTTGTGCTCTGCGTCTATATGATTGGCCGCTCCGTCAACGAAATTACCATCAATGGCGTGTTTGGTTCCGGCGGTGATACAATGTTTGATGTGTACAGCCTTGCCGTAACAATGTGGGGAATCGCGATTCCACTTGCTGTGCTTGGAACTTACCGATTCCACTGGCCGGTGATTGTCGTATACGCGTGTACCTGTATTGATGAGGTTGGAAAAATTCCGTGGACGCTCTATCATTTTCGGAAATATAAGTGGGTGAAGGATCTGACGCATACGGGGATGGAGCAGAAAGAAAAATCATAAATTTATAAAAAATCAGCTGGTCGTATCCCTGCGGATCAGTACCGGTGTAATCTGTTTATGGATCGGTTTCGAAAGAGAAACCGGTCTTCTTTTTTTTCGTTCTTCCATCTGCTGCACCAGAAGTTCCATTGCGGTTTTGGCGATCAGGTCGATCTGCTGTCCGACCGTTGTGATAGGCAGAATTGCCTCGTTTGCAATCGGGGAATTGTCAAATCCGACCAGTTCATAACTGTCAGGAAAGCATCCGTATTTTTGGAAAATCAGGTTTAAAAACATATTTGCATAGGTATCATTGGCGAGGAAAATCCCCTTTTTTTTGCATGGATACTTCTCATCAATATCAGAGAAAATGTGTTTCATTTGTGCAAAAATGTCCTGATAAGAATCCCCTATTACATTTAAATTCAGTTCATAAGGAACGTGATATTCCTGACAGGTATCTTCAAAGGCACGGATACGGTCATAGGCAGGGATGGACTTTGGAACATCCGCATTAACGTGAATCAGTACATCGCATTTGTCCCGGATCAGAAGTGTTGCCGCCTGGAGCGCACCCATATAATTGTCGCTGGTTACGCCACAGATATGTTCGGCTTCGCGCTCAATGGCAATGACAGGGATCTGGTAAGAAGCCAGTTTTTCGGAAGAAAGAGTGTGACTTAACACGATCAGGCCCTCAATCTGGTATGCCATCAGTTCATCAATGTACTGTTCCTCCTCGGACGGTCCGTTGTCGCTGACGAATACGAGAAATTTATAATGAAAATCGCGGTAGCTGGAAAGAATCTGTGTAAGCATTTCCGAATAATAGTGCAGATAAAGGTTCGGAATAATGATTCCGATAAATTCACTCTTTCCATTGGCAAGAACCTTTGCAAGCTTATTCTTTTTGTAACCCAGAGTATCAAGAGCCTGTGAAATTTTCTCCTGATTTTCAAGCGTCAGGGAGTCCGGATGATTAAAATATCTGGAAATGGTTGTCTTTGAAAAATTCGTATATGCTGCAATATCTGCAAATGTTACCTGTTTCTTTCCCATCTGAAAGCTGTCTCCTTTATCTGTTTTATCCATAGTATAACAACCGGAAAGAAAAATAGCAATGAAAAAATAACTAGTTACGTAATCGGTTACTTTAATAAATAAAAGTGTTGACATATCGGAAACTTTGTAGTACTATCAGAATATAAAGTAACCGGTTACTTTACCGGTTACATCAAAGCAGAACGAGTAATACGATGAAAAGGGAGGAGCAATCGCATGAAAAAACTGGCAAAACAAGTCGGCTCTGCGAAAAAACAAACCATGGGGAGTAAGCTGTCTTATATAAAGAAAAACTGGCAGCTGTATGTTTTTTTCCTGATGCCGGCACTGTTACTCACAATCATTTTCAAGTATCTTCCGATGGGAGGACTTCTGATTGCATTTGAGGATTACAATGTCATTAAAGGAGTTTTGGGAAGCCCGTGGGTGGGGCTGGAATATTTCCAGAGATTTTTATCATCACCGGATTTTATGAACTACCTGCTGAACACATTAAAGCTGAGTATCTTTGGACTTCTCTGGAGTTTTCCGATACCAATTATTCTGGCACTTTTACTGAACCGTATCCGCAAGGCGGGGATTAAGAAAAAAATCCAGCTGCTGATCTATGCACCGAATTTTATTTCCGTCATCGTGCTCTGTGGTATGGTGCGTATGTTTTTATCTCCGGTAGGACCGTTAAACCGTCTGCTGGGAACGAATACAAACTGGATGACCATGCCGTCCGCATTCCGTACCATTTATATTGCAAGCGGAATCTGGCAGGGAGCAGGATGGGCATCCATCATGTATACTGCAGCATTATCCAATGCAAGCAAGGAACTGGAAGAGGCAGCCATTGTGGATGGTGCAAATCTTTTGCAGCAGATCTGGTATGTGGAACTTCCGGCAATTAAGGATATTATCGTGATCCAGTTTATTTTACAGGCCGGAAACATTATGAGCATCGGCTTTGAAAAGGCATATGCCCTGCAGACAGATATGAACTTACCGGCTTCTGAAATTTTATCAACCTATGTATACCGGATTGGTCTTTTGAATGGCGATTACGGTTATTCTACGGCAGTGGGACTGTTTAATTCGGTGATCAATGTGATCCTGCTTATATTTGTGAACTGGGTGGTAAAGAAATTAAACGATGGAGAAGGATTATAGGAGGAACGTGAAATGGAAACAGTTAGTAAAATGAAATATTCACGGACAGACCGGCTGGTGCTTGGAATCGGTTATGCCATTCTTGGACTGTTTGTTCTTTCAATTGTTGTTCCGCTGGTCTATGTTGTTTTAGCATCTTTTATGGACCCGACGGTATTGAATAATCAGGGACTGAGTTTTCACATCAAAGACTGGACACTGGATGCATACCGGCGTGTGCTGGAAAACGGAATGATCTGGCGCGGATTTTTAAATTCGTTTTTGTATTCACTGGCATTTGCGGCAATTTCCGTATTTGTCACATTGTTAGCAGCGTATCCGATGTCGAAAAAAGAATTTGTCGGAAGAAAATTTTTTAACGTGATTTTTCTGATTACCATGTTTTTCGGCGGTGGAATGATCCCGACGTTTATTTTGATCAATCAGCTTCATATGGTAAATACCGTGTGGGCAATTCTCATTCCGGGAGCATTTAATGTCTGGAATATGATTCTGGCAAGAACGTACTATCAGTCCATTCCAAAAGAACTGCGGGAGGCATCCGCAATTGACGGGGCAAATGAGATCCAGCATTTCTTCCAGATTATGATGCCGGTGTGCAAACCGATTATCGCGGTGCTGGCACTGTGGTCTTTTGTCGGTATGTGGAACAGTTATTTTGATGCGATGATTTACTTAAATGATGCAAACTTACAGCCACTGCAGCTGGTTCTGCGTTCCATTCTGGTACAGAATACACCGCAGCCGGGCATGATCGCGGACATTCAGAGTACCGCGGAGATGGCAAAAGTTGCCGAACAGTTAAAATACGCAACAATTGTAGTATCAAGTTTACCATTGCTTATTATGTATCCATTTTTCCAGAAATACTTTGACAAAGGTGTTATGGTTGGATCGGTAAAAGGTTAAGCAGAAAGGACAGGTACAGATATGTGGAAGAGAAAAATTAAAAAATGTCTGGCACTCGGACTGGCATTTGCTATGATGACCGGTGTGGCAGGATGCGGAAAAGAGCAGCATCTGGAGGCAGAGATCAATCCGGATATACCGGTTTCAGAAGTACAGTTTCCACTGAAAGAACAGGCAGAATTATCATTTATCACAAGTGCTCCGGCAACCTCTACGCAGAATCCGAACGAGCGGATTATTTTTAAGAGACTCGAAAAACAGACGAATGTACATATTGACTGGACCTGTTTTGTGGCAGACCAGTTTTCCGATAAAAAGAATCTGGCACTGGCACAGTTTGGAAACCTTCCGGATGGTTTGTTTAATGCAGGAATGAGCGATTATGATCTGCTTCGTTATGCAAAGCAGGGAATTATTATTCCGCTGGAAAATCTGATTGACAAATATATGCCAAACCTTCAGGCGGTCTTTGAGAAATATCCGGAATACCGGACGATGTGTACCGCACCGGACGGACATATTTATTCATTTCCGTGGATTGAGCAGCTTGGCGCAGGGAAAGAAGCCATTCAGGCAATCGGGGATATTCCTTATATCAATAAAAAGTGGCTGGATTATCTGGGACTGGATATTCCAACGACAACCGATGAACTGGAACAGGTGCTGATTGCGTTCCGGGATCATGCGGATGATCTGAAAAAACAGTTTGATATCGAGGGAGATGTGATTCCGATGTCATTTATCATCAACAATGGCGATCAGGATCCGGCGATTCTCATCAACGGATTTGGCGAAGGATATGGAGATACGGGCGATCATTTTGCCGTAAAAGATGACGGAACCGTGATTTATACGACCGTGCAGGAAGGTTACAAAGAAGGCATCGAATGGCTGCATAAGCTGGTAACAGAGGATCTTGTAGATCCGGAGGCATTTACGCAGGAGTGGTCAACCTATGTGGCAAAAGGTAAAAATCACCGTTACGGTCTCTGCTTTACCTGGGATATTGCAAATATTGACAATAATACCGATTATGTGATGCTTCCGGCACTGACCGGTCCGGAGGGAGCCAGAAATATCACAAGACAGAATAACAGTGAAACAAGTGGTTTTGACAGAGGCCGCTGTGTGCTTACATCCAGCTGCCGGAACACGGCACTGGCGGCAGCCTGGATTGATCAGATGTATGCGCCGCTTCAGTCCCCGCAGAATAACTGGGGAAGTTACGGGGAAAAGGATTCGTTTAATATTTTTGAACTGTCCACAAATAAAGATGGCGGTGAAATGTTGAAGCATCTGGATCTGGGTGACCAGTCACCGGTAGAGGTACGTGAGGCGCAGTCCGTCAATGGACCGCTGGCAGTTCTCAATGAGTATTATGATGTGTATGTCACACAGCCGGCAGATGCCAAATGGCGTCTGGACAATATGCATGAAACATATCTGAAGGATATGAAAAGCAAGTATGTATATCCGAATGTGTTTATGAGTATTGACGATACCAATAAAGTATCCCAGTATGATACCGATATTAAAAAATATGCGGAGCAGAAAAAAGCAGACTGGATTTTAAATGGCGGAATCGACAAAGAGTGGGATTCCTATTTAAAGAAAATGGAGAAATACGGGCTTTCCGCTTATCTGGCAATCAAACAGAAATATTTCGATCAGTATCAGGAGTCATTGAAAGAAGAAAAATAAACAGGAGAATTTGTATGAGTGAGATGTTAAAAAAAGCGAGAGCATATGAGGCAGAAAAAGCAGCACAGACCGATAAAAATACCAGACCGTTGTTTCATATCTCGGCACCTGCCGGATGGATCAATGATCCGAATGGTTTTTCCGTTTACGATGGAAAAATCCATCTGTTCTACCAGTATTATCCATATGCAAGGGAGTGGGGACCGATGCACTGGGGGCACAGTGTGACAACGGATATGATAAGCTGGGAACAGCTTCCGGCAGCACTTGCACCGGATCAGGACTATGACCGGAACGGATGTTTTTCCGGAAGTGCTATTGAAGCGGATAACAAACATGTGCTGGTCTATACCGGTGTCACAAAGATTACACTGCCGGACGGCAGGGAAGAGGAACGACAGAACCAGTGCATCGCATTCGGGGATGGCAGGGATTATGTAAAGTATGAAAACAACCCGGTTGTGACCGGGGAGATGCTGCCGGAAAACTGCAGCCGGATTGATTTCCGTGACCCGAAAATCTGGAAGGAAGAGGACACCTATTATCTGATTGTCGGAAGCAAGGATAACAGGCAGATCGGACAGGTCGTGCTCTGTTCCAGCAAAGATTTAAAAGAATGGAAATTTGAGACCGTTCTTGCGGCAAACAGTACCGGAAAAGTCGGAACGATGTGGGAATGTCCGGACTTTTTCCCACTGGGAGATAAACATGTACTGATCTGTTCCCCACAGAATATGAAAGCGGAAAAATATGAATTCCACAATGGAAATAATTCTGTTTATTTTCTTGGAAATTATGATAAAAATTCGCATATATTTGAAAAAGAAGAACCGCATACGATTGACTACGGACTGGACTTTTATGCACCTCAGACCACACTTCTCCCGGATGGGCGGCGTGTGATGATTGCATGGATGAAGTCATGGGATGCTTGTGTGGTGCCGGATACGCAGGACTGGCAGGGCATGATGACTCTTCCGCGGGAACTGGAAGTAAAAGACGGACAGATCTGGCAGCAGCCGGTTCGGGAGATTGCGCAGTATCATAAGAATCCGTGTCATTATGAGCATGCAGAGATTGATGGTGAGACAGCACTTTCCGGCATTTGTGGACGGACGATGGATCTGACTGTTACAATGGATGAACAGGATTTTAACGTTTTTTCCATACAGCTTGCCGCAGATGAGGAATACGAGACCGCTTTTACTTATCATAAGGGAACAGGAATATTGGAGATTGACCGCACATACTGTGGTGTGACAAAAGATGTGGTCTGCGTGCGCAAAATTAAAATTGCAGATCCAAAAGGACTTAAAAAAATGCGGTTTATTCTGGATCGTCAGTCCATTGAGCTTTTTATCAATGACGGGCAGCAGGTGGCAACAACGGCGGTCTGTACCCCTTTGGAGGCAGAGGGAATCCGGTTTTTCAGCGATAAAAAGATGTATATTACGGTCGAAAAGTATGATATTGTATTATAAAAAGTAACAGGAGGAAGAGAACATGGACGTAGTGGCTTTGGGGGAACTGCTCATTGATTTTACCGAAAACGGAGTCAGCGGGCAGGGCAATCCGCTGTTTGAGGCAAATCCGGGAGGCGCACCGTGCAATGTGCTGGCAATGCTGTCGCGCTTAGGACACAGGACGGCTTTTATCGGAAAAGTAGGAAACGATTTTTTCGGAAAGCAGCTGGAAGATGCGATCACGGAAGTCGGGATTGATGCAGCCGGACTTTTAAAGGATGACAAGGTGCATACGACGCTGGCACTGGTGCATACGTATCCGGATGGGGACCGGGATTTTTCATTTTACCGCAATCCGGGCGCGGACATGATGCTGACGGAAGAAGAACTGCCGGAGGAAATAATCCGCGGAGCAAAAATCTTTCATTTTGGAACGTTGTCCATGACGCATCCGGGTGTCCGCGCAGCAACGAAAAAAGCGATCGCGGTCGCAAAAGAAGCAGGCGCGCTCATTTCCTTTGATCCGAATATCCGCAAACCGCTCTGGGACTCCATGGAAGATGCCAGGGAACAGGTGTTATATGGTCTGGGACAGTGTGATATTTTAAAAATATCGGATAATGAAATCCAGTGGCTGACGGGTAAAGAAGATTATACGGATGGAGTCCGCTGGATACGGGAACGCTATCCGGTTCCGCTCATACTGGTTTCCATGGGAAAAGAGGGAAGCCGGGCGTATGATAAAGACAGAATTGTGGAGACAAAGCCGTTTCTTCAGCCAAATACGATTGAGACGACCGGTGCGGGAGATACGTTCTGTGCGTGTGTTCTGCATTATGTGCTGGAGCATGGACTGGAGGGGCTTGAAGAGAAAGATTTGAAAGAGATGCTTCGTTTTGCCAATGCGGCGGCTTCTCTGATCACGACGCGCAAAGGCGCGCTCCGCGTGATGCCGGAGAAAGAAGAAATTGAAAAAATGCTATAAGAAATGGGAGGGCAGTGCCCTCCCGTTTCTTACAAAGAAAATGGTTCTATCTTACATGTATGAATCCTGCTTTTGGTATCGTAATTGATTCCGACCAGTAAAAGGTTTCCATGATACTCTTTCAGGCTTTCACAATATTGTTTTTGTTTAATCTGCGTGATTGCGCCCTGTGCACTATGATCCCATTTTAATTCGATAACAAGTGCTGGTTTATCCGGAAACTTCTTCCGTGGAAGAAATACCATATCCGCAAATCCCTTACCGCCGGCAAATTCCCAGTGTATCGTATAGAAATTGCGTGCGGCATAGAGTGCCAGTGAAACCGTATAACTTAACGCATTTTCATCATTATACTGGATATGTGATGTCTCAAAATGCGCCTGCTGAATCCCAAGTGCTACCTGTTCTGGTCTTCCCTGCCAGATTGCCTGCAGGGTGTCTGCTGAATTTTTCAGGGCTTTAGAGATTTCGCCCCAGTCGGATACGGAAACACTGTTAACGTATTCTTCACGCACTTCATTGTTTGGTATTTTTACGGTTTTGTTTTCGTAGTCATAGCTAAGATAGCCCAGATGGATTAAAAGAGTCAACACATCATCTTCGGTGCGAAAGGTTGTCATATCATTGGTAAAACTTCCGGTATTGACAGGAACGGATTCCCCGGCTATCATACTGAGAACATCATCTTTTAATCCTTCAAAATTCATATCGATATAAATCTGCAGGGCTTCAAATGTTTCTGTCTGGTTCCAGTAATTTCCAATTTTCCCAAAACGCATGCAGCTTACAACAGACCTCGGATTATAGATGGATGGTATTTTTTCAAAAGAGTATCCATTATACCATGCTTTTATTTCATCCAGATCCATATGATAATCTGTACAAAGGGCAGCGACTTCCAGTTCGGTAAAGCCGACATAGGATGCAAGAGGTCCCGGATTTATCATGGAAAATTCATCAAACATATTTAAAGCGGAATGGGTTCCGTATTTTTTGATCGGAAGAATTCCTGTCATATAAGCGAGTGCAATACAGGACTTATCTTTTAGCATATCCCTCAAAAAATCCAGATAGATTTCCTGGGCTTCTTTATCCTGTTTGTATTCCCGGAAAATACAGTCCCATTCATCAATGATTACGACAAAAGGACAGTTAGTTTCCTGATATACATCCTGCATGGATTCAATAAGATCTGTATCATCAAAATAATCAACATTCGGGTATTCCCGTTTTAAATCCCGCAGTACCAGCCGTTTCATGCGATCAAGCAGTTCATAGATGTTTTTCGTCCGGCTTAAAAATTCCTGCATATTTAAAAACAGGGTGTTGTATTTATTACGATAGGTGTCAAAATCCAGATTCCGGGCAATTTTATATGGGGAAAAGAGTTCTTTTGCATCACAGCCACGGCTGTAGTAGGCAGCAATCATGCTGGCGGTTATTGATTTCCCAAAACGGCGGGGACGGCTGATACATATATATTTCTGCAGAGTCTGTAAGACAGAATTTGTATAGGTCAATAATTCTGTCTTATCCACGTAGATATCAGAATGTGTAATTTCGTAAAATTTTTTTCCATCCTGGTTTAAATAATTTCCCATGCAGTACCCTCCTCTAATTACACGTTTGCCCGTGTAAATGTATCATATCACAGGAATGCCTGCAGACTCAACTATTTCCGCAGAAACAGCACACTTACATACTATTATGCGATTAAATATACAAAAATAACAGGATTATGTAAATTATAATCTGATATTCTCTTGGAAAATCTGGAAAATACCAGTATAATTTTCTTAAATGAAGATCGGAGAAGGAAATCATGATTAATCGGGAAGACATGCTCGAACTGACACGGCGCATGACTCCGGCGCGGTCACACATTGACCGGATCGCCGGTGCATATTATGATGCAGAAGGATATATAGATGGTACATTCAACACGCATTTTTTAAAACTTTCCACAGCAGAAAAAACGAAAAATCTGGAACTGGCGAAGGCAGTTTTACAGGCAGAGACCAACAAACAGCTGAAGGATTACCGGATTCCGGAAACCGCAAGAAAGCCGGGAAGTATCTGGCAGCTTCTGGATGGAATCAAAGAGTCCGGGCTGCAGAACGATGCGTTTTTGGATCTGCTTTATGAAATGATCGGGGAACGTGTTGCACCGGGAAAAGAAAGTTATTGTTTTTTGTTTCATGGAATGTATGATGTTCCAGTGAAAGGAACCGATAAGGAATGGCAGGAAGGTTCCGAGGAAGTATATAATTATCTGCTGTGTGCCGTGGGACCGCTTGAGGGAGAATATGAGCCGGGACTGCCAGAAGCAGGATTTTTATATCCGGCATTCCGGCAGAGAAGTACGGCATGTAATTATATAAATCTGTATGAAACAGCTGCTTATCAGAACCTGTGGAATCTGTTATGGAAATAGAAACTACATACGGAAACATTTTTGAAGTTCTTTATATTCACCGAGAACAAGCAATGTGGTACCAGACTGGAATACGGTATTTGGAGAAATTGCCATATTAATTTTGTCGTCTTCCCGGATGGCGACAATATTGATTCCGAATTTTTTCCGGATATCCAGTTGACCGATTGTTTTGGAAATCCAGTTTTCCGGAACTTCCACTTCAAAAATTGCATGTGCCTCATCCACCTGAATATAATCGCGTATGTGATCGGCAGTATACCGGATAGCAGCCCACTCTGCAATCTGTTTTTCCGGATAAACAACTTCGTCTGCACCGTTTCGCAGAAGAAATTTTTTCTGTACATCCCGTTCTGCACGCGATACAACCGTTTTTGCACCGAGTTCTTTGAGCAGGGAAGTAGTTTCAAGGGAATTCTGGAAATTTCCACCTATCGTTACCATACACACATCAAAATTACCAATGCCAAGGGATTTTAAAAAATCGGCATTGGTACTGTCACCGATCTGAGCATTGGTGACAAACGGAAGAACCTCATTGACACGTTCTTCGTTGTTGTCGACTGCCATCACTTCGTGACCAAGATCGTTCAGCTGTATGGCAACATGTCTTCCAAATCTTCCTAATCCAATTAATAATATATTTTTCATGGTATTTTCAACTCCTTTTTAACCAACTGTTATCTTTTCGAGCGGCAGTTTTACTCCGTTTTGTTTTACGGAAATTGCCGCATAAATTAAGGTAAGCCCACCGACTCTGCCGAAAAACATCAGAAGGATCAGAATCAGCTGGGACGGGATGCCGAGAGTTGGTGTAATTCCAAGTGTAAGTCCGACGGTTCCGACAGCGGATGCCGTTTCAAACAGGCAGTCCAGAAGCGGAAGGTGTTCGATGGAACTGATGGCAATCCCTCCAATAAAGAAAAAAATGATATATAAAGCAACGATGGTGGCCGCATTTTTAATGGCATGACTGTCAAGCCGCCGACCGAAAATTTCAATGTCCTCTTTCTGGCGGAACGTGGCAACCATATTTAAAATAAGGACTGCAAAAGTTGTTGTTTTCATGCCGCCGGCAGTAGAGCCGGGAGATCCTCCGATCAGCATCAGCATAATCATAACAGATTTTGATGTCGGTGTCATTGCTGTAAGATCTGCGGTATTAAAACCGGCAGTTCTTGTTGTTACAGACTGAAACGTGGAGGCCAGCAGTCTGGTGCCGGTTGATGAACCCGTAAAATCCACAACAAAAAAGAATACGGCCGGAATTATAATAAGTAAAGCCGATGTCCAGAGAATGACTTTGCTCTGTACGCGATAACGTCTGATATGCCATTTATGGCTGCAGATATCGTCCCACGTCAGAAAGCCGATGCCACCAATTATGATCAAAAGCATGATTACGAGGTTGATTAGTGGGTTGGCGATGTATCTGCTCAGAGATACAAACGGCTGGCTGGAAGTTCCCAGAAGGTCAAAACCGGCATTGCAAAATGCAGATACAGAGTGAAAGGCTGCCATCCAGATGCCTTTGATGCCATAATCACGGAAGAAAACCGGAAGCATGGCAGTCATGCCGAGCAATTCAATAAATAATGTACCCTGTACGCTGAATTTGGTCAGGCGGACAATACCGCCGATTTTCGGTGCAGAAATTGCATCCTGCATTGTACTGCGCTGCATGAGCGAAATTTTCCGTCCGGATAAAATGGCAAAGGAAACAGCAACGGTGATGACACCCAGCCCGCCGGTCTGGATCAGCAGCAAAATAACTGCCTGACCAAAAGAAGACCAGTAACTGCCGGTGTCCTGTACAACAAGCCCTGTGACACATACCGCTGAAACAGAGGTGAATAGTGCCTCATGAAAAGGAGTCTGTGTTCCGGAAACCGAAGAGACCGGAAGCATCAGCAGCAGTGCGCCGACAAAAATGACAGCGGCAAAGCCCAGTACAATTAATTTAAAGGAGGAAAGTCTTTTCTTCCTGTGAACCACTTTTGACATATGTTTAAATTTCTCCTGTATTTATTCTACGTATTATAACATCATCTACATAATAACGCATTTGTGAGGATATACGAATTTACAGTAAAATTTTTGTAAACTATTATGCGTTTGTATCAAAATGCGAAAACAATGGTGGGATTTGTAAGAATTGCAGTTGTAAATATATAATAACGGGAATCAGAATTTGTATGGAAGATGTGGAAAAAAATGGTATCAGAAACTCAAAAGGATACATGTTGATTATTTACAGAATAGAGAGAAAGTTCATCACCTTGTTGTGAAAAATTATATAAACTTATATAGGGTGTAGGAAGTTGTATGAGCAATGCATTTTTTAAAACTTTCCACAGAAGAAAAAACGAAAAATCTGGAACTGGCGAAGGCAGTTTTACAGGCAGAGACCAACAAACAGCTGAAGGATTACCGGATTCCGGCAGAGAAGTACGGCATGCGAATATATAAATCTGTACGAAAAAATTAAAATATGGGACATATGTGGGAAAAAGTTATGAAAAGATCCTGCGAGAAACAGGGGAGTGGACATATGTAAAAAAATTTGATGAAAAAGTCCCTTGAGAGACTGAAAACGGGATGTATACACCAAAAATAAGACAAAAAGTCCCGTAGTGATTTCTAAATGGGACATAATTGCAAAGAAAGTTGCTATATATCCTGAAGAGATAAATTGCCGGGATATCTATGTAAAGAAAAATTTTATATGTCCCAACAGAAGGGAGGTGCGGGATATATGAATTTACTTTTTTCCGATATATCCCATTGTTAAAAAATATAAAAATTTACTTTACATGAGAATGAAGTTGTGTTTTAATAACGTCATATTAATGCACAGAAAGGAGAGGTTTTTATAACAATTTATTATCAGATTCTTTCGGAGAAGAGAAGGCTTACGAAAGAATTACAACAAATCAGTGAAGAACTATTGCATCTTCCTGATGGAAAAATTATTTGTGTTCACAATGGAAACCGGGTGAAATGGTTTCACAGTGACGGTCACACACAGACGTATATTCCAAAGAAACACAGAGAATATGCACAGCAGTTGGCATACAAAAGATTCTTATTGGAAAAACAGACAGAGTGTAAAAAAGAACTGTATGCATTAGAACTTTATCAACGACATGCAGTTGGTGAAAATAAAAAGTCGGACAGGTTTCTTTCAGAAGATCCGGCGTATCAGGAATTGCTCTGTCCATTCTATCAGATGGTTACGCAGGAAGAACTTATATGGAGTGATACTTCCTATCCTAAAAATCCCAATTATCCCGAACAATTGAAGTATAAAAGCTGTAAAAATGAATATGTACGATCCAAGTCAGAAGCATTGATTGCAATGAATTTGTATATGGAAAAAATTGCATACCGTTATGAGTGCGAATTAAAAATCGGGAAGGCAGTGTTTTATCCGGATTTTACAATTCTTCATCCGCTGACAGGAAAAGAAATTTACTGGGAACATTTTGGGAAGATGGACTTGCCTGAATATGCAAAGAATGCCGCGGATAAGTTACATATGTATGCGAGAAATGGGATATATCCGGGAGATCGGCTGATTACAACATATGAGACTATGGAGCAGCCGCTGGATACTGCAATTGTGCAAAAGTTAATTACTTATCATTTTAAATAATTCTGAAAGGCAGGAAAATGAGAGTATTTTGCTCTGGAAATTTATATACAGGGTATGTTGATAAACAAATAAGTATCATCTGATAAAGATTTTGTGGCGGTATTAAAAGGTGGGACATATGCCAAAAAAGGCAAGGAAACCTCCCACAGAAATCCGAAAGCAGGACATATGCAAAAAAAGGCGAGGAAACCTCCCACAGAAATCCGAAAGCAGGACATATGCAAAAAAAGGCGAGGGAACCTCCCACAGAAATCCGAAAGCAGGACATATGCAAAAAAAAGGCGAGGGAACCTCCCACAGAAATCCAAAAACGGGACATAATCAGAAAGAAAATCTGCATATGTCCCAACAAAAGGAAAATGTGGGACATAGTCAAAAGAAAATCTGCATATGTCCCAACAAAAGGAAAATGTGGGACATAGTCGAAAGAAAAAGCTCCATATGTCCCACATCCTATTTAAGTTTACCTGAAATAAAATTTGAATAAAGTTTGTGAAGTGATGGTGTAAGTTTTTCAATTTTTTGCGATGGTCAATAAATCAGCCACCATTTTTACAAGGTTTAATCAAACTCAAGTTCTTCATCTGCAGATTCTGAAACATACGTTTTGTGAATATACCGGTTCATTAAATTTTTCGGAACAGAGATGTCTTCTTTTATCAGTAAATCCAGTCATACAGGGGACGTATGATATAAAAAGTCTTGCGACCTTCCAATAAAGACTGCGGACCTAATGGGTCAGCAGTTCTTCATAAATCCCCTTTGTCTGGGTATCGTCTACACCGCCCATATAGTAAGTTTTCCCATTTGCGGAAAATTGGAGAAACGCATCATTTTTTGGATTTAAGAAAACATTGACATCCTCCCCTCCGGAGATGGTAAATGTGCCTTTTTCCAATGTATCCATGCTGGTGCCGTATGTTCTGGTCCAGTCTGGCAGATCACTTGCGGTAAGAAGTGTGGGATCTTTGATTTCACTAAGCGGAATCTGATAATCTGTTTTCAGATGCTGTGCACATAGTGTGTGGTTTTGGATCACCAGATCAATGGGAGTAAATTCCTCCTGAATCAGCCATATGCATAACAGAGGGCAGGAAAGCATCATAATGGCACTGAAAATAGTAAGTCCTTTTCCGAGGGATGTGGCCATATTTACCGTTGTCCCGATGCCGACGCGCTGTTCTACCATCGTATGGGGATCGGATGGATTGTAGTAGAGGATGCCGCCGATCCAGTTTCTGTCATCATTTTCATCGCTGGTCAGATTCCGTTTTTGTGCATAGCTCCGGTCAATTTTTTTCAGCTTTATCATGCAGAAAATGCACAGCAGGAGTAAAAGCAGTGTATAAACAATCATGCCGGCGATGGAACATATTCCCATGTGTCTGGCAGACAGGGTAAGGATCTCCAGAAACAGGATCAGTGCCGTGTTCAGCCAGCAGGAGATCAGCCAGAAGTTCTTCCAGAGGTTTTTCTTTGCGCGTGCATAATTGATATTCACGTCACTGTCCGTACTGATGACGGAAACCGGCTGGCGGTCTATCCATACAGCTGCAAGCCAGAAGACCAGCCCGCAGGAGGCACCGATCAGACAGGAAATCCCAAGCCCGCTGGACTTTGGAAGCAGCAACAGGGCACTTGCAATACTGATGATATTTGGCAGGAAAAACGGGAGAAACCGGACTTTTCTTACGGAGCCAGCCTGTTTTAATTCCACATAATGTTCTGGCTGCCGGTCTTCGTACAGATGGTTTTGCGTTTTCCATGTTTTCAACCGGTGATTCGCACGCATGATCGGCAGGGAAAGCAGAAAAATCGCTGCCAGAAGCCAGAACATCCAGATGGTAAGCTGAATGGACATATGGGAGGTCAGCAGACTTACAAATGGAACAATCGCAAGGAGAATGGCGTAGTAACGCATTTCCTTTTTAAATTTTTGCCGGATGTCTGCGACGGTGGCATCTTTTATCCATTCTTTTTTCATGTTTACGGCAAACAGGCGTCCGTTCTCATACTTGTTTTGTGTGGAAAATAAAAACAGCATGATAAAGACGATCGGATACATGGTTGCAAAAAAGATAATATTCATAATCATAACAATCACCCCTTATAGATGCGTTTGCATAAGTCGAAAAATTCTGTCTGCGTCATGCCGCTTACTTTCGCTTCGGAAATGATCTGGCGCAGCAGTTCCTGGGATTTTTCCGACAATTCTTTATTCGTTTCAAATTCCTGCCGCACGCGGGCACCGCTTCTGCGGTCGGTGTAGATGTAGCCCTCCTGTTTTAAGAGGGTGTAGGCTTTGCTGACGGTCATGGAGTTGATACCGATCTCCTCTGCCAGTGCCCGCACGGTGGGAAGCTGTTCGCCCGGAGCAAGCCGCCCGTCCGAAATGCCGAGCACGATCTGATTGCGGATCTGTTGGTAGATCGGAATCTCGGAGGCATCATTGATGGAAATTACCATGTTTTCTCCTTCCATAAATATCATACAATATTTTGTATTAGTTACAATAATACAAACAATACAAAATGTCAAGTAAAACAAGAAGGAATCTCAGGCATTGAAAAATAAATAAAAAAGTGCATAATAGGTTATAGAAGAAAGGGAAATTATTCTATGAAAAAATCAATGATCTATCGCGTATTGATCTATATTGCAGGATTATTAATCCTGGCGATGGAATCGTACAGGCGATTGCGGATTGTATTCACAGAAGTGTCGGATTTACGAAGAACTGTTTTGATGTGCTCAACGTGACAATTACGATTGTGATCAGTCTGGTCTGCACCGGGCGGCTGCATGGTATCGGGATCGGAACGGTGCTTGCCGTGATCCTTGTAGGGCGTACGATTGCGGTCTTTAATCATTTTACAAAGGAAAAACTGACGGCACTTGCCGGAATCGAGGAGTAAACAGGCGGTTACTTTTCCAGTGGAATTACTGCAAACGGGGAGCGTTCCCTGTTGTAGGTATGCAGTAAACCATCTGGAAAATTTCAAATCATTTGCGGAATCAGCTTTCCGCATCTGCATTTTTGTATGCAGTAAACCATCTGGAAAATTTCAAACCGCAATCTACATAATCAATTCTAAAAATATTCGTTTTCTATATAGTATAAAATAATCAGGAAATTCTCAGGAGAATAATTATTCAATCAATTTCATTTCAGTTTTCGTGAGCTCAAGTCAGGGCATATTTCAAGCGTGGTGGTGACGAAAATAAGACTATATTATTGAATCAGAAGCATCTGATACCCATCTTGTACTATCTTTTTTGGTCAGTCAGTTGTTATATATATAGTTTTTGATTGCGTGCTGTTTAAACTGACACCTGTGGATGTCGAAGCAAAAATCGTATGATGTTTATAAGCAGGCAATTATGGATGCATTTTCCTAGAATATTGCGAAGAATAATATAATACTTTACACAGAGATTTTAATTTTCTGAAATGAACACGAGTACAAATATTGCAAATAGTAAAAATGCACAAAAAACTAATGGGAAATATGACACTACAGACAAAAATGCAAAAGAATATTGACATTAACAAGAACAGGTAATATATTTAATTTACAAGATAAATGTACACGTGTACAACACGACGCAGCAAGAATAGTTGAAGGTTATTTGCTTGACGAAGCAGAATAATTGGACATATTTCAGAATGGAGGATATATGAATAAGTTTAAAAAGTTTATGGCATTGGGATTGGCGGCAATGATGGTTACATCACTTGTAGCCTGTGGTGGATCAACAGGTAATGCAAAAAATAAGAAATCAGATTCATCAAAAGGGACAACAGTTACTTTCTGGAATAGCTTTACCGGAGCTGATGGAGATATGCTGGTAAAGATGGTTGATAAATTTAATAAGGAAAATACTGATGGAATCAAAGTAAAGATGGATATTTCATCAGATTTTGACAGCCAGTTATCAACAGCATTTGCAGCTGGCGAAGGGCCAACAATGATTCTTAGCTCAAGTGCTTACAGATTTACATATGGGGACTATTTGCAGGATGTTAGTGATGTGTTTGATAAGACAGATTTGAATAAGGATGATTTTATTCAGTCATATTTGGATTATTGTTCTGATGGTGATAAAACATATTTCGTCCCATTCCAGGTAGTTGGATACTATATGTACTGGAACAAAGATCTGTTTAAAAAGGCTGGTCTTGACCCTGAGACACCTCCTACATCATGGGATGAGTGGCAGCAGGATGCAGCAAAGATTTCTGATTCAACCCAAAATATTTACGGCTCAGGAATTTCTTATGATTATGCCTACCAAATTGCACACATTATGCAGAGATTTGGGGGATTGGCTGTTACTGATGATAATGGAACGTGGAAGGCTAATTTTGAAAATAATGCGGGATATGAGAATTTCCTTAACATGTACAAAGATATGGTGGACGATGGCGATAATCCTCTTGAAGCAGATACGGATTCAATGATGAGTGCTGGACAGGTTGGAATTACTGTTGGAGGTCCTTGGGTAACAGCAGGACTTGACACTGCCGGGGTGGATTATGGTATCGGGCTTATTCCACAGGGCGATGCAGGAGATATGAATTCTGTTGAGGTTATTGGATTTGGTATTACAACAGCAGCAAGTGATGCCGAAAAAGAAGCTGCTTATAAATTCATCGACTGGTGGAATACCCAGGATAAAGATGGAAGCAGTCCTGCTTTAGAGTGGTCTCTTCAGAATGGATTCCCGGCATATACATATTCAGTTCAAAATAACAAAGAATATAAAGCTAATAAGAAACTGAGCGCCATGTCGGCAGCTAATCCGGAAGCTCCTACAGATTTTATAGTTGATTCAAACTTCCCTGGCATTAATTCTGTATTATCAGATGTTATTCCAGAGATGATCAACTCAGTGGCATTTGGTAATTCATCGGTTGAAGATGCGTTAGCAAAAGCTCAGAAATCGACCCAGAAGATAGTTGATAAATACAACAAATAGCAGGAAACATAAATAGCAAAAGAAGGGGCGGCTTTAATAAAAGGTCGCCCTTTCAATAGAAAGGTTGAAGTAATAGATGGAAAAAATAAGAAAGTATTGGAATAGACCATCCCGAAGTGCATATGTTTTTATCGCTCCTTCAATAATTTTATTGATATTATTCAATATAATTCCCTTAATTATGGCATTTGGTTTAAGCTTTTTTGATGTCCCTATTACGATGAATCATGCTACATTCGTAGGATGGGATAATTTTGTAGAAGCATTTCATGATCCACGCTTTATAAACAGTTTAAAGGTTACTGCGATTTTTACAGGCATTGAGGTACCTGTGCAAGTATTAGGGGCCTTGGTAATAGCAGCATTTATTAGCAAAAATAATAAGAGAAATAAGTTTTTACGTGCAGTGTACTTTCTCCCTGTTATTTGTTCTGCAACTGTAATAGGTATTATGTGGAGAATGATTTTACATTCAAATATAGGCTTTATAACGGCTGCTTTACAGTCAATGGGATTAGGAAAAATTAATTTTATGAATACTCCGGGACTTACAATATTTGTAATCTCGTTTATATCAATATGGAGAAGCTTTGGTATTTCGACAATAATATATGTTACTGCAATCCAGCAGGTATCACCTTCATTATTTGAAGCAGCTCAAATGGATGGGGCGGGAAAAATTCTTCAGTTTTTACATATAACAGTTCCTTCCATACGGCCTACATTCTGGTATATCATGATGACCAGATTTGCAGGTGCTCTTCAGATTTTTGATATCATATATGTAACGACAAACGGTGGACCAAATTATACTACAGAGTCAACTGTTAGTTATATATATTCAAGAGCGTTTTCATCAAATTCAAGCATGGGATATGCATCGGCAATGTCGGTAGTACTTTTCATTATTATTATGTTCATTACTGTCTTGATGTATAGAAGAATGGTAAAGGAGGACTAACGGTATGAAAAAGAAAAAGACGATAAGTATTGGGAAAGTATTCTTTAATGTACCGGTTGCTTTGATATTGATCATAATTGCTTTGCTGGTTTTAGTGCCGGTCATTTGGATGACATTTAGTGCTTTCAAGACAGAAAGAGAGATCATTTCATGGCCACCTACATTTATTCCTAAAACATTTACACTTGAAAACTTTGTGGACGTGCAGGGGCGAATTAACATTATTCGTTATATTGCAAACTCTGTAATATATGCAGGTGTAACAACTGCTTTAGCTGTTGTCGTAAATAGTATGGCTGGATATGCATATGCATTTTACGAATTTAAAGGTAAAACAGGAACATTTTTGATGACATTGGCAACAATGATGGTTCCTTTTCAGGTAATTATGGTTCCGTTATTCCTTGTTGTATACAAGATGGGAATGTATGACACTTATTGGGGACTTATAATTCCGAGAGTGGCAGTTGCTGGTTCAATATTTATGATGAGAGCTGCGTTTACGGGGATACCGAAAGAAATGGCAGAGGCAGCCAGAATTGATGGCCTGTCGGAATTTGGAATATTCTGGAAAATTATGCTTCCGCAGGTAAAACCAGCGGTAATAACATTGGTTATTTTAAGTGTTAATGGCTCTTGGAATGATCTGTTATGGCCGATGATTGTTACAAGCAGTACAGAAATGAGAACACTTGCAAATGGATTAGCATTATTTATAGGACAAAATACTATTGAATATGGTGCTGCTTTTGCAGGAGCACTTGTTTCATTACTGCCGATGTTTGTACTTTATATGTTTGGACAGAAGTACTTTGTTGAAGGTATGAGCAGTGGTGGATTAAAAGGATAGGAGTTGAGGAAGATGGAAACTACAAAAGTAGTATGTAATAAAGAATTTCAAATTGACAGAGTAGATTCTAGATTGTTTGGCTCTTTTCTTGAGCATATGGGAAGAGTCATATATTCTGGAATATATGAACCTGACAACAAGAATGCTGATGAAGACGGCTTTAGGCAGGATGTGATTGATCGCGTAAAAGAAATGAATGTAACAACAGTACGTTATCCAGGTGGTAATTTTGTTTCTGCATACCATTGGGAGGATGGTGTTGGGGCTAAAGAAAAGAGACCGCATAAACTTGATCTTGCATGGAGGTCAATTGAAACAAATGAATTCGGTACAAATGAGTTTATGAAATGGGCCAAAAAAACAAATGTTAATCCTATTTTTACGGTAAATTTAGGAACACGGGGTGTTGAAGATGCTGCACATTATCTTGAATACTGTAATTTTTCTAGCGGAACACAGTATAGTGACATGCGTAAATCTCACGGTGTAGATGAGCCATACGGAATAAAAATGTGGTGTTTGGGGAATGAGATGGACGGAAGCTGGCAGATAGGACACAAATCAGCGGAAGAGTATGGAAAGATTGCGGCTGAGACCGGAAAGGTTATGAAGTTGATAGATCCTGATATAGAACTGATTGTATGCGGAAGTTCTCTGTCAAGTATGGATACATATCCTGAGTGGGATATGGAAGTATTGGATAAAACTTATGATGTTGCAGATTATCTGGCACTGCATCAGTATTATGCAGGACAGGAAAAGGGAACAAAAACTTTTCTGGCACAATCGGTTGATATGGAAGAGTATATTCATACTATTAGATCTGTTGCACAGGTTATCAAGCAAAAAAAACGTTCTAAAAAAGATATGAAGTTTAGCGTTGATGAGTGGGGCGTATGGGCTGTGCCAAGCAATACTGTAAATAATGAAATTGATGAGAAACCATGGCAGATAGCACCCGCAATCAGTGAACAGATTTACACCCTTGAAGATGCGTTATTGTTTGCAGAGATGCAGATGGTAATAATTAGAAATGCAGATGCAATTAAAATCGCATGCCAGTCACTTCTTACTAATATAAGTGCATGTATTATGACAGAAAAGGGTGGGGGGCATTGGTTACAGACTATATATTATCCATTTTATTATTTCGCAAATTACGCTAAGGGGATAGTTTTAAATGTCTCGAGTACTGGGCCAGTATATGACTGTAAAGAATTTAACAATGTGCCTTATGTAGATTCTATTGTTGTATGGAATGATGAGGATGGAGAGTTAGTCTTTTTTGCAGTAAATCGTGATGAAGATAATAAACAGAAAGTGTCACTTCAATTGTCGGATTTTGAAGTAGATAGTGTAATCGAAAGTATCGGTATGACAGCAGCAGATAAAAAAATGACAAATCAATTTCAGCATGATGCTGTTAAACCGGAAACAGTTGACAATGTGAAACTGGGCAATGGGGAGGCGAAAGTAGTATTAAAACCATTATCATTTAATATGGTTAGATTAAGAATAAATCAGTAACAGGAATATATAGTGAATCCTGAGAAAATCGTGAGTTCATTGATGATAACAGGCGATTATGGTATACTCTGACTAGAAATATACGGGGGTACGGATATGGCAATTACAGTAAATCAGATAGCAGAGCAGTGTGGTGTTTCCAGAACGACAGTTCTTAGAGCTTTAAATGGTGGAAGTGTGTCAAAGGACACTAAGGAACGAATATTGCAGGTTGCTAAAGATAATAATTATCGCCCGAATCTTCTGGCTAGGAGCTTAAATCATGGAAGAACAATGTCACTTGGGGTTGTAACAATTAATATCGAAAACATGTACTTTGTACAATCATTAAATACTATTAATAAAGAGGCTGATAAAAGAGGATATTTTACTAATATAGTAGTTTGTGATGATAGCCTTGAATGGGAGAAAAAACTTATTCAGGGTTTGGCTGAACGTCAAATGGAAGGGATATTGATTAACCCAATAAACAAAGGAAAAGAATTTGAAGATTTTCTCTTATCACTGCATGTTCCGGTAGTATGTATTGGCAATCAGGTATCAGAAAAGATTACAACTGTGCAGGTAAATGAAATGGTTGCGACCATGGATGCGGTAAAACATATTGTATCAAAGGGCTATGAGAAGATTCTGTTTATCTGTCCTCCGCTTGAGATGAAAGAAGTGAAAAATACTTATACGCATGAGCAGAGAGAATTGGGATTTAGAAATGCTATGGGGATGTATCCAGATGTAAATATGCATGTAATTGGAAAAAATGAATTTTTACAAGAAGTGCAAACAGTTTGCAAAAATAATCTGGATAAAAGAACCGCTTTTCTTTGTTCAGGAGACAGCTATGCATTGATGATAATGCAATGGGCTGCTAAGGAAGGCTATGAAATTCCAAAAGATTTTGGATTAATGGGATTTGATGATATCAGTGTTTTACAATATATTTCTCCAAAACTTACAACGGTTTCGACAAATGTTGAGGGAGTTGCATCTACTGCGGTAGTGGAACTTATCCAACAGATAGAATCAGAAGTATATTCGCCTAAGTCTATATATTTGAATCACAAAATATTAGATAGAGATACATTATAATTACCGTATTCATATTTCCTGTGCGAATAAAGGAGATATGAATATGAATAAGAACAATTATATAGAAACTGAGTACAATAAACCATTTATTAGACAGCGTGCAGATCCATATGTGTATAGGCATTCGGATGGAAGCTATTATTTTACAGCTTCCGTGCCGGAGTATGACAGAATAGTATTGCGACGGAGTAATACTTTAAACGGGTTAAGAGAGTCAGATGAAGTAACTATATGGAAAAAGCATGATAAGGGAATCATGAGCGTGCATATTTGGGCACCAGAGATTCATTATCTAGACAATAAATGGTTTATTTATTATGCAGGAGGAGATATTGATGATATATGGGCTATAAGACCATATGTGTTAGTGTGTGAAGGACAGAATCCGTTAAATGATCCGTGGAAAGAACTTGGAATGGTAAAGGCAACTGATGCTTTTTCTTTCAATGATTTTTCATTGGATATGACGGTGTTTGAAAACAAAGGTAAGAGATATTGTGTATGGGCTGAGAAAGTAAATATCGGTAAGAAAATATCTAACTTGTATATTGCAGAGATGAAGTCTCCTACAGAACTTGCTACAGCGCAAGTACTTTTATCCTCTCCTGATTATGAATGGGAAAGGGTTGGTTTTTGGGTAAATGAAGGACCGGCAGTAATCAAACATAATGGAAAGATTTTCTTGACATATTCAGCAAGTGAAACGGGAGAATGCTATTGTATGGGAATGCTGAGCATTGGCGAAAATGAAGAGATTTTGAATCCTCGTGCTTGGAAGAAGGAATGTAATCCTGTTTTGAAAACTGATGTTGATAAGCAAATATATGGACCAGGACATAATTCGTTTGTAAAAGATGAAACAGGTAATGATGTAATGATTTATCATGCCAGACAGTATGATGAAATTATAGGTGATCCGTTGTATGATCACAATCGTCATGTTTATCGGATGAAAATAAAATGGAATTCAAGAGCTGAACCCGTTTTTAACTATGGCAATAACTTTTAACATGATTTTCAGAAAGAATAAGGAGGAGCCACTAAAACAAGCAAATATAAAAACAGACCGCCTAAGTGAAAAATCAAAGCGGCTAAATTTCCATACCGAAAATACATCGAAGATCTGGAAATGAATCTTCTTCCGGAAGGAATGCGAAAATGCCTACCGGAGCTGTGTACGCTGGATTTTATCAGAGAAGGAAAAAACATCATTATGACCGGCAATCCGGGAACCGGGAAAACGCACACGGCTATCGGACTTGGAATAAAGGCCTGTGAACAGGGCTATCGTGTCCTGTATACAACAATTCCTTATCTGGTAACAGAACTAAAAGAAAGTAATAGCAAGCAAAAACTCCGCACATATCAGAAACGCTTTGAAAAATACGATCTGATCATAGCTGATGAGTTTGGTTACATATCTTTTGATCGGGAAGCTACTGATTTGTTATTCACAGTCCTTTCATTAAGGGCATCCCAGAAATCAACCATTATTACTTCAAACCCTACATTTGAGAGATGGGACGAAATCTTCGAAGATGCCGCCATTACAAGTGCAATCGTTGATAGGCTTACATACAAAGCTTATCTGATTGATATGGAAGGCGATTCCTACAGGCTCCGTGAAACTCTGCGGAACAACGGAACCGACTTCGAAACAGTAGTAAAATAGTAACTGCACCTGTGGCAGTAATGCTGCAGGTGCCAAACTTGGTCTATAGTGACCTAGTTTTCAATGAGCGGTTGACCGAATTTTCGGTTGACAAATACAGCAAGTATTTATTACAAAATAAAAAGATCTCAGGATTATTCCTAAGACTGAGATTTTGATTATATAATAACACTGACTAAAATGCCCTTCTATTTTACTGAATTTCTTCTCCATTTTCATTTAAAAACTTGTATTGTATATCATAATCAGATGGAATATTTGACATGTCCAAATAATATACAAATGGAATATTATTAATTTCTATATTTTTGGTTATATCAGCTCCATTTCGTGGCGATATGACAGCCTGTATGGTACTAACATTTTCATTATTGCAGACTATGATATATCCGGTATTCAGTTTACCTAACCTTAATTGCCATCCTATATCATTCAAGGAAATGGCATTTTTATATTTATATTTTCCATCCTGATTTTTGGAAAACTGTGCTGCATAATAATGATATGTTTTGTCGTTTTCCCCTGTCATTCCGACAACTATGGTAGTATCATTATCTACAATACGGCCACACTCTATCATATCAACTTCAGCAGATATATTTTCTTTTTCTTTCACAACATCTAACATTTCATCAGGTGTACTCACTTTTTTCCGCAAGCAGCAAGGCATATCGCCAAAGAAAGGATAAGTAAAACGGTTACTTTTTTCATCTTATTCCGTTATCATTGTGATTAAATTACTCTTTTTCGTAACATTCATTATCTATATAGTATAAAAAAATCAGAAAGTTTTCAAGAGAATAAAATTATCAAAATTGATAGAAAAATGTTGTTTTGGTCGTAAAATCTTGAAACTTGCGTAAAATAGTTGTAATTTGTATATCTTTATGTTATTATCCCACTATAACCTAAAACTATAATCTTAGTTTATACTCAAAAAATATTATCAATGTTAACGATGAAAGGGGAAAATATGGAGGAACTGACTACAGCGGAATCCATGGTGATGAAAACAATCTGGGATCATCCCCATGAAATGGCACTACAGGAAATTATGAAACTGACAAACGAAACATACGGGAAAGACTGGAAATCCCAGACCGTATCAACTTATATTGCAAAGCTGGTGAAAAAGGGCTTTCTAAGGATGAACCAGAGCGGGCGCAATGCCACATATGAGATCATAATACCGGAACTTTCCTATCAGCAGGAGCAGAGTCGCAAATTTGTAAAATTCTGGAACCGTGGATCGGTTGCACAGTTTTTAACTGCTTTTTATAAAGATCATAAACTTACCAAAGAGGAAATAGAGGAGTTGAGAAAAAGCATTGATGAACTGGATCAATAATTTGTTTTACATGGGGCTGTTTACTGCACTTACAGGCAGTATTGCATTTGCGGTATATGCAGTTGTTGCAGGCGTTTTGGATGGGTTAAAAAAATACCGCTATATATATGGGCTGTTGCTTGTGGTGTTACCGTTCTGGCTGTTTCCGGGGCTGTTTCTCCTGTTGTATGTTACGCATTACCGCAAAATGGGGGAGGCACTGTTTATCAAGGGGCACCTGTTTGAACTGACACCTGTGATTGCGCACATAGAGTGTGTGGCGGCAGTGGTCTGGCTGCTTGGTGCAGCAACGGTTCTTGTGCTTCATCTGGTTCGTTATTACCGGGTGGAACATTACATAAAAAAGCACCGGATGCCGGCGGAAAAACGGCTGCAGCTCGTTGCGGCAGGGACAAAGGAGCGTTTAAAGATCCGGGGAAATGTAGAAGTGTATTGCTGCTATGGTATTTCTTCCCCGATGGTGCTGGGGCTATTTCATAAATGGATTGTATTGCCGGTGAGGGATTTTTCTCCGGAGAGTCTGCAGATTGTGCTTACGCATGAGTTTGTACATGTGCGGCAGCACATCCTGACGTTGAAATGTGTGGGCAGAGTGCTGGAAGATTTATTCTGGTATAATCCGCTGATCTATATTTTCAATCGCAGGCTGGATTTCTGGTCGGAAATGGCATGCGACATGGAATGCTGCCGTGATTCCGAAAATGTTTTTTCTGTCGGACAGTATTTTCGTGCAGCACTTGAACTGCTTACGGAAGAGACCCGTCCTCTCGAATTTCCGTTTTCCATGTTTGGGGCGCAGAATCATTTACAGGAGCGTATCCGCCGGATGAAGCAGTACCGAAAACAAAAAGAGATGAAACCACTGGCTGTTTTGGCAAGTTTTATTCTGGTTTTTCTTGGCAGTATCTGCTTTACCTGTGGAGCCGGCGTCGGTACACAAAAAGCTGTACAAAAAATCTATGCAAAGACTGTACAGCAGAAAAAAGTGAATGTACAGATGGAGGTTATGGACAATCAGGTCTGCTATGCGACGCAAATAGAGACAAATCCGGATGCCGGACACAGTTATATGGTAAAGGAAGAACCGTATGATGTTTATAAACAGGCAGTTATGGATGCATTTCCTGAGGATATTACAGAGGATAGCATAAAACTTTCCGCAGAGATTCCAAAACAGACGTTATGCAAATGGGCGGTTAAAGGAAAACCACAGAAAATCAGCATCACGGTCGATACCATCCGCGCAGACAAAACAATTTGTGTGGGTATTCTGACATCCGCCCATAAACGGGTCTATATTGAGGCAAATGGAGAGGTGGGACAGTTATTTGAAACATCCGGCAAAGAATTTATACGGAGTGTTTTTATAGAAAATACGGATGTAGATACGGTTAAGATTTCCGGGATTGCTACAATGTTAAGTGATTCAGAGCAGAATGCAGGAAATACACAGCGATAGAAAATCAAAAATTGTAATTTTTATAAAAAATCGTTATACTGTAATAAACGGTATAGCGATTTTTTCGTGAATATTTTAAAATTTTTGGAAATATCAGATGACAGATCAGTTTCCATACATTGTCTGCACTTGACTGTTTGACATTCATAAAAAGCGAGGTAATTTATGACAGCGAAAGAAAGAAATGATTATTTTTATGTGTGTGCATTGATTGAGTATATTGCAAGGGAGACCTTGAATCACAGAGGTGATATCGTTAAAGCCATCGGTGAAGAAGGTATTAAGAAACTACTACATGATGCGGAAATGGATCATTGCCTTAGCTTTGAGCAGGTCAGTGATAAAATTTCAGAATTTAATACGGATTTATATTATCAGAATCCGGACTACCTTGAATGGTCATACAGAGATGGAAAATTACTGGATTAAAAACTAAAGTAAATTAAAAGGGAGCGGATTCCATTAACGAACTTCTTGGGCTGACGATCAAATCAGCCCAAGAATAATATTAAAAAACAGATAAAGGAAAAGATGGAGGAGTTTAAGGATGAACAGGTGGACGAAACGGTGCATGGCATTTGTACTTACATTGACAATTATATGTACTTCAATAAGCGCAGTGAAACCAACAGTGGAAACGACATATGCGGCCACTGTGCAAAATATTACGAAGTCAACAACGGTTGTATGCAGGAAGACGGTTGCGGTGAAAGCACCGTCAGGATATAAAAATTGTAAATATTCAAGTACGAATCCAAAGGTGGCTTCCATAGATGCAAAGGGAAAATTAAAAGCCCTTCGTCTGGGCGTTACAACCATCACGGTAAAAAGCGGTACGAAAAAGAAAAGCTATACGATCACGGTTGTTCCGGAAAAGAAAAGTGATGTAAGACTTAATCAGGAACTGATTCTTGGCGGACAGATGGTTCAGTTAAAGTTAGTATCCGATAAGTATGATACAAGTCAGGTAAAGCTGTATGTTGATAGTGCCTTTAAGGAAATTGACCACAGGGGAAATTGTAATTTCAAGAAATATAATGGTTATCAGGCAAGTGGATCGCTTTATTATTCGTATGGGCAGTTTACCAGAAATATTACCCTGTACATCTGTGATAAAGATGTGATTTTTGATGGATTAATAGAGAATTCCCAGGCTGGGGTAAACTATGATGCAGATTCTCTGCAATGGGAATTTTTGGGGAAATCATTCCATTATAAACAGTTAAAAAATAAAGGCATCGAAATTCAGATGGATGGCAGTGCATTGCCGGATCAGATTGTTTATACTCCGGGAGATCATACATTTACTGTTATTGCCGGAAAAGAGATATATAGCAAAAAAATTAGTGTCAGTTATTCGGTCAAGGATACGCTGATAAAAAAAGACGCAAGAGGATATACAGAGGATGGAAAAGCTGTATTTGATGCGGCCTTTGCAGCAGTTGATCAGGTAGTGAAGGATGGAATGGGTGAGGAAGAGAAAGTAAAAGCCATTCATGATTATTTAATCTATCATGCCAATTATGTCAATAATGGAGATTATAGTACCGCGGAAAACTGGGCATATGGAGCTGGTGGAGTATTGTTACATAAAGAAGGTGTCTGCCAGAGTTATGCGTTTGCTTTTTATATGATGGCAATATCTGCTGGGCTTGAATGCAGGTTTGTATCCGGTACAGCAGATGGAGGTGGTCATGCATGGAATCAGGTTAAGGTTAACGGAAAGTGGTATTATATTGATTGTACATGGGATGATCCGGTTGGCGGAGGATATGAAAATTATAAATATTATTTATCGGAGAGCCTTTGGTCAGATCATATTGCAGAGACGGCAAAAGATCTGTCGGAGGATGGAAAATATGATTGGGAGCATTATTATCTGACAGGAGCAGATTATGCCAGATAATAAGACTCTGTGGCAAGTTTCATTATCTAAGGGTTATTTCTGGGACAGTCTAGCCGACTGCCTCAGATAGCTCTTTTTCTTTTGCAGCTTTTGCCGCCTGTTCACGCTCTTTTCTACGTCTCCAATAAGTACGATTCCAAGCACGTTTGCGGCGTTTGTGTTCTTCCTCTTTTATCTGTTCGGGTGTAAGCTCCTGCATCGGTCCGTTTCCTTCTATGTTATAAGTATCATGAAATTTTAATTCCATAAATTTATGGAAATTAGTGGAGATATATTGATATCTTTGTTGTAAAAAATATCACGTTTCCTGTCGGTTGTCATTTTGGTAAACTTGAAGTTAACGGGTTCAAACTGTAATCTCAATTTGATTGCCTTCGATTGCAACAATACAGCTTTCGTAGTAACCATCTCCTGTTGTCCGGGGACCGCTGATTACTTCATATCCATCAGTTTTCAACTCTATGGTCAAGGCATCAACCTTTTCTTTACTTCCTACACTAAATGCGATATGTGCATACCCCGTGCGAGCAAGCTCCTTAGGTGAATCAAGCATTTCTGGCTTATTCATAATCTCCAATCGTGTGCCATCATCAAATGACAGAAAATAGGAGCGAAAGTTAGTTTGCAGGTTATGATATCCTTCGTTTGATTTTGCACCTAGATACTTCATAAAAAAGCTACGAGTTTTTTGCAGGTCGTTTACATATAAAGCAATGTGTTCGATTTTCATAATTCACCTCCAAATTTCAATCTGTTAATTTGTTTTATTATAGCACATGTAAGCTCATTCACAATAAATAAGAAATTGCAAAAGAATCAGTTACCAGTTAATCAATGAATTAGATATAGATGTTCTTCCATTTTCTCCGAAATCATTAACAGTCTTTTCAAAATCATAAATCAATAGTTCCGGTTTATTTCTAACACATTCCTTGATACATTGACCAGATTTTCCAAAAACCATTGTCGGTGCCGTTTGAAAAGGCGAGGTAGCATTTACTGAAATAGTAGTAGTAACATTTTCAACTGCACGAGTTTGCAGATGTCCTCTAATCATACTATATCGCTCCTTGTCGTCCGTATCCGCTACATCATAAAACAAAACCACATTTATGTCGGTATTTCTTTTATACAATTCTCTGAAAAATTCGGGAAATCTTATTTCAAAACAAATTCTAATTCCAAACACAACCCCATCTATCTCAACTATTCCATCACTATTCCCTTTTGCGAAATTATCATTATCCCATCCCCATAAAGCCCGCTTGTCATAAGACTTGATTTGTTTATTAGGCTGAAATAGTAATGCTCTATTATATATTTCTTTTTCTTTAAATATGGTTCCGACAATAAAAGAAATATCATTTTGGTCAGCTACCGATTGAAGTCTATCACACATTGACTGCACAAGGTTAAAATTGACACATGATGAATTTGATATATCTCTAGGTGGATATCCTGTTAATGAACATTCTGGAAATATCAGTAATTGAACATCTTTATGTTTTGCTAAATATATTGCTTTTTCTATTTCTTTATAATTCTCATTTACATCTCCAGATATCGCAAATTGATACGCTCCAATTCTCATTTATCAATCATCTCCTTTTCCGCTGTAAAAAATATTTACAGCTATATAAACTTGAATTTCACTAACCCTTAATTGGTATCCATATTTCAATGATTGAATTTTCTCTATTCCAATGAAAACGATAATCGTATCTTTCAAAGTGCAAAAACTCCTCTTGCAGAGGCGTGTAGTCCGTATTAGGTAATATTTCCTGATAAATCTTTCTGTAAGTTTCATATAGGTTATCCATAGAACCAATATGCTCTACAGCAAGATATTTATACGACTGTATGTCTTTATAGATAAAGCCGTCTGGAATTACGTTTCTTTTTGGAATAGAACAAAAATAAAACAGTTTTCCGTTTCTCTTTATCATAAAGGCATATTTTATCCAATTCTCAAATTGCGAAAGATAGGATTTCTTCAAATCAGCGTTAAACTTTCTCCAAAATTGTGTGCTGATTTGAATATTTCGTTTATGATAATTTGTAAGTTCTACTTCTTGTCCTATAACTGAAAATGCTTCTAATTCACGAATTGTATATTTCATTTCTTTTCCCTATGTGCCGTAATAATCGTATAACTATAAGCATTTACAGTTATGATACAGTTATCTATATTCACATACCAGTTCTTCCCACTTCTTGTGATTACAGCCTTTACAGAATCGATTTTAGCTTTACACCAGCCGACTACATCATCTGTATCTAAAAACAGATTTCTTTTAATGCGTTCTACGCCTAATTCTGTTGTGTGCAATTTATCCAAATTCTTTAGTAATTCATCATCTGCATTCATTTTATAATTATCCATTTCTCTTCATAAAATTACGATTGTTCTAATTCTTTTCACGCCCACCTTCTTGCCCTTCGGACAAGAAGTATCCCTCGCTCAAAGAGCTCGGTCAATCCCGATTTGTCAGATTCTAAAAAACTATTTTCCGTAATTGTATCATAATCGCATAATCCAGAAAAGTAATTATTTTTTCTTTTCCAATCCTTTTAATATCTTATCAAAATCAGATTCTATCGGCTGTGTCTTGTTAAAAATATCATATTCCTGATATGCTTTCTCCACTGCCTGCTTATGGGAAACACGTCCATTATCTTTCAAGATATCGTATCTGCGGAACGCAAGGAACTCGTTCACGCTTTTTGAAAATTCCTCCATTGTAAAGACGTTTTCACGTTCAATCAAATCCTCTATGTAATCAAAATATCCTGTGACAGCACGTTCTAACTGACGAATCTGTTTCTCGTCCAAATAGTTTTTGGCAATCGGTGTATCAGATTTGAGAATACGACCATCGGGAGCATTTTTCCATGTGGTCAAGCCCATATTTTCCTTGGTGTGGTCAGCCTGATTATAGACGATTTCAGCCGCTGTTTTACCGGTAATGGCATAATGAAATTTGTTCTGTATGGTTGCATAAAAATGATATGCAGTATCAGAATCTCTATTGTAATCAATGCTGCACTCGGCAAATATATCCGTTATCTGTTGCCATATTCTGCGTTCGCTGGCACGGATGGAGCGAACTCTTTCCAGCAATTCACGGAAATAGTCTTTTCCAAAAGCTGTTTTACCCTGCTTCAGGCGTTCGTCATCCATAGCAAAGCCCTTTATCATATATTCCTTCAAAATACCGGTTGCCCATATACGGAATCTGGTTGCCTGAATGGAGTTTACTCTGTAACCAACGGAAATAATGGCATCTAGATTGTAATAATTGGTAGGAATAGTCTGCGTTTTATCCTGCATTGCTCCGTGCTGAGTGGTTGTTGCAATTTTTGCAACAACCACTTCCTCATCCAGTTCACCGGATTCAAAAATCTTTGCTAAATGGCGGCTGATGCCCGATTTGTCAATACCAAACAATTCAGCCATAGCTTTTTGTGTCAGCCATATCGTTTCATCTTTTATCAAGGCACTGACCGTTACATTGTCATCTTCGGTTCTGTACAGTACCATTTCCATTTGCTTTGTAATATCTGTATTCATAATCAGCCTTCTTTCTTATAGCAGATGAATTAGTTAGTGTTGTCTTTATCCTTAGCCCGGCTCTTATACACATTATACCGGTTTTTACATTTACCACTGCAAAATACGCTGTTGGGTCTGCTGGCAACAAAGGCTTTTCCGCAGTGTTTACATACCTTCAGCGAGGACTTTTCATCTGTAAGCATAAAAGAAAACATCATCTGCACACCCAATAGCAGAGAATGAAAATCCCAGACAATGGTAGGACGTTCAAACAACTCTATGTGATAGGTTGGCGCAATACCGCCAAATGTCGCCATTCCCTGACGGTAAAGCTGTTTTTGCATATCATCCAGCATGTCAAAGTCCTGATAGTAGAGGAAGCTTGACATAAAGGTAAATGCCCAGTCCTTGAACAGTGTTACAAGCCAGTCATACCTTTCTGCATATTCTTTCTGAAAACTCATCATTACTGCCTGCGGTTTGTTTTTCATGGTCATAATTAGTGCCATCATCTGCACATCGTCCGTATTCCATGAAGATTTATCTTATCCGTTGTCGCAGTCCATCAAAGATACTTCAATTATAACAAACATATGTTTGCATTTCAAGGAGGAGGTGAAATTATTATGGAGCAGACAGCAAGTAAGGAGCGGGCGATGTCCTCTTTTACCAAAAGAAAAGGACAGACCACCTATAAGGTAAATGTGTTTTTCGCAGAGAATACCACAGCAACCTTGCCTTATGTATTGTCAGCGTAACTTTGGCATTGATTGCCGTAAGGTATATTCCAGTGGATATCAATGTAGTGAGCTGGAGGATTGGCTTTTCGGTCTGACTGAATATTTTGTATCATGGCTGCTGTAAGATAAATCACTAAGCTGAAAAAAGTACTCCCACGGGCAGATAAAATCTACTCGTGGGAGTGTGGTAAAATTAGTTAATGTGAAAGTTCCTTTTAATTTGTTAAACCGGCATTTACAAGTGCCTATAATTTACAAATCATAATATATTCTTCATCATTTTCATCAACGATTTCAAATCCTACATTCCTATACATGCGAACAGCATAATTCATCTTTTGAACAGATAATGATGCTTATTTATATCCTGCTAGTTTTAATTTCATTAGCATCTGTTTCATTAATTCTGTTCCGATACCATAGTTTCTATACTCTTTAAGAAGTGAAATTGCAAAAGACGGTGTTTCATTATCTATATGCCCGTAATCATTCATAATCCGAACCCATACAGCACCAACAATTTTATCACTAACTTGAGCAACCAAACATAAGTCTCCCTTATTCTTACCAAAGTCTTTTACATATACCTGCAAATCTGGCTGGTTAATAATATCTTTGGATGGTGCAGAAACACATTCGGGAATAAAAATCGCCTCGTACAAAAAAGTATCTAATACCTTACCAAATAACTTTGAGTTTATATCTCCCGATGGTTATAATCTTTCTCAACTCAACCTTCTTGTCCTTCGAACAAGAAGTATCCCAGCTTTAAGCTCGATCAATCTAATTTTTCTCTTTCTATTGTACCATGCACAATTCTTATATTCCACTTATATTTTCCCGAAGATTCTTAGAAAGGTGGACTGCCATACATAGCAATCCACCCATAAAATTACCACACTTTATGTGTCCTAGAATTATCCTTTAGAAAGGGAAACACAAGAGGGCTTTGCATCATGCAAAGTCCTTAATTATGTGCGCCTAGCGGCGCACGTTTCTAACGGGTTAAAGTCCCGAATCCGCCCGGTAGTGGGAAGGATATAGCCGAAAGCAAGGGTGTCCATCATGAGATGGAATCTGAAGGAAGCTGGATGTGAGGAACATACTAACTCATGGGCGAATCTCTGGTCTGACGGACAGAAATCTCATATAAGGTTATGCATGAGGGTAAGGTTGCATATCAAATTGAAGCCCAATAGCTACACGGAATCATGCATGATAAATGAGGCAGATGGATGGAGAGGAAGAAACGTGTGGTACCTAGGGAGGTCTGTGCGGTACGCCTTGAAAGAGGTAACCATTGCATAAAGCAATGCTGAACGCACAGAAGTCAGCAGAGGTCATAGTAGCCGAGAGGTGAAGGACCGAATCAGTAGGAGTCTTGAGTATGACCGAGAAAGGAGGAATG
>OMDK01000027.1_pt1 | contig 75445 bp, 59 predicted proteins | sample 1645201 | NCBI WGS metagenome assembly OMDK01 (sample SAMEA103958151, study PRJEB25191) | human gut metagenome
CACTTGTCTCCGCTCGGCTTTGCCGCTTGCCAGAGCAAGAAGTGCACCAACCGAGTACATGAATGCCGTTTGCTTTGTTGGTGCAGCTGAGACAGCTGCACCCCCTGGAGGTTAGTGGCTGCGTGGAGGGTGTGCAAAACTAAAATATTTGGCAAATTGAATAGCAAACGGTTCTAATGCCGTAGCCTCCTATGTTTAAATCAAGAGCTATCGAATCGTAGCACAGCTAATCATAACTCTCAATTCTCAATTCTCAACTCTCAACTCTCAACTCTCAACTCTCAATTCTCAACTAAATCGCTTCCGTTTTCTTCTTCAACCACTCGCGATGCTCTTCATCGAGCATCGGCGCCAAACGCTCGTACACCATTGCGTGGTAGGCGTTGAGGCACTGGCGTTCCTCGTCGCTGAGCATGCTTGTCATTATCGGCTTAGTGTCGATAGGGCAGAGCGTGAGCGGCTCGAAGCGCAGGAAGCGTCCGAACTCGGTCGTCACGTAAGGCACGGTGAGCAGCGTGTTCTCGATGCGCACGCCGAAACGTCCGTCGAGATACAGCCCCGGCTCGTCGGTAACGGTCATTCCCTCCACCATCGGCGCCCCGCGATACTCCTGGCGAATCTGGTGAGGACCCTCGTGCACGCTGAGATAAGAGCCTACGCCGTGTCCCGTGCCGTGCATGAAGTTCATGCCCTCGCGCCACATCGCCGTGCGTGCCACCGCATCGAGCTGCGTGCCCGACGCCGAACGTGGAAAGCAGAGGTTCTGCAGCGCCAAGTGACCCTTCAGCACCAGCGTGTAGACGTGGCGCTCGCGGTCGCTGACGTCGCCAAGAGCTATTGTACGGGTGATATCCGTCGTGCCGTCGCTGTACTGTGCGCCACTGTCGAGCAGCAGCAAGCCTTTCGGTTCGAGCTTAACGTCGCTGAGCGGCGTCGGTTCGTAGTGAACGATGGCGGCATGGTCGGCGTAAGCGGCGATGGTGTCGAACGAGATGTCGCGGAAGAGCGGTTGCTTGGCGCGCAGCTCGTACAGCTTCGCACTCGCCGTGAGTTCCGTCTGATAGCCCTTCGGCACAGCCTCCTCCAGCCACTTCAGAAACTGCACCATAGCCACGCCGTCGCGCTCCATAGCACGGCGGAAGCCCTCGCACTCCGTATGATTCTTCACCGCCTTCATGGCAGGTATTGGCGACGGCGCAGAGAGCACGGTGAAGTTGCCGCGCGGCTGCGCCAAAGTGCTGTTGACGGTCGAAGGGTCGATGAGCATCGTCGGCGCGTCGCAGTCGTTGAGCGCCGCAATGATATTGCAGTAGTCGTCTATGGCTACGCCTTCAGCGCGCAGATAGTCTTTCACCTCCGCCGTGAGCTTCTCCTCCTTTATATATAATGTAGCGCTCTCCTCGCAGATGATGAGCCACGCCACGAACACCGGCGTGCAATGAACGTCGGAGCCGCGCAGGTTGAGCGTCCACGCTATGTCGTCGAGCTGCGTAACGAGCATGCAGCTTGCTCCCGCGCGGCGCATCTCGGTGCGTATGCGGCTGAGCTTTTCAGCCACCGACTCGCCCGCATATTCCAGCGGGTGAATCTCCACCTTGTTAAGCGGCACCGGCGGACGGTCTGCCCACACGCGGTTGAGTATGTCGAGATTGGTGCGCAGCGTCAGTCCGCCGGCATGTCTCAGTTCAGCCTTCAGCCCTTCAGCCTCGCCCTTCGAGATGCACATGCCGTCGACGCCCACCTCGGTAGGCTCGCCGTCGTGCACTTCGCGCGCCAGCCAGTCGGCAATGCTGGGCGTGCTCTCCAAGCGCTCGCGCATCAGCTGGAACTCGGTGCCCTCGAGCTGCTGTTCGGCAGCAAGGAAGTAGCGCGAGTCGGTCCAGAGCGCAGCCGAATGGAGCGTGACCACAGCCGTGCCAGCCGAGCCGTCGAAGCCCGATATCCACTTGCGTCCCTCCCAACGTTCGGGAACATACTCACTCATGTGCGGGTCGGCACTCGGGAAAATGAACGCCGAGAGCCTTTCGCGCCGCATCTCCTCGCGCAATGCGGCGAGTCGATCGGCTATAGTAAACTTTGTATCTGTCATATTATAATTATTAGGTGCTGCAAATATACAGATTTTAAGATTAAACAACACTATAATTTTCGATAATCGTTTGTATATTTCAAAAAAGTTGTATCTTTGCAGTTAGTAAACGAAATTCAATTATTAATATAATAAACACTATTTATTATGGCATTCTTATCTAACGAAAAGCTTCTGATCGTCGGTGCCGGCGGTATGATTGGTTCAAACATGGTACAGAGCGCTCTTATGCTCGGTCTTACTCCTAACATCTGTCTCTACGACATCTACGAGCCGGGTGTACACGGTGTGTTCGACGAGATTCAGCAGTGTGCTTTCAAGGGCGCTAACGTAACTTACACAGTAGACCCGAAGGAAGCATTCACAGGCGCTAAGTACATCATCTCTTCAGGTGGTGCTCCGCGTAAGGACGGCATGACCCGCGAGGATCTCTTGAAGGGCAACTGCCAGATCGCTGCAGAGTTCGGCGACAACATCAAGAAGTATTGCCCGGAGGTAGAGCACGTTGTTGTTATCTTCAACCCGGCTGACGTTACAGCCCTCACAGCTCTCATCCACTCAGGTTTGAAGCCAAACCAGCTCACATCACTCGCTGCTCTCGACTCTACACGTCTGCAGCAGGCTCTCGCACTCGAGTTCGGCGTACAGCAGGACAAGGTGACTGGCGCTCACACATACGGTGGCCACGGCGAGCAGATGGCTGTATTCGCTTCTCAGGTTAAGGTTGACGGCAAGCCTCTCTCAGAGATGGGCCTCTCAGCAGAGCGTTGGGAAGAGATCAAGCACCACACCGTTCAGGGTGGTTCTAACATCATCAAGCTCCGCGGTCGTTCTTCATTCCAGAGCCCGGCATACAACGCAGTTAAGATGATCGAGGCTGCTATGGGTGGCGAGGAGTTCACATTGCCAGCAGGTTGCTACGTAAACTGCGAGAAGTGTGGCTTCAAGAACGTTATGATGGCTATGCCTACAAAAATCGACAAGACTGGCGTTCACTTCACACAGCCTACAGGCACAGAAGAGGAGCTTGCTTCTCTCGCTAAGTCTTACGAGCACCTCTGCAAGATGCGCGACGAGATTGTAGAGCTCGGCATCGTTCCTCCAGTAGCAGAGTGGACAAAGATGAACCCGAACCTCTAATTCGGCATCGTACAACATTAGAAAATATAAGCCCAGGGCGCACAGCTCTGGGCTTTTTTTGTATGAAATTGTTGCAAAAAATCGGTTAGAAGTTGGTTTGTATAATATTATTGACTACTGTTTGTAACAGATAAGCAATTATAAGTCAATTAAACTTTAAAAATCTGATTTATGATTAGACGTTGTTTCTTAGCAGCCCTTCTCTTTTGTGCTCATTCCCGAAGCGCATTCAGCTCGATGGCAACTGCGTGAAGGTGGGCGACGATGTTTACGAGATGAAGTCGGCTGTCGTCACCACCATCAACAACTATAAGTATATCTATCTCTCGACGCTCGAGGGTTGCAAGACACCCGAGGACGTTATGAAGGGCGGCAAGAATCTGCAGTTGGCGTTCTCGCCGACGCTGCTCGACAAGTATGTTGAGTTCAATGCGTTCGGTCATGATTTCGACGCCGACAAAGATTTCTTCCAGGCTGTCTTTATGGACGTCGACGAGTATAACCGCAACGACGACTATGAGCCGGTGTCTGTATCGTCGTACGACTGGAACGACTACTATTCTGACGGTCTGCTCCAGATGAGCTTCGCTGGTGGCAAGCTCGCTCTGAACCTTGAGGCAACGCCGAAGAAGGGCGAAACGCTCCTCGCTGCGCAGTATAACGGCGCATACACAGAGGTGGTTGCCAACGAGAACCACTTTATCGTCGACGGCAAACGCTACGAGATGCGCGCCGCTTTCGCAGAGAAGAAGGCAGACTGCGTCAACTTCTACCTCACGCCCGGCAACATCGGCAGCGCCAACGAGCTGGACAACTGCTACTACTACGTGCGCCTCTTCGTGCCGCAGAGCAATATGGACGGCAGCGAACTCGACGTGCAGGGCAATAAGAAGTACGAACTTACCTTCGTCGACAACGTAACGGATGTGAACAATCCGCAGACCTTCAGCATCAGCAACGACGCACCGTCTTCGGCTACGGGCACTATCTCGGTGCTCACACACGACGACGCTGAGGGCGTCTACACTATCTATCTTTCTGCAAAGGCTGGCGTAACGACATTGGCAGGCATGGCTGACGCCGACATTGTGGTCACTATGCCCGACGCTTTCGCTAACGACAACTCGCTGCATGGCTTCTCTGGCGACGAGACAAACGCTAAGATTTCCATCAAGTACGCAGGCGACACCTACTCGCAGGCTACCGTCAACGGTACAAATTCTATCGCTCTCGGTGGCAACGCCAAGCTCTCGTTCGCCGACGGCAAGGCTGATGTCGACTTCACGGTGTTCAGCATCAAGAAGTACAAGGGTGCGCTGAAGGGTCACTACGAAGGCAATGTTACACGTCTCTAACACTTAAGCAGAAACAGATTATGAAAAAGACAATATTATCAGTATTTGCGCTCGTCGTAGCTTTCGTTGCTACAGCCGACGCGCAGCAGAAGGTATTTCTCAATAAAGGCAGCAGAACGGTTGACGCTGTAGTGCTCGGCGCCGACGACTACATCTCTTTCGGACGCCCCGAGGGTGTGCCCAATCAGCTCAAGGCTGAGGTGAGCGACCTCAAGGCAGGAAAGAACTACGTGAAGTACACCGTAACCACAAAGACCGACGACCAACCGTTCTATCAGATGTGCGTAAGCGAGTCGTATCTCAAGTTCTTCCTCTTGCAGTACTTCGGCGGCGCATCGCTCTCGGAGATGACCGAGGCAGAACTCAAGCAGGTGTTCTCTACGCTCATGATGTCGGGCAGCTACGGCTACGCAGGTGTGGGGCAGTCAGAGCGTTACGCTTGTCGATGGCGAGAAGCCGGAGGGCGGCACAACGCAGTTTATTGCTGCCGGCGAGAACCATTACGTCGTAGTGTGCGACCTCGTTGAGGCTGACGGCAAGTACACGCTCTCAACGCTTACGACGTAGAGACTCCGTCTATGGCATGGGCAGACTTCATGGCTACTACCGACAAGGCTGAGGATGTAACAGAGGTGGTGAAGCAGTTTAACGGCAAGTTCACGTTCACGAAGGCGTTCTCCGACGCTGAGCGCGGTTGGTACGTAGCTGTTCTCGCCGTAACCGACGAATACGGCACAAACTCGCACATCGCTGACGCCGAGTTTGGAACGCTCTCGAAGACATTCCCCGTGGAGTAGGGTTTGAGACTTTGATATAAAGATTTTGATATATAAAAAGGAGGTTATGGCAAATTTGCCATAACCTCCTTTTGTTAGTATGCTTTTTGCTATTATGCCTACGGCAGGAATGCCGTAGGCTCTTATGTTACTTCACTACAATCTTCTTGCCAGCCACTACATACACGCCCTTAGTGAGGTTCACGAAGCGGTTGCCCTGCACAATTCCTGAGAAGACGCGTGTGCCGCTGATGCTGTACACGTCAACCTTCTGTGCCTCAGGCGCAACCAGAAGCAGACCGCCCTGCTGTGCGTATACATCAAGCGCAGAGCCGCTTGTCTTTACGTCCTTCACGGCTGATGTGATGTCGCCCTCGCCATCCTTCTGGTAGAGACGAACATAGTCGAAGAGTGTCTCGTACTCGAAGTTAACATCGCAGTTCTTAGCCCAAGAACCGTTGCCTACGCTCTGGTTAAGTATCAGATAGAATGGCTTGTCGTACGGCCACTGACCCTTCTCAAGCAGAAACGACTGCTTAGTCTTTGCATAAGAGAACGCCTTTGTGCCGTCAACATACCAAGTAAGCAGCGTCGGAGTCCAGTCGAGAGTTATCACGTGATAGTCGGCTGCGTTGGTATGTGTGCTTCCAGAGTTGGGCAGAGCCAGATGCAAATCGTGTGTGCAGTGAGTATGCACCGTATGATATGTCTTGTTCTCGGTGTCAATCTGCTCCCAGATATCAATCTCGCCAGCGTTAGGCCAACCTGCAGAGTTGTCTTGCGGCATAAGCCAGAACGCCGGGAAGTTGCCGACGTGAGGAGTTGTGCGCAAGCGACCCTCTACACGTCCGTATGTGAAGTACATCTTGTCAGAGCTTTCGATAGCGCCGCTGATCATCTCCACGTCGCCCTCCTCAGCAATAGTGTTCTTGATGCATCGAGTGACGAGCTTTCCGTCGCGGATGAACGCCGTCTTCTGCTGACCCTCGGCAGTCTGCGAGGTGAATCGCTTCCATGTGGGGCTTTCGCGTGTGCAGTTGTGCCATACGCCGGCGTCAGGCAGCGAGTAGTCTTTGCCGTCGAACTCGTCGGCGAAGCGAAGTTTGTACTCCTCTGTGCCGTCAGCCTCGAACTTAGCCGACACGCGCACGTCGCCGTTCACCTTGTCGGCGTCTATCGTGAAGCCTTCGCCGGCTTTGGCGTCGCTGACTTCGTACTCATCCCACTGGCGGTTGCCGTTGACGAACTGCTCTCCGTCCAGGTTGTGACCGTGACGCACAGCGATGCTCTTTACGTTGTAGCCTGCTGCAGGAGCGAGCGGCATAAGGCTGAGCTGTGAACCGAACTCTACGGTTTCGCTCACGCCGCTGTTGCCGTTTCCTACGATATGACCGCCACGTGCGTCGATGTCGAGACTGCCCTTATCGTTGTGGATGTTCAGCAGGAAGTCGACGATGTAGCCGTTGTAGTGGTTGATGTGCAAAGCGTCAGTCATGCTATAGTCGCCAGCCGGGTCGATGTCGTTGTTGTCAATCTTCAGACGAGCGCGATAAACACCGGTAGGCAGGTCGTCGGGGATAGTAAACGACGGCATTGCTGATGTTGCGCCTGCAGCTTCGCCGTTGCTGTTCTTGCCTTTGTATGAAGAGAAGCTCACAATCTCGCTGCCAACAACCGGCTTTCCGGTTTCGTCGAGCGGCGTTGTGAACGCTGCATCCTGATTGTAGTCGATGTAGAGGTACGCTCCAAGTTCTGTGTTGCCCGTGAACGTGATGCCCGGTGTGAGCACATCGCCCGGCTTGGCGTTCACTTCCTTCGTGAGAGCGTCGCGATAAACGGTAGTGCCCTCAGGGATAGCGATAGCCGACTTCTTGCCAGCCTTGTTCGTAATAGAGAACTCTGTGAGGCTGTTGGCTGTAGGATTCATCTGGGCGAGATCCTTCTCGAAGTTGAGCGCGTAGTTGTCGCCCGAAGTGGTGCCTTCGGCTGCGAAGTTCACGGTTATTTCAACGTCGCCGTCAATGTAGCGTGCAGGTATAGTTATCTTGTCGTCCTTTGCAGTGTACGCCATGATAGTATTCTCCTGCCACTGGCGGAGTCCGTCGACAACAGCTTCGCCGTCCAGGCAGTATCCGTGCTTGATGCTGAGCGAGCTGAAGTAGTATCCGTCCTTCATGCAGACAGCAATGGTGAGGTCTTTTCCGAACTCCACGTCCTGATTGTTCAGTTCTGCGCTGTAGTCGGCGAGCGACAGAGTGCCCTTCTTTTCGTCAGTACCCTTCACCGTAACGTGTGCAGTCTCGCCATGCACGTTGATGCGCGTGTCTACAATCACGCCACCGTTCTTCTTGATGTCGTTTCCGCTAAGCGTGTTTCCGCCCGGGTCAACGCAGTCCCAGTCTACCTTGTAGCGCATGCGGTAGATGCCTGGCTTAACATCCGACGGGATAGTGAACGACGGAGGATTAATGCTCGGTTCGCCGCTTACGGTAGCGCCCTTGCTGTCCTTATTCTTATACATAGAATAAGTCATGAGGTCTTTCATGGCGTTCACGCCGTTGTCGTCGTAGTCAACGTCGTAATTGCCGTCTTTTCCGAAGTCGATGTATGCGTATCCGCACATCCACGTACCGCTCCAGTCGAAGCCAGCCGTCACTGTTTCGCCTATCTTAGCGCGCAGACAGTCGTCAAGACGCTTTATATACATGCGTTTCTCTTTCTTCTGGTTCACCTGAACCGTCTGTGTGCCGTAGCTGCTTGTGAGCTGCACAGCATTAGTGTGGCGTAAGAGGTGGCTCGAAGCCTCGTTCTCGTCGAAGTTAACGGGATAGGTGCTTTGCGCAAGCACCATAGCAGGCGTCATCGCTGTTGCCATGATGAACGTAGCGATAGCTGTGCGTAAATGGTTTGTCATAATAGATAGATGGTTTTTAGATTTAAAAGGGGATAGCAGTCTCGAAGACTGCTATCCACAATATGTGAGTAATGTTAGTTTACTTTACGAGCACCTTCTCGCCGTTCACAACATAAACGCCCTTGTGAGCGCAGATTGTGCGAGCTCCTTCTACTGTGCCGTTGAAGAGAGTGCTGCCCTGAACGTTAGCAATCTCTACGTGTGTAGCAACTGCGGCGTTGAGCGTGATTTCGCCTTTGCCAGCCTTCACTGCGAACGCCTTAACTGTAGCGTCGTTAACGCTTGTAGGGTCGCTCTTGAAGTAAGGCACGAGGCGGATGTTGCCGTCCACGCAGTCAGCCGGGATAGTGTACTCGCCGTTAACGAACTGCGAAGCCTGCACGGTGTACTCCTTCCACTGCGGGTTCTCGTTCTTAGAGCTTGCACCCTCGAGGTTGTAGCCGTGACGAATCTTAACGTAGTCGAGCAGGAAGCCCTCAGCCGGCTGAGCCTTAATCTTGAATGACTGACCGAACGGAGTGGTCTGACCAGTCACCGGCTTGCCGTTAGCAAGAAGAATCTCGCCGTTCAAGCCGCCGCCGTTCTCCTCTGTAGCGCGATAAACGTCTACGTTATCGTTGTGGATGTTCACGAGAACGTCAACGATACCGCCACCATTGTTGGTGATGTAGTTGCCTGTTGCGGTGCTGCCGCCCGGGTCAACGTTGTCCCAGTCTACCTTGTAGCGCATGCGGTAGATGCCCGGCTCCATGTCGTCGTCAATCTTGAACGAAGGCATTGTTACGCCGCAGTCGCCGCTTGCACGGCTGCCGGCGCTGTTCTTGTCCTTGTAGTAAGAGAACGCAACGAGGTCCTTGCTGTCTGTAATGCCAGTGCTGGTGTAGTCGACGTCGAACTTGCCGTCGTTGCCCTTGTCGAGGTATGCGTATCCGTGCATCCAAACGCCGGCCCAGTCGATAGCCGCTGTGACGGTTTCGCCTGCCTTAGCGAGGAAGATGTTGTCGAGCTTCTTGAAGTAGAGCTTCTTGTCTGTGTTCTGGTTGATAGCTACAGACTGTGAACCGAGCTTAACGGTCTTGATGTAGCGGTCGGTACGTGTGTGAGCTGTAGTCTCCTCGTAGTTGATCGGGTAAACCGACTTAGAGAAGAACGGGTTTGCCTTGGTGCTAAGGATGATGTCGTCGATGAATACGGCGAAGTCGCTCATCTGGTTGTGCGGCGATTGGCGGTCTACCACTACGAGAAGGCTCTTGATGTTGATGCCGTCAGCGCCCATGATTGGGAACACCACGTCCTGCCATGCGCCTGCTGCAACCTTGCTTGTAGGCACGCTCCAGAACTGCTCGGTAGTAGCGGGCTGCCAAGGGCGGTCTTCGCGGTTGCCGAGTCCGATGAGCATCACCGGAGCGTCCTGCGTAGAGTAGAACTTAACGTGCACGTACTGGGTCTCGCGCTTCAGAGCGAGCGGCTCCTTCAGCTCTACGAGAGCACCGAAGGTGTTGCTGCCGTAGCGCGAGCGCTGCACGCCGAGAATCTTCGACGATTCGTTCGGAGCGTATCCCAGCGCGTCGTCCACTGCGTTAAGGTCGTTGTCTACAACCTGCACGTTGCCCGTGAGCTTGTTGAGGTTGAAGGGTGAGGTAGGGCATGTGTCGTATGCACGTACGCTCACGTAGCTCTCCGGTGTCTCGAAGTCGCAGAGAGTCTTATCCTGCTGTGCCATAGCTGCGATAGGGAAGAACAGACCGGCAAGGCACATATATTTCTTTACGTTCATTGTTTTCTTTGTTTTTTAGTTGATGGAGTAAGGGTTTGTTTAGAACACTTCTACAGTGTGGAGCAGCGGGCAAGCCTTTGCGTTCTCGATAGTGATGCGTACAGACTTAGCCTTGAAGCCGCTTGCAGAGTAGTTGGTTGTAGAGCCGTTGAGCGGAATGATGCGCTTGTAGCCTACGGTAGTCATTGTCTGACCGTTGCCGCGCTCGGTGTATGTTACGCCGTCCTCGCTGGTCTCGATCTTGAACTTCTTCACGCGCTGTCCGAGCTTGATGTACTCCATGAGCGATACGTAGCGCACGGTCTGCGGTGTGTCCCAGCTAAGCTCGATAACGGCAGAAGTCTTTCCGTCGGGAGCAGCCCAATATGTGTCCTTGTTGCCGTCGGTAAGATTCTTTGCGTCGTAGTTGCCCTTGCCCATAGCCTCGCGAGTGCAGTCGGTTGTTACCTTAGCAGTCTTTGCAAGGTCTGTGCCGAGACGCTGGTCGAGCAGCTTGCCGAGGTCCTCCATGATGGTTACGAGGCTCTCGTCGATACGACCTGCGCGGTTCGGCGGCAGGTTGAGAAGGAATGTAGCGTTGCGGCCTACGGTCTCAAGATACATCTTGAAGAGAGTCTCAGCCGACTTCGGCTGGTTGTATCTGCTCGAATCCCAGAACCATCCCTTTGTCGACTTGGCGTCGCTCTCGCCGGCAGCCCACTGCCATGCGTTCTCGTCGCCCGACTCAGCGTCGCCCATCGACCAGCAAGTCTGTCCTGAGTAGCCTTCCTCGTTACCAATCCAGCGTGCTTCGCCGCCAACACCCCACATGATAACGTTCGGCAGGAGGTTGTGGATAGAGTCGCGCAGGTTAGGAATGTCGTAGTATGTCTGTGCGTTGTCGATAGTGCGCTTCTGCGAGGAGGTGTAGCTGCCGTAGCCGCCAGCGTGGTCGCCACCGGTAGCGCCGTCAAACCACATCTCGAACTGGTCGTTGCCGTACTTAGCAAGCTCTACGCACTGCGGCAGGAACACTTTCTTGGCATACTCGTCGGTGTATTTGCCGTTGCTGTCCTTCTTGCCCCAGTATGGGCTTGACATATCCCACGGAGAGATGTAGAAACCGTACTTCATGTTGAACTCGCGTGCTGCGTCGGCGAACTCCTTCGGTATGTCCACGTTCTTGCCGTAGCCCGATGAGTTGCGTGTGCAGTGTTCTGTCGTAGCTGTAGGCCAGAGGCAGAAGCCGTCGTGGTGCTTCACCACAGCGATGCCGCCCTTCATGTGCGCCTTCTTAGCCACTTCGAGCCACTGTCTTGGGTCGGGCTTCTGTGTAGGTGCGAATACAGTCTCGAGCTCCATACCCGAACCCCACTCCTGGTCGGTATATGTGTTCATGCCGTAGTGGAAGAAAGCGTAGAATTCGGTTTCGTTCCACTTGAGCTGACGCTCGCTTGGTACTGGGTAGACTGGAGCCGGTGTGTTGTCAGGATTGCTTACGCTCTCCTCAACCAGCTTGAAGTTGTTCTGTGCTGACAATGCGCCAGACGCTGCAACTGTTAAGCACAGTGCAGAGAACAAAGTGTAGATTTTATTCATGTTGTTTTGATTTGTTTAGAAATAACAATTTGGTTCTTAGGTCGTTCTTAGGTGTAAAGTTACGAATAATAATTCGGATATTATTAGTAGCATGTGTTAAATTTGCGACGTAACTGTTCTTTTTTTCGACCGGCGGCGTTCGGTGTCCGATCGGATTGCGTTCGGTGTCCAGTCGGATTGCGTTCGGTGTCCAGTCGGATTGCGTTCGGTGTCCAATCGGATCGCGTTCGCCGTCCGATCGGATCGCGTTCGGTGTACGATGAGAAAATATCAAGAAGTATGGACAAAAACGTAGCGGAGGTCTCCGGCCTCCGCTACTAAAAGTTACTTGATTTCTACGCGGAACGTAGACGCCGGCAGCTTCGCGCCGTTCACGAGGTTGGCGCGTGTGAACGGTTGCCATCCGTAGCGCACGAAGCGCGGATGAGCCACGTCCGCCACCATCACGACAACCGTGTTGCCCTCGATGCGAGCCTCGGCAGGCTTGTAGAGTCCTTCTTCCTCGGCTATCTCGAACGTCAATGGGTGCTTGCCGTCGGCGGTAGAAAGACCGTCGGCGTAGTCGAACGTGAGGCGCACTATGCCGTCGCCTACGACCGAAGCCTCCTTAATGGCAGGTCCGCTCGGCACCACGTTGCCGAAGTCGTAGAGGTTGTGCAGGGCGATGCGCGCCAGACGCTCACCGATGGGCTGCTTGCTCGTAGGATGCACGTTGAGCGAGTCACCCTTGTCCGACGAGACAGCCATTGCCACGTTCGGCAGTTCGCTCTGCAGGCGGCGCTGACTGTCGCGGAACCACTGCCAGCCTGGGCGGTTGAGGCTCGAGAGCTGCACGAAGTAGAACGGCATCTCGGCGTCGTTCCAGTTGCGGCGCCATCCTTCGACGAGCATCTTGAACAGACGCTCGTGCGTGGTGAAGTTCTGCGCGTTCGACTCGCCCTGATACCACAGCACGCCTTTGATGGGGAACTGTTCGAGCGGCTCTATCGCCGACTCGTAGAGGTAGCACGGCTGATAGGGGTGGCGCTGAGCGGCGGCGTTCGTAGCCAGCTTTGTGTTCTGGGCGGCACGCTCGCGCACCCACGGCTGCACAAAGTCATTGTTCTGCCAGTTGCGCAGAATCTGCGGCAGCTGCGCGTCGAGATCCTCACGGCTCACCCACGCCTCTGTAGGCGAACCGCCCACGGCGTTGCAGATAAGCCCCACGGCACACTGCAGACTGTCCTGCAGCATCGCGCCGAAGTAGTAGGCTATCGCCGAGAAGTCCTTCGCCGTCTCGGGCGAGCAGACGGTCCACTTTGCGTTGTTGAAGTATTTCAGATGATTCACCGAGTCGAGCGCCGCAGCGTCCCACTCAACGGGGTTGGTGCGCCAGCGCGCCTTCATGTCGAAGAAGCGTATGTTCGGGTTCTTCGCCTTCGGTATGTCGCGCTTGGCTGTAGCCGCTTCGTGCAGCATGAACTCCATGTTCGACTGACCAGAGCAGAGCCAAACCTCGCCGAACGCCACATTATTATATCTGAGTTCTTTCTCGTCGGTGCTAACGGTGAGCGTCAGTCCGTTCTCGGCGCGCTGCGGGCGCAGCGTAACCTGCCAGTAGCCGTTCATGTCTGCCTTCGCCGTAGCCGTCTGCACCTCGGTCTTCAGCGCACGCACACGCATCGGCTGCTTGCCCTTCTTGTGCTTAGCGCCGTTCGCCGACTTGCCCTTGGCGGCATCGGGGCGAGTGATGCTCACGGTCACTCTCTCGCCAGAGTTGGCTGTGCCGTGTATGGTAAGTTCGCGGTCGCGCTGCAGCACCATGTTGTCCGAGTAGGTCATGGGCATCTGCAGTCCGCCGTAGTTGCCGAGGATGGCAGCGCACACCGTGCGTGCGAGCATCGTGGCACCCTCCTTGTTAGGATGCACGGCGTCGGGCAGCAGCTGCGGATAAGCATAGAGCGGCTTGTGGAAGTCGATGAGCTGAGCCTTTCCCACGCGAGCCACGGTCTTTATAGCCTCCTGAATCTCCTCGTGCCACTGCTGCGTGCCGCTCTCGAAGCGCGGATGTTTGTGGGTGATGGGCGAGAGCAGCGCCACGAGCACACGACACTTCGGGTTCTGCTGGCGCAGAGTGTCGATAAGAGCCAGGTAGTCGCTCACGAACTCGTCGCGATAGAATGGCCAGTTGCGCGGGTCGGTGTCGTTGATTCCGAGATGGATGACGGCGATGTCGCCCTTGAAAGCCTTCGCCTTCGCCCATTCCTCCTGCTCTGTGTACGGACGATGGCCGTGGCGCAGCAGCGTGGCGCCCGACTTTCCGAAGTTGCCCACCTCATATCCGTCGCCAAGCATCTGCTGCAGCTGCGCCGGATACGACTCGGTAGCAGGGTCGGCGAGAGTCATGCCGTATGTGATGCTGTTGCCGACACACGCCACGCGCGTCTTTTCGAGGTAAATGCGTTTCGGCACACGCGCGCTTACTGCGAGCGGAAGCGCAAGAAGCACGGCGAGTGCGAGCGAAAGAATACTCTTGTTGGTGTTCATGATGTTTGTTGGGTTTTTGATATGTTTATAAGTAGATGGTTTCAGGTGGATATCTATAAAAATAATGCGGATAGTTATAAGGACAATGCGTATAACTATATAAAAAAAAGGAGGAGTTTAGATAAACTCCTCGCCTTTCTTCATTTGTATCTCGTTAACGAGTCGTCTTATGTTGCTCGACGAGTCTTCCTTCCGGCAGATGAGCAGCACGTTCTTCTCTTCGGCAACGATGAATCCGTCGAGACCCGAAATGACGGCAATGCGGTCTTTCGGCAGCTTGATGACGTTGTTGTGCGCATCGTCGAGCATCACTTCGCTGTCTATAACGACGTTGTCGCCCTCGCCCTTGTGCATCGCCTCGTATATGCTGTGCCACGTTCCGAGGTCAGCCCAGCCGAAGTTGCACTTCATCATGCAGACCTGTTCCGACTTTTCGAGTATTCCGTAGTCGATGGATATGTTCGGATACGACGGAAAGTTCTCGTGAATGTAGCGGTTCTCCTCCTCGTAGTCGAACTCCTCGTCGGCGTGCATCTCGTCGTATTGGCGTAGAACGGGCGGCAGCAGCTGCTCGAAACAATGCAACATGCACTTTGCGTTGGCAAGGAAGATGCCCGTGTTCCAGTAGAACTCGCCGCTGTCGACGAATATCTTCGCGAAGTCGCGCTCAGGCTTCTCGGTGAACGACTGCACCTTGTACACGCCGTCCTCCACCTTGTCGCCCATCTGTATATATCCGTAGCCCGGCTCTGGTCGCGTAGGCTTCAAGCCGAGCGTGAGCATAAACCGGTTGTTCGCCACGAAGTCGAATCCGCGGCTTATGCACTCGGCGAACGCCTCCTCGCCGATGATAGTCTGGTCGGAGGGCGCGATGACGATGTTGGCGTCGGGGTTGTGCGCTATGATGCGATGCGCGCACCATGCTACGCTCGGCGCCGTGCCGCGATGTATAGGCTCTGCAAGCAGATGGTCGGGCGCAAGGTCGGGCAACTGCTCAAGCACGAGGTCGATATATGCGTCGTTGGTGTTCACATATATATTCTCTACCGGCACAATCTCCTTGAAGCGGTCGTATGTTTGCTGAAGCTGAGTGCGTCCGCTGCCGAAAAAGTCGATGAACTGCTTCGGCTTGCTCTCGCGGCTGCAGGGCCACAGTCGGCGTCCCTTGCCGCCGGCAAGAATCACGCAGTAGTTATTGTTCGTATTGTTCATGCTATTGTTTTTTTATTAGATAGATGTGGTTTGTTCTTTCGTTGTTGTTACGTGATGTCCTTAGATATTCTACGTAAATATAACGTAGAAAAACGCTGTTTATTGTATCTTGTTATCTGCCATTTCTTCTGCATTATTAGTCGTTTCTTCTACATCTGTATCAGTCAGGCAGACTCAGCCGTGCTATTTCTTCAGCACGGCTCTCGCCACGAACCATGCGTGCATGGCAAGCGTAGAGAAGAGTCCGTAATGGCGTCGCATGATGCGGAAACGCTCGAAGAGCGAAGCGCGGTGGTTCTTGTTGGTCATGCCGCCATCGAGGTAGTCGGCAACCACTTCCGGCAGGCGCAGGAGCTGCAGATGCTCGCGTTCAGCACGCTTCATGATGCGTATGCACCAGTCGACGTCGGCAGAGAAGCGGTAGCGCAAGTCGTACGGCTCGGCACGGGCTATGTCTGTGCGGGCGTAGAACGCCTGGTGGCACACCAACATGCCGTGACGGAACGAGCGCCAGTTGAGTTTGTCGGGCGGAGCAAGTCGGCGCGGATGCAGCACAATACCCTTTTCGTCGACGATGTCCGTGTCGCCGTAGAGCACGGCAGGCAGTTTTCCGTCCGATCGTTCGTTGACATCATTAGATATCTTCTCAAGCGTATCGTCATTGGGCAGCGAATCGCCGGCGTTGAGGAACACCACGTAGTCGCCCGTAGCGAGACGCAGTCCCTTGTTCATGGCGTCGTAGAGTCCGCGGTCGGGCTCAGAGATGATGCGCACGTCGTGTTCGGTCTCCTCCTCCAGACTACGTTGTCGGTAAGCCTCCGCCACCTTCACGGTGTCGTCCTTCGACGCACCGTCTATTATCAAGTGTTCTATCTGCCCCCACGTCTGATTGAGTATGCTGTCGAGCGTCGGCTTTATGACGTCGGCAGCGTTGTAGGTGCAGGTTATTATCGTGAATTTTATCATAACTTTCTTTTTTCTTTCTTAATTATCTTTGTGTTCTATGTTATAATGGATATTCGGTTAGGGTGAAGCCTTAGATGATGTATCTCTTCATGGCTATCATTTCGTTGTAAACCTCAATGTATTTCATCGCAACCGACTGCTGCGAATAGCTCATTGCCACCTTATGCAGGCAGTTAGCGGTGAGCTCTTTAGGGTCGGCTTCATAGAGAGTCCAGCGTATGCCTTCGGCGAGGTCGGCTGCGTCCTTGAAGTTTGCGACGTATCCGTTGCGCTTGTGGTCTATCATCTCAGGTATGCCGCCCACGCGGAAGCCCACGCTCGGCACGCCGCATGCCATCGACTCCATGATTGTGTTCGGCAGATTGTCTTCAAGCGACGGCAGAACATAAACATCGGCTGCGTTGTAGACGCTCGCTATCTGTTGTGCGTTGCTGATATATCCCAACGGGAACGACGGAATGTGCAACTGCTCGGCTATCTCGTCTGCGCTTGCGCCGAGTATGGCCACGGCAGTCTCTGCCTTGAACTCAGGATTGGCGTCGGCAAGGCGGTTGATAGCCTCGATGAAGTAGGCTGCGCCCTTGCGTTCGTTGGTCACCTTCTGCGAAACGAACAGCACTATGCGGCCCTTTTCGGGCAGTCCCATCTGCAAGCGTGCTGCGGCACGGTCTTTCGGGCAGAAGATGTGCGTGTCGATGGTGTTCGGAATAGACACAACCTTCTCGCCCGAGAGCAGAGCGCTCTGCTTGGCCTGCGCTTCGAGCCAGCGGCTGCACGTTACGAAGTGGATATTGCTGTCGTGGTAGAGCGCCTTCTTGCGCTTCCATATCTTGCGCGAGAGATCGTTGGTAGAGCCTCCGCCGGGCAGCAGCTTGCAGTGGTGGCACACGGTGCGGAAGGCTCCGCAGCTGCGTGCGTAGTGGCAGATGCCGGTGGCAGGCCAGAGGTCGTGCATGGTCCACACGATGGGCTTTCCGCTCTTCACAATCTTGCGGATTGAGCCGAGCGAAAGCATTCCCTGGTTGATCCAATTAAGATGAATGATGTCGGCTTCGCGGAACTCGGGCAGACTTGTGATGTCCGATCCGGCGCTTGCCGTGTCTATTTCAAAGAGATGATTCTTGGAGAAATACAAATGGCGGAAGATAGAAAGGCGTTCGCGCAGAAAATGCCATTTGTATAGCCAATGATGAGGCATCTGAGAGACGGTGACGTGGTTGGTCTGCTTCTCGGCTACCAACATCTTCGCCTTAACTCCGTTTCTCTGCAGAGCTTCCATGAGACGGTTGGCTGCAACCGCAGCACCACCGTTTGTCTCGCTTGTGTTTATGATGAGTACTCTCATAAGTATTAAGTTATGTGTACAAAGATAGTGCAAATCGAATGCAGAATATCAAGCTTGCTTGAATATTATGCTGAGATGCAGCCTATCTTATGCAAAGATAATGTAAATCGGCGGTAGTACAAAACGAATTAGGCCATTTATAAAAAAAATAACAATAGTTTTTGTAGTTTATGAAAAAATCAGTAATTTAGCACAAATAACATTACACTAATATACGTATAATATATACGCAACAATGACAAACAAGCAACTCACTTTCGCCTTTTTCGGCAATACATATCAGTTACGCAAGTCGACCTCTTTAGCATGTGCGCTCGACTATCTGCGTTCGCGCAACGAGCGTATAATCTTCGACCGCAAGTTTCGCGACTTCCTCAGTCGCGACCAGCTTCTCGACCTCTCGGGCGTAGAGGTGTTCGACGGTGACAAGTTTGAAGCCGACTACGCCGTGTCTATCGGCGGCGACGGCACGTTTCTGAAGACGGCGGTGCGCATAGGACGCAAAAACATACCGGTTGTGGGCATCAATATGGGACGCCTGGGCTTTCTTGCCGACGTGCTGCCCGACGAAGTAGAGACGGCTCTCGCTGCGATTATCAACGGCGACTATACCATTGAGCGCCATACCGCAATAGAGATACAGACGCACGGCGAGGACTTCGACGGCTGCCACTACGCGCTGAACGACATCGCTGTGCTGAAGCGCGACAACGCTTCGATGATTAGCATACACACCTGCGTCGACGGCTCGTTCCTCGTGACGTACCAGGCGGACGGACTTGTGGTCTGCACGCCTACCGGCTCTACTGCCTACTCGCTCTCGAACGGAGGTCCGATCATCGTGCCGCAGACCAGCACGTTCTGCCTCACGCCGGTGGCTCCGCACAGCTTGAACGTGCGCCCAGTGGTGATATCAGACAGCAGTAATGTGGAGCTGCAGGTGGAGTCGCGCTCGCACAACTTCCTCGTGGCTGTGGACGGACGCAGCTATACAATGCACGAAGGCACGAAGGTGAGCATACAGAAGGCGCCGTTCTCGACGATGATTGTGAAGCCGAACGGCAGAAAATACTTCACATCGTTAAGAGAAAAGATGATGTGGGGAGTAGATAAGCGGTAGCGACGCTAACGCAATTTTGAATTTTGAGTTTTGAGTTTTGATGAAGATAAAGACCTCGGACAAATACACGGTGAAGCAGATACTGCGATGGCTCTGGCAGGCATGGCGCGGCAATCGGCTGCAGGCTACGCTGAACGCGTTGCTTGGCGTGGCTGATGTGGTGCTGAGTCTGGCGCAGGTGTGGGCGATAAAGCACGCCATCGACGTGGCTTCTGGCTCCGACCGCGGCTCTATATACTGGGCTGTGGGGCTCATGGGTGCGCTTATACTGCTCAACTTTGCGGTGAATATCGCAGGCGTGTGGGTGCGCAACATACTCGGCGTGAGGGCGCAGAACCGCATGCAGCAGGCTGCGCTGCAACGCATACTGCAGTCGGAGTGGCACAGCCGCGAGCATTTCCACTCGGGCGACGTGCTCAACCGCTTGGAGCTTGATGTGGCTAACGTCACGACGTTCCTCACCGAGACGCTGCCGAGCACGCTCTCCACCGTACTAATGTTCGTGGGAGCCTTCGCCTGCATGTACATGATGGACAGCACGCTGGCGCTGATACTGGTCGTGATAATTCCGATATTCGTGCTCGTGAGCAAGGTATACATGCGCCGCATGCGACAACTCTCGCGCCGTGTGCGCGAATCGGACAGTCGTGTGCAGGAGTCGATGCAGGAGACCGTGCAGCACCGCATGGTGGTGAAGACGCTTGAGGCTACGCATGCGATGATTGCAAGGCTCGAAGCAACGCAGTCGGAGCTGCGCAACAACGTCGTCAACCGCACCAAGTTCTCGGTTTTCTCCAACTTCGTACTCAACTTCGGCTTCGCCTGCGGCTATCTGTTGGCGTTTCTTTGGGCTGCCGTGCGCATGCAGGCTGGCACGCTCACATTCGGCGGCATGACAGCCTTCCTGCAACTTGTGAACCGCATACAGTCGCCGGCGCGCACGCTGACAAAGCTCGTTCCGGCTTTCGTGTCGGTGTTCACAGCCGCAGAACGACTGATGGAACTCGAAGAGGAGCCGCGCGAACCCGAAGGCGACCCCGTGCGACTTGCCGACTCCTGCGGCATTCGCCTCGACAACGTAACGTATCGCTACGAGGACGGCACGCGCGACATCATAAAGAACCTCTCGTTCGACTTCCGCCCTGGCTCTACGACGGCTATCCTCGGCGAGACGGGCGCCGGAAAGACAACGCTTGTGCGCATGCTTCTGGCGCTGATGCGCCCACAGAGCGGACATATATATATGTACGACGCCGATGGCGAGCAGGAGCTGACGCCGCTCATGCGCTGCAACTTCGTGTATGTGCCGCAGGGCAACACGCTTCTGAGCGGCACCATACGCGACAACCTGCTGCTGGGCGACGCTACAGCGACGGACGAACGCATGTGTGAGGTGCTCAGAAAGAGTTGCGCCGAGTTTGTTTTCGACCTTCCCAACGGGCTCGACACGCGCTGCAGCGAGCAGGGCGGCGGTCTTTCAGAAGGTCAGGCGCAGCGCATAGCGATAGCGCGAGCGCTGCTGCGCAACCGCGCCGTGCTCGTGTTTGATGAGGCTACGTCGGCGCTCGACAGCGAGACGGAGTGCCGCCTGCTGCGCAACATCCTCGAAGGCGAAAAGCATACCGTGATATTCATCACGCACCGCCCTGCCGTGCTCGCGTATTGCGACCAGCAGCTTGTGATAAACTGACATAACAGTAGCGGAGGTCTCCGGCCTCCGCAGCACCAAGTCGATTAGTTTATTTGGTTGCTGCGGAGGCCGGAGACCTCCGCTACTTAAAAGTGTGCCAAAAATCAGCAGCCGTAGTGACGTTTCACGTCGTCAACAATCTCGGCGGGCACGAGTTGCGCCACGTCCTCACCACGTTCAGCCTTCTCTCTCACCTCCGTGCTGCTGATGTCGTAAAGGCCGGTGTCGTAGAGACGCACCGTAGGCGGCAGCGTCGAGGTGTCGATAGGCGACCCGGTGCGCGGATAGATGGCGATGGGGTAGTGGGCAATGATGTCGGCTGCGTGATACCAGCGGTCGAACACCGTCCAGTTGTCGGCGCCGATGAGCAGCGTGAACTCGCGCTCGGGATAGTCGGCAGAGAGTTGCTGCAGCGTGTTCCACATATACGAAGGTCGCGGCAGGCGGAACTCGTAGTCGCTCGCCGTCAGTTGCGGGTAGGGTGCCAGCGCCCGCTGCGTCATCTCGAGACGCAGGCGGTCGTCAAGCAGGCTACCCACCGTCTTCAGTGGGTTCTGCGGCGACATGATGAGCCATATCTCGTCCAACCCCGCCAGCTCGAGCATACGCTTCGCAATGGCGATGTGCCCGTTGTGTATGGGGTTGAACGATCCGCCGTATATTCCGGTCTTTATCTTTTGCATTTGGTCTTATATAATAGATGCGGAGATATATTAGTAGCGGAGGTCTCCGGTCTCCGCAGCACCAAGTCGATTAGTGTATTTTGGTTGCTGCGGAGGCCGGAGACCTCCGCTACTGTTGTTATTCCTCGATGAACGCGCGAATAGCCTCGTAGGTTTCTTCGACAGCCTTTTCGAGGTCGTCGTTGATGATGATGCGGTCGAACTTCTGAGCCTGCGACAGCTCGAACTCAGCGCGTGCGATGCGCTGCTCTATCACCTTAGGAGCGTCAGTAGCACGACCAACAAGACGGCGGCGCAGCTCCTCAACCGATGGCGGCTGAATGAACAGACTCAGCGCGCGATCGCCGTAATACTGCTTGATGTTGCAACCGCCCTTCACGTCGACGTCGAACACCACGTTCTCGCCGCGCGCAGCCTGCGTCTCCACTTGCTGCTTCAGCGTGCCGTAGAAGCGGTTCTCGTAAACCTCCTCGTACTCGAGAAACTCGTCGCGGCTGATGCGCTCGCGGAACTCCTCGGGAGTGATGAAGAAATACTCTACGCCGTTCTGCTCTGTGCCACGCGGAGCACGCGATGTGCAAGAGATAGAGAAGGCGAGGTGCAGCTCAGGGCGCTGCATCAGACGATTGATGATTGTGCTCTTTCCGCTGCCACTCGGAGCGGAGAATATTATAAGTTTACCCATGTTTTGAGTTTTGAATTTTGAGTTTTGAGTTTTGAATTATGCGCTGTGCGCATTTTGAATTAATGAGTTTTGAATTTTGAGTTTTGAATTCTTAATTCATAAATGAATAATTCAAAATCGGCGAAGCCGACAATTCAAAATTCAAAATTCAAAATTCAAAATTTACAATGCGTTCAGTACCTGTTCCTTAATCTGTTCCAGTTCGTCCTTCATCTTCACCACGATGTTCTGCATCTCGGCGTTGTTGCTCTTCGAGCCGGTAGTGTTTATCTCTCGTCCCATCTCCTGCGCGATGAATCCGAGCTTCTTGCCCTGGCCGCCCTCCTCAGCCATAGTCTCGCGGAAATAGTTGAGGTGGTTGGCAAGGCGCTGCTTCTCCTCGCTGATGTCGAGCTTCTCGATATAGTAGATAAGCTCCTGCTCAAGGCGGTTTTTGTCGTACTCAACCTCGGGGATGGAACTCAGTCCGTCAACGATGCGAGCGCGAATCTTCTCCACGCGCGACTTCTCGTACGGCTCAATGCTCTTCAGCAGAGCCTCTATGTTGTCTATCTTCTCGCCGAACTTCTTCTGCAGCGCCGCACCCTCCTGCTGGCGGAACGCCACGAGCGCATCGATAGCCTCGTCGATAGCCTTGCGCGCCACCGTCCACTCCTCGTCGGAGAGCGTCTCTATCTCCACCTTCGACATCACATCAGGCATGCGCAGCAGCGTGAGGAACCAGTCGCCCGGCAGCGGAATATGGCACTCCGCAGCCACGTTCTTAATCTGTTCGCAGTAGTTCTTCGCAAGCGCTGTGTTGATAGTCGTGGCGTCGGTCGTAGCGTCCTTCTCAATCCAGATAGAGAAGTCGACCTTGCCGCGAATCACCTTCGTCTGTATAGCCTGACGAATCTCCATCTCCTTCTCTCTGTAGAGCGGAGCGATGCGAGTAGAGAGGTCGAGCGCCTTGCTGTTGAGCGACTTTATCTCGACATTGATTTTCTTACCATTGTAGACTACGACAGACTTGCCGTAGCCGGTCATTGAAAGTATCATATTGCGTGTTTGTTATTTATATATGCTTGTTTGTTATTTTAAATGTGCAAATGTAAGTAATATTTTTCATATATGAAAAAAAACGTTTGCTTGTTTTTTTTAACGCTTTGTTAATGGGCTAAATTGAATAAAAAATTGTATTTTTGCATTCTATTATATAATGTGTAGTCTGCACCTAAGCGCCGCCAATGAGTTGTTACGAAGTTTAGGTAGGGCGGACTGCGAAAAAAACGAAAAAGAATGTCGTGTATATTGAGTATTGATACGAGCACCAACGTGTGTTCAGTTGCCGTCAGTCAGGACGGTGCGTGTATATTCTCCAAAGAAGACTTTGAAGGTCCCAACCACGCCGTGAATCTCGGCGTATATGTAGACGAGGCAATGTCGTTCGCCGACAGCCATGCCATACCACTTGACGCCGTAGCCGTGAGCAGCGGCCCCGGTTCGTACACCGGACTGCGCATCGGAGCGTCGATGGCAAAGGGCATCTGCTACGGACAGAACCTGAAGCTTATAGCAGTGCCTACACTCGAGCTGATGGCAGTGCCAGTGTTGCTGCGCGAGGAAGTGGAGGAGGGAGCACTGCTCTGCCCCATGCTCGACGCACGCCGCATGGAAGTATATTCGGCTGTCTACGACCGCGCCCTGCGCGAAGTGCGCGGCATACAAGCAGACATCGTCGACGCCGACACCTACAAGGAATACCTCGACCGCGCACCGGTCTACTTCTTCGGCAACGGCGCCGAGAAGTGTATGGAGGTTATCAACCATCCCAACGCACGCTTCATCAAGAACGTACACCCGCTCGCTAAGTGGATGTATCCACTCGCAGAGAAGCGCATCGCACAGGAGAAGTTCGAGGACGTGGCATACTTCGTGCCGTTCTACCTCAAGGACTTCGTGGCGAAAGAATCAAAGAAGTTATTGTAAGAAAGATATGAAGATAAAAGGTTTAGACTACAACACACAGCGCGAACACCTCGTGCTCCCCGAATACGGACGCGAGGTGCAGCAGATGGTCGACTACTGTGTCAGCCTGAAAAGTCGCGCCGAGCGCCAGCGTTGTGCCAACACCATAATAGCAGTCATGGAGCGCATGATGCCGCACACCTACGAGAACAAGGACTACCGACAGAAACTCTGGGACCATCTCGCACTGATGAGCGGCTTCCAGCTCGACATCGACTATCCGTGCGACATCACCGAAGCGCAGAAGATGCTGCAGAAACCCGCACCGATGCGCTACCCGATGAAGCGCATACCCGTGCGCCATTACGGCAACATGATGTTCGAGGTGTTCGAACTGCTGAAGAACATGCCCAATGGAGCCGAACGCACCGAGCTTACACGCCTCGCTGCTAACCAGATGAAGCGCGACCTCGTGCTTTGGGGACACGGATCGAGCGACGACGAGAAGGTAGCGTCAGACCTCGCCGACTATACCGACGGCAAGATTCAGCTCGACCTCGAAACGTTCAAGTTCGACCGCACAGAGACACCGACACGCAATTACGAGAGAAGACAACGTCGCAGAAAATAAATCCGCAACGTTGTAGATATATACCACACAACGTCGTAGAACATAAACCACAACGCTTATGGAATCGTTTATAATTGAAGGCGGACACCAGCTGCAGGGCACCATCACGCCGCAAGGAGCCAAGAACGAGGCTCTCGAAGTGATAGCCGCTGTGCTGCTCACGTCCGACCCCGTCAGAATAACCAACATCCCCGACATCCTCGATGTCAACAACCTCATACGCTTGTTGCAGGACATGGGCGTGAAAGTGACGCGCAACGGCAAGGGCGACTTTACGTTCCAGGCAGACGAACTCAACCTCGACTTCCTCTCCAGCGACGAATACGTACGCAAGTGCTCGGCGCTTCGCGGCAGTGTGCTTATGATGGGTCCGCTGCTCGGACGCTTTGGCAAGGCTGTAGTGGCTGAACCGGGCGGCGACAAGATAGGACGTCGACGTCTCGACACCCACTTCCTCGGCTTCAAGAACCTCGGCGCAGCGTTCAATGCCGACGACGAGCGCCACGTATATAATATAGAAGCGGAGAAACTGCACGGCACATACATGCTTCTCGACGAGGCATCCGTGACTGGCACTGCCAACATCATCATGGCTGCCGTTCTCGCAGAGGGCAAGACAACGATATACAACGCCGCCTGCGAGCCTTATATACAGCAACTCTGCACGATGCTCAACGCTATGGGCGCCAAGATTACGGGCATCGCCTCCAACCTCTTGTACATCGACGGCGTAAGCGAGCTGCACGGCACCGAACACCGCATACTGCCCGACATGATTGAGGTGGGATCGTTCATCGGTATGGCGGCAATGGTGGGCAACGGCATACGCATAAAGGACTGTGCCGTGGCTCAGCTCGGCGTTATTCCAGACGCCTTCCACCGGCTCGGCGTGAAGATTGACGTAGACGGCGACGATCTCTACATTCCGCACCAGCCGCACTATGTTGTAGACTCGTTTCTCGACGGCTCTATCATGACTCTTGCCGATGCGCCGTGGCCCGGACTCACGCCAGACTTGCTTTCGGTGCTCATCGTGGTTGCAACTCAAGCGCGCGGATCGGTACTTGTTCACCAGAAGATGTTCGAGAGTCGACTCTTCTTCGTCGACAAGCTCATAGATATGGGCGCACAGATTATACTTTGCGACCCGCACCGCTGCGTAATTGTAGGTCACGACCGCAATATTCAGTTGCGTGCAGGCCGCATGTCGAGCCCTGATATCCGTGCCGGAATCGCTCTGCTCATCGCCGCACTCGGCGCAAAGGGCACAAGTCGCATTGACAACATCGCACAGATAGACCGCGGATATGAGGACATAGAAGCCCGACTCAACGCTCTGGGAGCAAAGATTAGAAGAGAGTAAGGCAATACGTTTCCTTGTGAACTTGTTTCTTTGTAAACTTATTTCCTTGTAAACTATCTTCATAGTCTCCTATTCTTTTAGTCACCTGGTTTCCTTGTTAACTAACAAAAATGATAAAGAAAGAATCAGTATATAAAATAGGTAAGATAGGCAAGCCGCACGGCGTAGACGGCGAGGTGTCGTTCCACTTCGACGACGATATCTTCGACCGTGTAGACGCCGACTACCTCATTCTTGAGATTGACGGCATACTCGTGCCATTCTTCCTCGACGAATACCGCTTCAAGAACGACGAGACAGCGCTTGTACGCTTTGCCGACATCGACTCGCAGGAGCGTGTTCGCGAGCTTACCGGCTGCGATGTCTACTTCCCGCGTGAGCATGTCGACACAGATGCCGACCAGCTATCTTGGGCTGCCATCGTCGGCTTCAAGGTTGTTGACGACCGATCGGGCGCTGTTGTCGGTGAGATTGAATCGGTTGACGATTCTACCATCAACACACTTTTCTGTCTGCTCACTACCGACGGCAACGAGTTGCTCATACCTGTCTCCGACGAGTTCATCGTGGAGGTGGACGCTGAGAACCGCACCATAACTATGGATCTGCCTGAGGGATTGACAGAGCTGTAAAGGGCTTGTTGGTTGTTATAGCTTTTCTGGCTATCTTAGCTTTTCTGGCTTATCTAGCTTATCTAGCTTTTCTAGTTTATCTAGCTTATCTAGTTTGCCTAGTTTGCCTAGTTTACCTAGCCAACATAGTCCTCTTAGCTCTCCAATAAAATCAAGCAATATAAAAATCAGACCACAATGAAACAAATATGTATCCTCGGTTCCACCGGTTCTATCGGAACTCAGGCACTCGACGTGATAGAACAGCATAGCGACCGCTACGAGGTCTACTGCCTCACGGCTAACAACCGCTATGAGATGCTTGCCGAGCAGGCGCGCAAGTTCCGCCCGGCTGCAGTCGTCATTGCGAACGAAGCGCACTACGAGTCGCTGAAGCTGCTGCTTGCCGACCTTCCCGACATCAAGGTGTATGCCGGAGCGAAGGCTATCGACGAGATTGTAGAGGCGCAGCCTATCGACATGGTGCTTACGGCCATGGTGGGTTTCGCCGGACTCTCGCCAACTATCCACGCCATCAAGGCACGCAAGACGATATGCCTCGCCAACAAGGAGACACTTGTCGTAGCCGGCGACCTCATCTGCCGACTTGCTGCGGAGTACCACGTGAACATCCTGCCCGTAGACAGCGAGCACTCTGCCATCTTCCAGAGTCTTGTTGGCGAAGGCGACAACGAGATAGAGAAGATTCTGCTCACCGCTTCGGGCGGTCCGTTCCGCAAGTTCACGCTCGATGAGATGCGCGATGTGAAGGCTGCCGACGCTTTGCGCCACCCGACATGGGAGATGGGAGCGAAGATTACGATAGACTCTGCGTCGATGATGAACAAGGGCTTCGAGGTTATCGAGGCGAAGTGGCTCTTCGGCGTTGAGGCTGAGAAGATTCAGGTGCTGGTACATCCGCAGTCGATAGTGCACAGTGCGGTGCAGTTCCGCGACGGCGGCGTGAAAGCGCAGCTCGGTGTGCCCGATATGCGCCTGCCTATACAGTACGCATTCTCGTTCCCCGAGCGTCTGCCGCTTAACGGCGACCGTCTCGACTTGTTCCGTCAGCCGCTCGAGTTCTTCGAGCCCGACATGGAGAAGTTCCGCTGTCTCGCCATGGCTTACGAGTCGATACGTCGCGGCGGCAATGTGCCGTGCGTAGTGAATGCAGCCAACGAAGTGGTGAACGAGGCGTTCCGTCACGACCGCTGCGGATTCCTGCAGATGGCAGACATCATCGAGGCTACCATGCAGCGCGCTACGTTCGTCGCCCAGCCTACTTACGACGACTATATCGCTTCTGACGCTGAGGCAAGACGAATTGCGGCAAGCATGCTTTAATGTTGAATGTTGAATGTTGAATTTTGAGTTTTGAATTGTCGGCTGCGCCGATGAGGAATTATTCAATTTGGAATTCACAACTCTCAACTCAAAATTCATAAATTCAAAATGCGCGAAGCGCACAACTCAAAATTCAAAACTCAAAACTCAAAACTCTTAAATGGAAATATTTCTTATAAAGACACTCCAGTTCATGCTGGCTATCTCGCTTCTCGTGCTCCTGCACGAGGGCGGACATTTCTTCTTCTCGAAGCTCTTCGGAGTGCGCGTCGAGAAGTTCTACCTCTTCTTCGACCCTTGGTTCAGTCTGTTCAAGTTCAAGCCGAAGAACAGCGACACTACGTACGGCATCGGTTGGCTTCCGCTCGGCGGCTACTGCAAGATATCGGGTATGATTGACGAATCGATGGACACCGAGCAGATGAAAGAGCCTGCCAAGGCATACGAGTTCCGCTCTAAACCTGCATGGCAGCGACTGTTTATCATGATAGGCGGCGTGCTTGTCAACTTCCTTTTGGCGCTTTTCATCTACGCCATGTGCCTCTTCACATGGGGCGAGGACTACGTCAGCCCGAAGGATATGACGCTCGGAATGGAGTTCAACAAGGAGGCTAAGGCGCTCGGATTCCAGGATCACGACATCTTGCTCGGCACCAATCTCGGCGAGTTCAAGGACGCCAAGGCTGACATGTATCGCGGTCTGGCTAACGCTACGGAGGTATATGTGCTGCGCGACGGCAAGAAGGTGACCGTCAACACGCCGGGCGACCTCGACCTGCTCGGCATGTTGAAGAATGTGCCGCCGTTCGTCGTAGGTTATGTGCCGGCTGTAGTTGACAGCGTAACGCCCAACTCGGCTGCCAAGCGCATGGGGCTGCAGAAAGCCGACCGCATCCTCTCGCTCAACGGCAAGCCCGTCAGCTCGTTCTCTCAGTTCACATACGAGGTGGGTCGCAGCAACGATATGTTCACCTGCGCACAGACTCACGCCGACACCGTGAAGGCGCTCGCCGCTGTTGTCAATGTAGAGCGTCAGGTGAACGGCAAGCTCGACACACTCACGCTCAAGGGCCAGTTCGATGCCGTGTCGGCAGGCGGTTTCTCGCCGTTCGCCAAGGGCAAGCCGATGCGCCTTGTGCTCGGCTATATGCCGCAGCAGCCCAAGTATAAGGTGACACACATCGACTACGGCTTCCTCGAGTCGTTCCCCGCTGGCGTCAAGTACGGCTGCAAGGTGCTCTCGGGTTACGTAGGCGACATGAAGTATCTCTTCTCGTCTGAAGGCGCCAAGTCGCTCGGCGGCTTCGGAGCCATCGGCAGTCTGTTCCCGTCGCAGTGGGACTGGCACTCGTTCTGGCTTATGACCGCCTTCCTCAGCATCATCCTCGCCTTCATGAACATTCTGCCTATCCCGGCGCTCGACGGCGGACATGTACTCTTCCTGCTCTACGAGATGATAGCTCGCCGCAAGCCGTCTGAGAACTTCATGATATACGCCGAGTATATCGGCATCGGCGTTCTGCTGCTGCTCATGGTGGTGGCGAACCTGAACGATATACTGCGCTTCCTGCATATAATATAATGTATAGTAGCGGAGGTCTCCGGCCTCCGCCCTGCAAACAAAGAATACAAACAATTTAAAAACAGAAATAATTATGAAACAACAAAACTGGTTAGATACCGATTCGCTTCGTGGCAGCGACTTCTCTATGTCGTCTGCTTTCCCTGCGCTCATGCGCAAAGTGTTTGTATGGATGACCCTCGCCCTCGCCATCACCGGCATCACCGCATACGGCGTTGCGTCTACTCCGTCGCTCATTATGGCTATCCTCGGCAACAAGGCATTGTTCTGGGGACTCATCATCGCCGAGCTTGTGCTCGTGTTCTCTGTCAGCGGTGCCATCAACCGTCTGTCGCTCTCTACGGCTACGCTTCTGTTCGTGCTCTACTCGGTGGTGAACGGCGCTACGCTCTCTGTCATCTTCCTTGCGTTCAGCATGACAGCCATCGTCAAGACATTCCTCATCACAGCCGGCACGTTCGGCGTAATGGCGCTCGTGGGCTACACCACCAAGACCGACCTTACGTCTATGGGCAAGCTGCTCTTCATGGCGCTTCTCGGACTCATCATCGCCACCGTGGTTAACATGTTCGTGCGCAGCAGCGGCTTCGACCTCATCCTGAGCTACGTAGGCGTGCTCATCTTCGTGGGTCTCACCGCATACGATACGCAGAAGATAAAGCAGATGTGCCAGCTTGCGCCCGACGCAGGCGAACACATGCAGAAGCTCGCTCTGCTTGGTGCGTTGAGCTTGTATCTCGACTTCATCAACCTCTTCCTCTATCTGCTGCGCATTTTCGGCAACAATAAGGAGTAAACCCACCGGTTGCGTCCGATTGACGACGACTCAGGCTCCCGACTTGTAGAACGAAAGCTAAAGATATACATAGCTTTTAGTTAGAAACCAATACGGGGAATCGCCGCTTTGTTTTGATGGTTTTACGGTCAAAACGAGCGTGATTCCCCGTTTTTTTGTGCCCGTTCATCAACGCATGATTGGGTTTATTGAACGAATGGGGGCGTTTGTTGAATAAATTTGTGGGTTTCTGGTTTGTTGAATAACTTTGCAAGCGTAAAAAGGAAGAATAGTTTAGTATTACAAGTAGTAATTGTTAGAGAGTTAATAAGTTAGAGAGTTATTTAGAAGAAATTTAAAGTTTACACACATACATCAGATTACGTTTCATACACACATTAAGCAATGTTATTTAAGCAAAAGACTACAAGTATTAGAGTATGTCCACAGTGGTGGAGTCACAAACGAATGAATTTTGTTGTTGATTAATAGTTTTTTCGTGAGAAAAGGTTATAAAAGTACGGGACTATCTTTAGTCCCGTTTTTTTTAACTCTCAACTCTAAATTCTCAATTCTCAACTGAACGAATTGAAAATTCGTTCTACCTTCCCAAATACTTGTCTGCCAAGTATTCGCTCAGCGCATCCTTATACATATCTCCGATTGGCAGATACGTGTCAGTATCCATCACGATGCGGTTCTTTGTCACCTCCTGCACATGATTCATGTTCACGATATACGAGCGATGAATACGCAGGAAGTTGGACGGCAGACGCTCCTCCATGCGTTTCATAGCAAGAAGCATGATGATGGGGCGCGACTGTCCGTCTACATGCACCTTCAGATACTCAGACATGCCCTCGATGTAGCGTATGTCGGCTATCTTTACGCGCACCACCTTATGCTCCGTCTTCAGGAAGATATTCTCGTCTGTCTGCTCAGGCTCAGGTTCAGCGTTGAGAGGCAGCGGCGCATTTTTGTGCTCATAGCGTTCCTTTACGCGCAGAGCGGCACGACGGAAGTCGTCCAGACTGAACGGTTTGAGCAGATAGTCTACGGCGTCAACCTTGAATCCGTCGATAGCATACTCCGAATAGGCTGTGGTAAAGACCACGAGCGGCGGCGCCACGAGCGAGCGCACAAAGTCCATGCCGTTAAGGTCGGGCATGTTGATGTCGATGAAGATGACGTCAACGCGTTCGTTGTTGATGATGTCGCGCGCTTCGAGAGCACTTTGACACTCGCCCACGAGCGTAAGGAACGGAATCTTCGACACGTAGACTGCAAGTTGCTGGAGTGCCAACGGCTCGTCGTCGATGATAAGAGTCTTTATCATAGTGTTTGGATTTTATGAGTTGTGGCTGTTTTTATCTATTCTGGGGCGGTTGTCCTATTTGTTGGGGCTGTTCTTAATCTTGTTCGTTATCTCTGCTGCGCTTTATGCTTTCGATACATCCGCTGTTTCGGCTTCTGCGTCTGGCAGGCGCGTCTGCATCGGTATGTCGAGCTTCACTTCGTACGTCTTTTCGCCGTCGCTGATGTCGAGCGTGTAGTCGTCGTCGTAGAGCAGTTCGAGACGTTGGCGCACGTTCTGCAGACCCATGCCGCCTTTCTCGTTCGTGCGTTGCACCTGCGTGGGTTTGCTGTTGCAGCAGCTGAAGAGAAGTCGCTTGTTCTCCACGCGAAGTTTAATGTCGATGAACGACTCCTCGCGGTAGCTTATGCCGTGCTTGAATGCGTTCTCCACAAAGATGATCAGCATCAGCGGAGGCAGCTTCAGCTCGGGCAACTGCGGCGGAACATCCACGTTGATGTGCACCTTTCTGGTGTATCTGAGGCGCATGAGCTGAACGTAGAGGTTGAGAAACTCCACCTCGCGCGTCAGCGGAATGAGCTTCTTGCTGCCTTCGTACAGAATGTGGCGCATCATCTTCGACAGTTCGACGATGGTAGTCTTGGCACGTTCGGGGTCGATGTCTACGAGAGCATGAATGTTGTTGAGCGTATTCATGAAGAAGTGGGGGTTAACCTGATATTTCAGATACTCCATCTGCTGTTCGAGGTTGCGCTGGTCGATAATCTTCTGGCGCTCGCGGTCGCGCTGCGACATGAAGTAGAGCTTCACGCCGAGGTTCATGCCCATAAGCAGCAGTCCGCCGAAGAAAGCCACCAGCTCGCCCGGTCCAAGCATAGGCAGCGGGTCGATAGGCTGAAAGTCAAGCGGCTTGCGGCGCATCGGGTTCTGCGGACTGCAGTAGCGTCCGTCGCCAAGCCTCACAGCCGCCACGCGCTCGTAAGCCAGCGAGTCGGCTTTCCACTCCGCCTCCATGCGTGTCTTGTACTGGCTTTTGTGCATTGGTCGGTTGAGGTAGGTTATGAACATGCCAGTCAGTAGTATTAAGAACGACAGACACAAGTATGTACCGGTCTTGCGCTTCCTGAGCAGCAAGGGCAACAAGAGGAAGTTGTGTATAGCGAACATCACGAGCCATGTACTTGTGTACTCCCATGCGTGCAGTATCTCGGTCCACGAGAAGGTGATGCGGGGGTTGCCTGCCATTCGTGTGTATATGTTTATCACGGGCGAAGCGTAGAGCATAGCCCAAATGGCAGAGTAGATAGTGTGTTCTTTGCGAAAATTCATAGGCTTTTGTTTTTATAACTCTCTTTTCTTTATGTCTCCAATTCGGGGTAGTGTGCCTTTAGGGAAGCCATCTTAAATCTCTAATTCGGGATAGTGTGCCTTCAGAGTAGCCACTCTCTGCTGTGTCTTCTCAATGAAGGCGCGGTGTTCTGCCGACTCTGGGTTGAACGGGCGGTGGTTGAGTGCAGCCTTTATTGGCAGCCACTCGCTCATGAACGCCTTGGTCTTGTTGCTGAAGAACGTGTCGGCGAAGCGTTCCCAAATGTAGTCGACAGCTTGCTGCGACGGGTGCAGCATGTCGGGGGCGTAGAAGCGATAGTCGCGAAGCTCGTCGCACACTATTTCGTACGCCGGGAAGTAGACGCAGGCGTCAGTCTGCTGAGCCACTTCGTCTGCCGCCAGCAGCAGCGTTGCTTTCGATACGGCGCTGCCGTGAAAGCCGTACTTGGCGTAGCGTATGGGGCTGACGGTGAGTATGACGCGCACGTCCGGTCGGCGGTTGCGCAGCCGGGCGATGGATTCTCGGAGATAGGCGGCGCACTCGTCTACGCTGAGGCTGCGCTCGGTGAAGAGCCGCTGCGGTCGTTTCTGGCAGTTGTCCACAATCTCGCCCGTCTCGTTGAGTATGTACACGCGGTTGGTGCCGAGCGTGAACACCGCCGTGCGCGCCACCTCTGCAGTCTCGGCTGCGAGGTAGCGCTCTACGGTGTGCAGAATGCTCGCCGGGTTGTACATCACGCCGTACGGATTGACCGTAGCGCGAAACTTGTCGTCGACGAACCTGCTACCGATGTTGTCGGCGAAGCAGGAGCCTACGAAGAGCATGCGCTCGCATGGGTCGATAGCGAACGGCGACTTGTCTATGATGACTGGCGTGCGAAATTCCATTACTCTTTTTTTCTTTTAACTTCAAACAGCACTCCGCCGATGATGGCGAGAGCCAGCAGCAGATAGGCTGCGTAAGCCGCTGTCTCGGTGTTCTTCACCGACGCCGGCTTGAACGTGAGCACCACGTTGTGCTTGCCCGGCTTCACGTTGATGGCGCGCAGCACGTAGTTGACGCGACCCACCTCTACGTCCTTGCCGTCGACCGTAGCGGTCCAGCCCGGATAGTAAATCTCCGAGAATACGACCACGCCGCCCTTCGGCGACTGCACGGTGTAGCGCAGCTCGTTAGGCTCGTACTTGTCGAGACGCACGAACGCTGTGCCCTCCTGCTTTACGGCGTCGCCCAGCGCTGTCTTGAACTTGCTGTCGGCTACAGCCTCGTGATGCAGGTCGAGACGCTTGATGGCGTCGAGCTCCTGGTTGGCGTTGTCGACATACTCGAGGCGGTCGACGAACCACGCGTTGCCGTAAGCGTACGGGTTCTGCAAGGGTACGGTCTGTCCGCCCTGCAGCGGCATGATGATATACTTGGTGTTGAGCATATTGAGCACCGGATAAACCGAGTCGCCCGGCACGCTTGTCATATCGCCCTGAGCCTTGGCGATGGCAGACATAGCCTGCTGCATCTCGGGTGCGATGTATTCGTCGATAAGCTCCTGGTAGCGGCGCAGCTTGGCTGCGTGGTAACCACCAATCGACTTATGATAGTATGATGTCTCGTTCTCGTTGAACGTGTTCGACGCGAGGTTCAGCACACGATAGTCGGGTGCTGTGTCCTGCAGAATCTGGCGGTCGGTGGCGGTCTCCTGCTGCGGAGTCTCGCGCACGCTGCGCTCCACGAACATCGCGTCGTTGAGGTAGCGCTTGTTCACCTGCCACATATCCACGAGGCAGAGCGCGAAGAGGAGCGCCACAGCGTACTTCGGTTGCAGTTTCTTCAGCAGAGCGAGCACGAGGACAACTGTTCCGGCGAGTATCACGAAGAACGAACGCCAGCAGTCGGCTGTGAATATAGAGATACGAATCTCGCGCAGATTGCTGATGAGCGGCGTGAGATACTCGCTCGGTATAGAGGCGAGCGCGCGCAGCTCGGCGTTAGACACGAAGTCGGGGAAGAACACCGAAGGCATGATAGCGAACGCCACGCACATGCCCGCCGTGAGCAGGAAGCTGAGCGCGAGCCACGAGCGATTCTTCACCTCGCGGCACACCAGTCGGTGCGAAGCCGTGCCGACGAGCAGTGGGGTAGTGCCCTTGAGGAAGTTCTCTGTCTCCAACACTTTCTTCAGAGCCAGCATAGCAAGCAGCGGAATGGTGAACTCGGCGATGACGAGTATCGACGCCACGGTGCGGAACTTGGCGTACATCGGAACATAGTCGAGGAAGAGGTCGGTGAACCACATGAAGTTTCTGCCCCACGAGAGCAGCACGGAGAGCACCGTCGCAGCGAGCAGCGCCCACTTCATCGGGCCTTTCACTATGAACAGACCCAGCACGAAGAGCATCATCACGAACGCTCCAACGTACACCGGACCGCTTGTGCCCGGCTGGTCGCCCCAGTACTGACCCATCTGCTGGTATATCTGGTAGAACTCGGGGTTGGCTTTCTCCATAGCCTTCTCGTTCTGCGCCAGCGGCACCGAAGCGCCGCCCTTGGTGTTAGGCACGAGCAGCGTCCAAGTCTCGTCGATGCCGTAGCTCCACTGCGTGATATAGTCGCGGTCGAGGCCGCTCGAAGTCTGGTTGGCAGAGTTCTTCTTCACCAGCTCGCTCTTGCCGCGCATCGACTCCTGCGTATACTGCCACGTATGGTAGAGGTTGGAGAGGTTGATCACCACGCCCAGCACCGCAGCCACCGCGCACACCGCCGTAGCCTTGGCGAAACGTGCCATCTGCTTCTGGCGCAGAGCCTCTACGAGATAGGCTATGACCATGAACAGCACGATGAACAGATAGTAGTAAGTCATCTGCACGTGGTTGGCCTGAATCTCGAGCGCCGTGAACAGACCCGTGAGCACGAAGCCCCACACATACTTGCCGCGGTAGGCGAGCACGATGCCCGCAATCATCGGCGGCAGATAAGCCAGCGCAATCACCTTCCAGATGTGTCCGGCGGCGATGATGATGAAGAAGTAGCTGCTGAAAGCCCATAGCAGGGAGCCGAGCACAGCCAACTCGCGGCGGAAGTCGAACGCGCGTAGCAGTATGTAGAAGCCCAAGAGATAGGCGAACACGTACCACACGTTCTCGGGCAGCCACAGATGGTAGAACTTGCCCACGCCGTTAAGCACCTTCTGCGAGTCGTACGACGGTGCCATCTGATACGTAGGCATACCGCTGAACAAGGCGTTGGTCCAGCGGGTGCACTCGCCCGTGCGCTGATAATACTCGGTAAGCTCCTCGCCCGCGCCGCGTCCGGCCGACGAGTCGTGACGATAGAGAATGCGCCCCTCGGTGTCTGCCGGGAAGAAGTAGGCAAACGCGATGACCGCAAACAACAACACTACCAGCAAGTCTGGTAGAAAGCGTTTCAAAGTCTTCATTGATATTCTTGTTTTTTTTGATTATACAATGTAAACGTTCACGTTGCGATATACATTAATATATATACAACTCTGCAAAGTTACAGAAATAATTCAAAATACGCCGTAATCGGAGCCTTTTTTCTTGCGCTTTGCGTCGGGCAGCGTCCGCCGTCCGATCAGATTCCGTCCGCCGCCCGATCAGATTGCGTTCGGGTGACGATGACTTTTCGTGAGGTTTTACTGCGAAAATATAAAAACATGAGGGTCATACTTGGTGCTGCGGAGGCCGGAGACCTCCGCTACTTGTTTGCTAAAAGCCGCTGGGCGAAAGGAAGTGCATCGTTTCGTCCGTCACGGGATGACGGAACGTGAGTTCGGCGGCGTGCAGGTACATACGGTCGGCGCGCTCGATGCCGTAGAGGGGGTCGCCGAGAATAGGACAGGCGAGACCTAAGGGATGGGCGCAATGCACGCGGAGCTGATGCGTGCGACCGGTTTTAGGATACAGGTGGATAAGGGTTCTGCCCTTGTCCACCTTTTTTGTTGTGTACGCCACGGCAGTATTCGCATCCACTGCCCTCACCTCTACTATATTATATAATGTTAGTGCGGGCTTGCCGTGCTCCATGTCCACACGCTGGCGCGGACGGTCGTTGATGTCGGCGATGAGAGGCAGAGAGATGGCTTCCAAGCAGCCTGACGGCTGCGTGGAAGAGTTTTGAGTTTTGAGTTTTGAGTTTTGAGTTGGCACGCCGCTGAGCACAGCCTCGTAGCGCTTCACGGTCTCGCGACTGGCAAACTGACGCTGCAACTCTACATACGCCTCCTCGGTGCGGGCAAGCACAAGCAGTCCGCTCGTGTCCATATCGAGGCGGTGGGCGGCTTTTAAGAATTTTGAGTTTTGAGTTTTGAGTTTTGAATTATTTGCGAAGTATTCTTCTACGCTGATATTCGCCGAGTCAGAGAATTCCGACCTCACGCTCTCCGCCTTTCCCGGCACCGACAGCATGCCCGCCGGCTTGTCAACCACCATTATATACTCGTCTGCGTACAGCACGCGCGGCTCGGCGGTGTGCCGCTTCTGCGCGAGCGGATTGGGCGCCACGTCGAGCCCCTTGAGCATGTGCGTGAGTATGGGCAGACACTTCGAGCGGCAGGCAGGATAGTAGTGCAGGTGGTGGCGAATCTCGGACGCAGGCGACTCGCCCCACCAGAACTCTGCCATGCAGACGGGACGCAGATGGTGCAGGTAGGCGTATTGCAGGAGCTTCGGCGCACAGCAGTCGCCGGCTCCGGCTGGGGGCATGGCGTGCGTGTACTCGCGGAAGATGTCGATAAGGTCGCGCTCCTCGCCCTTGGCGTTGAGCATGCGATAAGCCGCGAAGAGCCAGCGCTGCAGCTCGTCGCTCATCTGCTTGCGCTTGCGCTGAAGCGATTTTAAGAATGTTGAATGTGGAATGTGGAGTGTGGAGTTGGCTTGCTCCATAGCCTTGCGACGGCGGCGCAGTTCGGCCTTCATAAACTGACTCTCGCGTATCATCTCCGCCTGCTCCTCCTCGCTCAGCGACTCGCCACTCTTGCGGCGTGCGTCGCGTCGCACCTTCGCAGCGTCCACCTCTGCCTTGAACGCATCCACCTCAGCCTGCAACCGCTTCTTCGTCTGCTCGTGCTGCGCCACGCTCTGCAGATACTCAGGGTCGTGTTCAATGGCTGCAATCTCACGGTTGATGGCGCTTATCTCGCGCTCCGTACGCTTGAAATGGCCGTCGGGCTGCTGCGCGTCGAACACGGGCGGCACGAAGTAAGGCCAGTCGTTCCTGCCGCCGAGCAAACCCGAATAGGCGGCAAGGAAGCCGCGCTGCAATGCGCCCGACTCGTCCTCGTACTCAACCACCAGCACGCCGAACATCTTGCCGCAACCCTTCTCCGTGCTCATCAGGTCGGCATCGGCGATGTAGCGCTGCAGCTCCAGAGACGCAGCCTCAGCAAGTGGGTCTACGTCGTAGCAGAACGGATAGGTGAACTGGCGGGGTGAGGGAATGGAGACGTTGAGAGTGTGGAGCATTTTTGAGTTTTGAGTTTTGAATTTTGAGTTTTGAGTTGTCGGCTACGCCGATTTTTAATTATTCAATGTTGAGTTGTGAATTATTCAATTATGAATTTTGAAATTCGCTTGTGCAGTTGCAAAGTTATTGAATTTTACAAATTGTAGGGCATAACACATCGGTTTTTCGATAATTTTATCTACATTTGCATTATTGAATACCCAAGACTAAACATCTCAATTAAATATCCGAAAGGTAACAATTAAAAATTAAGAATTAAAAATTAATAATTACAGCAATGAGTACACTCAAAAAAGACTTCGCCTCTAAGCTTCTCGAAGTAAAGGCCATCAAGCTTCAGCCCAACGATCCGTTCACATGGGCATCAGGTTGGAAATCTCCGTTCTACTGCGACAACCGCAAGACCCTCTCGTTCCCTTGGTTGCGCTCGTACGTTAAGCTCGAACTCGTTCACACCATCCTCGAGCACTTCCCCGAGGCAGAGGCTGTGGCAGGCGTAGCTACCGGCGCTATCGCTCAGGGCGCGCTGGTTGCCGACGAGCTCAACTTCCCGTACGTCTACGTGCGCTCTAAGGCTAAGGACCACGGCATGCAGAACCTCATCGAGGGCGAACTGCCAGCTGGTGCCAAGGTAGTTGTCGTAGAAGACCTCATCTCTACCGGCGGAAGCTCGCTGAAGGCTGTTGCAGCTCTGCGCGAGGCAGGCTACCAGGTAGTGGGCATGGTGGCTTCTTACACATACGGCTTCCCGATTGCAGCTCAGGCTTTCGCTGAGGCTGACGTACGCCTCGAAACTCTCACCGACTACGACCACGTCGTAGAGCAGGCTCTTGAGACTGGTTACATCAAGAACGAAGACGTTGAGCTGCTGCACGAGTGGCGCAAGGACCCGGCTAACTGGAAGAAGTAATAAGGTGTTGTGGTGGTGAGATGGTGATGTGGTGACAATGGATGTTGAAATGTTGAGGCGTTGATATGTTGAGACTACTCTCACCATTACAATATCTCAACACATTTCTCACCATCTCAACATCTCAACCACCTCAACATTTTTCGAAGAAAAAAACATGACAACATTCGAAAGTACAATACGACAGATCAACTATCCGCAGCAGAATGTCTACAACAAACTCAGCGACCTCAGCAACCTGCAGGCTCTGAAGGAGCGCTACGAGCTGATGAAGGACACGATGCCCGAGGAGGCGCGCCAGCAGGCGGAGAAGATTAAGGATATGACGTTCGACGCCGACTCGCTCTCTGTCAACGTGCCGCCGGTAGGATCAATCCGCCTGCGCATCGTAGACCGCGACGAGCCGAAGTGCATCAAGTTCGAGAGCGAGCAGAGCCCCATCCCGTTCAACTTCTGGATTCAGCTGCTGCCCGTCACCTCCACAACATCGAAGATGAAGCTAACCATCAAGGCTGAGCTCAACATGTTCATCAAGCAGATGGTGAAGAAGCCGCTGCAGGAGGGCATCGAGAAGATTGCCGACGTGCTGCAGATGATACAGTATTAAGCCGAATAGGTATTAACAACAGATTAAGCGGATTTATCGAATTTTTTAGTAGCGGAGGTCTCCGGCCTCCGCAGCAACCAATGATACAAACTCTATTATTAGTAATGATTTGTATTCTACTTGGTGCTGCGGAGGCCGGAGACCTCCGCTACTTATATGTTCATGATTGAATCACTCCATATTTCGGATGCCCCTAAAAAAAACTGCACCCGTTTGTCACAAAACCGCACGTCGCACGTTATATATATGTAACAAGCAACCGACAAACCCAGAACGCACCCCCGACACGACAATGGAAAACAACGTACTGACAATATTCACGCGCATACGTCAACGACTGCACACCACGGCGCGCAGCATAGCCGGTGAGGACAACGCTGACGATGTGCTGCAGGACGCGTTCTGCAAGCTGTGGACGCTGAAGAACATGCCGCCCGACCAGCAGCAGACGGAGCGCATAGCCGCCACAATAGTGAAGAACGTGAGCATCGACTATCTGCGCTCAGCCCACCGCAGCGTTCAGCCCGCCAACGTCTGCGGCGCCACCGACGACGCAAAGGAGCAGGACATGCGCGAACGCTTCGACGCCGTGAAGCGAATTGTGGAGATGCAGCTCAGCGACACGCAGCGGCGCGTGCTCTGGATGCGCGACTACGAGGGATACTCGTTCGCCGAGATTGCCGCCGCCGTAGACATGACAGAGGAGAACGTAAGACAGACGCTTTCGAGAGCGCGAAAACAGATTCGTGAAACCTATAAAAACATAAACTGATGGCAAAGAACGATATACACAGTCTGATAGAGGGCTATTTCGACGCCACGCTGAGCGAGCAGGAGGAGGCAAAGCTGAAGCAGATGCTTGCCGAAACCGACGACGACTCCGACGACATTCGCGAGGCAAAGGCTACAATGGGCTTGTTCGCCACCGAGAGATACTTCACCGAAAAGGCGCCCGCAACGAAGAAGCCGCGCAAGGGATGGCGCCGACTGAAGTACGCAGCCGTGTTCGCATTGGGCGTGCTGCTCGACCTGTTTTTGGACATCGACAACCCGTACAATACAAAACGCTGAAACAGCCTCGTCTGATTAAAACCATAACATCCATTCTGATAAAAAAACAACAACACGCTATGGAAACAAACGAGTATAGAAACGAGACAACAATGGCTATGGGCGTGCTGCTCTGCCTGTGGTTAAAACTCGACGCACTGCTTGAGTACGGCATGCAGCATGTGTCGCCCTTTCTCATCGCCACTTGCGCCGTGCTCCTGCTCGCCGTAGCGGGCAGAGCGCTGTGGCTCGCCCTTGCCGACCGTCGCCGTCTGTGTGCCATTGTGCGCAGTTTGCTGAAATCCGACTTCTTCGACGCCGCAACCGCACTGGCTTTCCTCATGCCGCTGCTGAGCATCAAGGCATACAGCGAGTGGTTCGCCTATGCTGCATGGGTGCTTGGCGATGTCGTGCTGATTGGCGCAATGGTGCAGTTGCGCAGACAATCAGCATCTGCAGCCAAGCAACCTCTCTAACAGCATCACCATCCCTCCAAACAATATCGACACCCTCCAAACAATATCAACACCCTCCAAACAGTAACAACCCGATAATAATCTTCAAAAACATACAGTTATGACAGCAAACAAAGTGACAGCAGAAAAGACCTGCGAGTTTCTTCTCTATTTCGTGCTTCTGATGGTGTATTCCGGCGTGTTCTATCTGCTCGGCTTCGACATTACTGGCGAGAGCAGCGACTGGCATACCATCCTCTACTTCCTCGTGCTCAACATCGTCACCACGCCCACCACAAGTCTCATCATGGCGCAATGGAACAAGCGCAAGCAGTGAACGGATAACTCTACTTGCAAGAATTAAAACTTGCAAGAATTAAAAACGGATTAAGCGTATTAAACGGATTCTCATTGCTTGAGTAAAAATCCGTTTAATCCGCTTAATCCGTTGTTTTGTTTTACGCACCCTAACAATCTGTGTATTTCTGGGTGCACTTCTTGCTATGTTGGTGCACTTCTTGCTCTGGCAAGCGGCAAAGCCGAGCGGAGACAAGTGCACCCCCTGAAAAATTACTGCATGTAGAGCTTGAGCGTTGTGGTATCGTCGCCAACGTCAACGGTCTGCGTCTGCATCTCGCCCTTGCCGTTCATATATTTAACGATGTACTGCTGGTTCTTCTCCACATTGAACGTAAGCACATCGTTCATGTCCTGCGTAGCGCCCGTGCTGCGACCGCCGTAGAGCTGCTTGTCGCCCTTGAACACATCGAGGTTGGTAGCCACGCGGTCGCCCGAATTCTCGGCATGATCCTTGTCCTTGAACACCATCACGCGCAGAGCCACGTGCTTGTCGTCGGCAGGTGTGGCAGAGAGCTGCGCACGGTAGAGGCTGGTGTAGCGGTCGGTGACGTTCTCGGCGTGAACATAGCGAATGTTGTCGTCCCAAACCAACGGGAAGTAATAGCCTGTAGGCTTGAACGAAGCCGCATAGATAGCCTTTCTCACGTCCTCCTTTATCGCCTTGCCCGCGTCAGTGAGGAACCACGACTGGTCGAGGTCGTCGGAAGGATAATACTCGGTGAAGCGCCACTGACCGTCTATCCACACCTCGTTCCAGTTATGATTGCCGCGGTCGTCGTGCCAAGCCGGAGTGCCCGCCACGCGCGACGGGATGCCTACGGCGCGGAACGCATCGGTAAGCAGGATAGAGAGGCCGGAGCACGAAGCCATGTGCTGACGCATCGACTCGTAAGGAGCCTGGTCGGGCTTCTCGCGCTTCGTGTTGTAGTCGACGAGCAGCTCATCGCGCACGTTCTTGTTCACCGAGTCGATAGCCTCGCGCATCGTCTTGCACGGAGCCACGTACTTCTTGAAGCGCTCGTAGAAGTCCTTGCGCCAGTTCTCGCGCGCCTCGTTCAGATTCACGTAAGCCACCACGTCGTTCAGGAACACGCTGTCGGGCACGGTCTTTGCCCACGGGAACTCGGCGCGAGCCTTGTAAGCGTACTCAACGTTCTCAAGAAGGAAGTCGGCTGAGAGCGACTTCGCGTCTCTTTCCGGCATGTACGAAATGAGGAACGCCATGCCCTCTCGCTGACTTGTAGGCACTTCCTTCAGCGCCTTCTTCAGTTCCTTCGCATTGGCGCCGGCTGTAGCCATCGTCTGGTCTATCAGCTTGTTATACTTAGCTGGCACACCGGCATATCTACCGCTCGTGCAGGCCGACAGGCCGAACGCCATAAGCAGGAGCATACTCTTTATCTTCATAATCTCTTTGTTTTTATTACATTATTTATATATAGTAAGCGCCGCATCCGTTTACAGATAGCAGCGCCGTCGTTTATAGATGGCGCTGCCGATGCAGGCTGCGATTGCTTAGTAGGCGCTGCCCTGCATCATTCGCGCGAAGAAGTCGAAGTTCTCCTTCACCACCTTGCGACCTTCCTCCTCACCGCCGAAGCAGTTGATGCGAGCCTCGGGCAGCATGTCGTGAGCGTTGAGGTAGCGCAGCATGTCACCCGGCAGCATGAAGATGTTGCCGAAGGTGTGCGCTTTGGCGTACTCGGCATCGTAGAGCGGGTTGCGCGGGTCGCAGATGAGTCGCGCCACATTGGGGAAGTAGACCACGTTGAAGTCAGACTCGCGCACGAACACGGTGAAGTCCACCTCGTCCTGCGGCAGTGTGAGCTGCGACACGGCACGCTTCGATAGTCCTACTCTCTCAATGAGGAACAGGCGCAACATGTCGGCGTTGTTGAAGTAGAACAACGGCGAACCGCTGTTCTGCTCTATCAGCTTGCTGCGCTTTTCGAGACAGAGCGTGGTGTTATGCTTGCGCTGAGCCTTCTCGGCGTCGAAAGCCTCGGTGTTGTTCGACCATGAAGCCTGCGAACCGAGGTAGAACTCGCCCCCATACTCCACGAAGAACGCCATAGCCGACTTGCTGTCATAGCACTCCGTCTGCGGGTGAGACATGGTGAGGTCGGTCAGCGTGAACTTATCGCCGCGCAACGACTCAAACGTCATGCTCTCGCCCTTCTTCGAGTCGACGATGCGGTAGAAGTCGAACGGCAGGTAGCGCTGCGAAGCAATCTTGTCGGCAGCCTCAGCGTTGCCGTTGTTGCGCACGATGCGAGCCAGCCAGTCCTGCGGACGCATAGCCAGCGGCTGCAGACGGCTCTCGAACATGGCAATGCTCTCAGCCACGTTCATGGCGATAGGCGGCGGACAGTTGAGCGACTGCGAGAGGCGCTGTGCCTGTTGGCGTATGAGCATCGGTGCATTCTCGTTACACGACGCATAGCAAGCGTAGAAAGACCACTTCATGAGGTCGAGCTGCGCGTAGAAGTTCTCGGCGAACTCAGCCTTCTCGAAGAACTCCTTCAGTTCCTCGTTCACAGGCATGTCCTCGAAGCGCTTGTCCATCAGCGAGCACGCCGTGCGTGCAGCCGCCTCAAGCGCCGGCGTGTCGGGCGACACCACAGCCGACGGCTCGGTGCGTGTCATGAGCAGCCAGATGAGGAAGCGTATGTCCTCCACGTTCGGCTCGTTGCGATAATAGTTCTGCATGTCTACGTCGTAGAACGGCAACTGACGTCCGTACAGCTCCTGGAAGGTGTCGGTAAGGGCGTTCCAGATGCCCAGATCAGAAATCATATCCTCGTAATACATCGTGAGCACGATAGCGAGCTCACGCAGATTGTCGCCTTTGAATTCTTGAATGTTCAGTTTCTCCATAAGCTCTGCCAGGTCTGAGGCAAAGCGTGCGTATGCAGCATCGGACGTTCCCTTCAAGAAAAGTGGGTGACGACGCGCGATGTCCATAGCCGGAATGCGGATTTTTGTCATATTATTTGGTTTTAAGTTATTTTTTTGCAGTGTTTAAGTCGAACTAAGGCAGCGCTTAAGCCTCTTTAGGGCAGCGCTTAAGCCTTTCTAAGCCTCTTTAGGCCTTCCTAAGCCTTAACTAACTAAGGCGAACTAAGCCTTTCCAAGCCTCTTTAAGCCTTGCTAAGCCTTTGCCAACTAAGCCGGGCTAAGACCATTTAAGCCTTCTAAGCCGTTGTTGGCTAAGCCCTCCCTGACGGGGAGGGTTGGGAGGGGCTACCCGAACAGCTCTCTCAGCACCGCGAGCGATTTCATCTCGGGGAAGTCGGGCAGGTGCAGCCTATAGTAAGCCAGCAGCACATCTACGCAGCGGTTGCGTTCCTCGCGCGTGAGGCGCAGCAGGCGCATCGTTGCATAGTTGAGGCGCAGCAGCAGACCAATCTTCCCAGCCTCGTGCGGAGGCAGGAAGTCGGCGTGCGGAGGCGCCGCATAGACAAAACAACCCTCACGCATGTCGAAGCAACAACCGCCGGCATAGTCCTCCACGTTAGGATAGAAGCCGATGAAGCGCGTGAGGTGCAACATATATATAATGTGGAAATTGGCGAAGCTGCCCTCACAGGCGTCAAGCCATCGCACGCTGTTCTCTACGAAAGCATATAGCGCAGGGTCAGCCTGCTCCGATCGCGTTACGTAGATGGTGAACTCAGCCACGAACAGGGCTATCGAGAGTTTCGCCATATCGAACGGCAGAGAGCGGAACGGAAACGCCACAGCAGCCGAACGCAACTTGTGCAGACGCTGCGTAGCGCGGTAGTCGAACTCGATGTCGAGAATGGTGAGCGGCTGGAAATACTGCTTCTTAATGCCGCCGCGCCCCTGACGCGGAATACGCTGTATGAAAGAGAGGCGTCCGCGCCCCTCGGTATACATGTCAACAATCATTTGCGACTCGCCGTATTTCAATGAGTTAAGCACTATTGCGCGCGTTTTTTCCAACATTTTCTGATTGTTTTAGTCTATTTAAGGGCAAAATTAATGAAAAAAGCACGATTTAAAGAAAAAAGAACAAAGAAAATTTGGTGGGTTTAAAATAAAGCAGTACCTTTGCATCCGCAAAAATGCAAGTAGTGTTGGTCCCTTCGTCTATCGGTTAGGACGAGAGATTTTCATTCTCTAAAGAGGAGTTCGACTCTCCTAGGGACTACAATAAAAAAAATAAAAACTGAAAAAACAAGATGGCAAACCACAAATCATCACTCAAGAGAATCCGTCAGGACAAGGTTAAGGCTTTGCACAACAGATACTACGCAAAGACTATGCGTAATGCAGTTCGCAAGCTGCGCGCAATGACGGACAAGGAAGAGGCTGTAAAGCTCTATCCTTCTGTTCAGAAAATGCTGGACAAGTTGGCAAAGACTAACATTATCCACAAGAACAAAGCTGCAAACTTGAAGTCAAGTTTGTGTCTGCATATCAGCAAGCTCGGCTAAGAGTGTGCTGACAGAGCCCCATACAAGGTCATGCTTCTAACGAAGTGTGACCTTTTTTTGTTTCCGTCCGCAAGCACACCGCAAGCAACTGAAAAACAAGCAGAAACTAATTGGTTTCGGCGCACATTTTTAAGCATTAATATTTCCGTAAGTCACGGAAAATTAGTACTTTTGTAGTCCAAACATAGATAATCAAAAATGGCAGAAATACAAAACACCGAGAACAATTACTCAGCAAGTAACATACAAGTTCTTGAAGGACTTGAGGCCGTGCGCAAGCGCCCTGCAATGTACATCGGCGACATCAGCGAAAAGGGTCTGCACCACCTCGTGAACGAGACCGTTGACAACTCCATCGACGAGGCAATGGCAGGCTACTGCACCGACATCGAGGTGACAATCAACGAAGACGAATCGATAACCGTTCAGGACAACGGTCGTGGTATCCCGGTAGACATGCACGCCAAGCTGCACAAGTCGGCTCTGGAGGTCGTAATGACCGTGCTCCACGCCGGCGGCAAGTTCGACAAGGGATCATACAAAGTCAGCGGCGGTCTGCACGGCGTGGGCGTGAGCTGCGTCAACGCGCTCTCAACACGCATGAAGTCGCAGGTGTTCCGCGACGGAAAGATATATCAGCAGGAGTACGAGAAGGGCAAACCGCTCTACCCCGTGAAGGTAGTAGGCGAGACCGACCTGCGAGGCACACGCCAGCAGTTCTGGCCCGACCCCACCGTATTCACAACCACCCACTACCAGTGGGACATCATAGCACGCCGTATGCGTGAGCTTGCGTTCCTCAACGCCGGCATCCGCATCACCCTGCGCGATATGCGCCCGAACGAAGAGGGCAAGACACGCGAGGAAGTGTTCCACGCTAAGGACGGACTCAAGGAGTTCGTGCGCTACGTCGACCGCCACCGCACTCATCTCTTCGACGACGTAATCTACCTGAAGACCGAGAAGCAGGGCATACCTATCGAAGTGGCTGTGATGTACAACACCGACTACTCGGAGAACATCCACTCGTACGTAAACAACATCAACACCATAGAGGGCGGCACACACCTCACCGGTTTCCGCGCAGCTCTTACACGCACGCTGAAGGCTTACGCCGACAACGACCCGGCTATCTCTAAGCAGATAGAGAAGGCGAAGATAGAGATAGCAGGCGAGGACTTCCGCGAGGGCCTCACAGCCGTAATCGCTATCAAGGTGGCAGAGCCGCAGTTCGAGGGTCAGACAAAGACCAAGCTCGGCAACAGCGAGGTGGCAGGCGCCGTTCAGCAGGCTGTAGGCGAGGCGCTCTCCAACTATCTTGAGGAGAACCCGAAGGAGGCAAAGATGATTTGCGACAAGGTGATTCTCGCAGCTACGGCACGTATCGCGGCACGCAAGGCTCGCGAGAGCGTGCAGCGCAAGAACCCGATGACCGGCGGCGGACTTCCCGGCAAGCTCGCCGACTGCTCCAACCGCGACCCGAAGAAGTGTGAGATATTCCTCGTCGAGGGTGACTCTGCGGGCGGCTCGGCAAAGCAGGGACGCGACCGCTACACACAGGCTATCCTGCCGTTGCGCGGCAAGATTCTGAACGTGGAGAAGGTGATGTGGCACAAGGTGTTCGAGTCGGAGTCGGTAATGAACATCATCCAAAGCATCGGCGTACGCTTCGGCGTAGAGGGTGAGGACGACAAGGAGGCGAACATCGACAAGCTGCGCTACGACAAGATTATCATCATGACCGATGCCGACGTCGATGGCTCGCACATCGACACGCTCATCATGACACTCTTCTACCGCTTCATGCCGAAGGTTATCCAGGAGGGACACCTCTACATCGCCAACCCGCCGCTCTATCTCTGCACCTACAAGAACAAGGTGAAGGAGTACTGCTACACCGAGCAGCAGCGCCAGGCTTTCCTCGACAAGTACGCAGGTGGCGTAGACGACGGCAAGTCGATACACACACAGCGCTACAAAGGTCTCGGCGAGATGAACGCAGAACAGCTTTGGGAGACCACAATGGACCCGAAGACTCGTCTGCTGCGCCAGGTGACTATAGAGAACGCGGCTGAGGCAGACGAAATCTTCTCGATGCTCATGGGCGACGACGTAGAACCGCGCCGCAAGTTCATCGAGGAACACGCAACATACGCTAACATTGACGCTTAAACACGTCAACACACATAAAGGCTTGTACCATGAATCTTCAAGGAGTTTCGGGTACAAGCCTTTCTTTTTGTACAACAAGCAGAGAGTGTGTCAAAACTCAATTAACGCGGGATGCGCTCGGCTTTTGCCCTTGCAGGGCGTATGGCTCGTGTGCGTCTTTTAACCCAGGGCGTTCTTGCTCTGGCAAGCGGCAAAGCCGAGCGGCCCTGGGCTATGTGCTTCTGCCCCTTCGGGGCGTGCCACTTGGGAGTTTTGAAACGCCCTCCACACCCAACAAGACATATAAATGCTCCGCTTAATAAATATCCTCATACTCTTCATCGCTTCAGCCGCCACAGCCGCAGCCTCAACAGCAACGACAGGCGACTTCGACTGCCGTTGGATGTCACACCCGACGCCCGACGACACGTCGCACGTGTGGTTCAGCCGCACCATTGTGACGAGCGAGAAAGATATGCCGCGCGCTGCCTATATACGTATAGCCACGACGGGCCGCTTCGTGCTATACGTGAACGGGCGCAACGTGTCGACGGCGCTCTTCACGCCCGACCGACAGAAGGGCGACACCGCCGTAGCGGCGATAGCCTACGACGTGCAGCGCTTTCTGCGCACCGACACCAACACGATAGCCCTGCTCTACTGCCCTTCGATGCGCACCCGCCGACAGGTGAGCGTCTGCTTCTACGGCGTCGCCGCCGACAGCTCGCACTTCGCCGTAAGCGGAACCGACCGACCCTGCTTCGCCCTCAACGGCAACGCCGGCTGGCTCTGCCGACATGCCGACACGTGGCAGACGCACGACGGCGGCGAGGCGATGAACCGCAATCTATATCCGTACCGATGGACGAATGCCAACCAGCCGTTGGCGATGTGGCAGGCTGTGGAAGAAACCGCACCATCTCAACCCCTCACCACAACAACACCACACCATCTCAACACCCCAACACCTCAACCCCTCAACACAACAACACCTCAACCCCTCAACACAACAACACCACAACATATCTCAACATCTCAACACCTCAACACCACACCACCTCAACCCCTCAACACAACAACCCCTCTTTCCTCCGAAGACATCTGCGGCTACTCTCCGCTTCGCATCAATCCGCTCGTAGACAACGCCGCCCGCATCAGCCGCATATACACACCGCTCCTCACCGAGCAGAACGCAGACACGCTCACGGTGCATCTCGTGCCCAACCGGCGCCACCTCATACGCGTCACCCTGCGAGGCTGTCGCCGCGGCGAGCGCATCCGCATCGGCAACCTGCAGTACGTCTGCACGGGCGAGATGGACGAGCAAGCCTTCACGCGCTTCTCGCCCACCGACCAGAACACCGTAACCATCAGCGGCGACCGCCACTTCTGCTGCGAACAAGTGCAGGAAGTGGAGAGCATCTGCCTGTAGACAGGCGCATCCTTACGCGTTCGTCGCTGCCGGAAGCACGATTACCGCGTAGAGAAAACCGCATTACCGCATATCGGTAACATCATTACCGCGCATCGGTAACACCGTTACCAGCAGGCGGTAACAACCCCTGTTTTAAGCTTCATTCCAACAAAGCGCAATATAATAAAACATAATTTTCCATATATAATAAGGTGTATATAGAAAAATATGCTTACTTTTGCGCCCAAATTAAAGATACAGATATAAAATGCAAGAAAACTTAGTTATCGTCGAGAGCCCTGCAAAGGCAAAGACAATTGAGAAATTCTTGGGCGACGACTTTAAGGTGATGTCGTCATACGGTCATATCCGCGACCTGAAGAAGAAAGAACTCAGCATAGACAAAGAAACGCTGCAACCAGCCTACGTCATACCGAAGGACAAGGAAGAACTTGTGAAGCGCCTGCGCGAAAACGCTAAGAAAGCCGACAAGGTGTGGCTCGCATCCGATGAGGACCGCGAAGGAGAAGCCATCTCATGGCACCTTTGCGAAGTGCTCGGACTGGACGAGGCGTCAACGAACCGCATCGTATTCCACGAAATCACGAAGCCGGCGATTCTCGCCGCTATCGAGAACCCGCGCCATCTGGACATGAACCTCGTGAACGCTCAGCAGGCACGCCGCGTGCTTGACCGCATCGTGGGCTTCAAGCTCTCGCCCGTGCTGTGGCGCAAGGTGAAGCCGGCGCTCTCCGCAGGACGCGTGCAGTCGGTAGCCGTGCGACTCATCGTAGAGCGCGAACGCGAGATTCAGCAGTTCAAGAGCGAGCCCTACTACCGCATCAACGCCATCTTCGCCATCACTAACGCCGACGGATCGCAGTCGGAGGTGAAGACCGAGCTCGACAAGCGCTTCACGACACACGACGACGCAATCGCATTCCTCGAGAAGTGCAAGGACGCCGAGTTCAGCGTAGCCAACGTCACGAAGAAGCCGCTGAAGCGTATGCCCGCTCCGCCGTTCACCACCTCTACGCTGCAGCAGGAAGCAGCCCGCAAGCTGGGCTTCTCCGTGTCGCAGACCATGATGGTGGCGCAGCGCCTGTACGAAAGCGGTCTTATCACATACATGCGTACCGACAGCGTCAACCTCTCAAGCCTGTGCATCGGCGCAGCCAAGGAGGAGATCATCAAGCTCTACGGCGAGGAATACAGCTCGCCGCGCAACTTCCACACCCACTCGAAGGGAGCGCAGGAGGCTCACGAGGCTATCCGCCCCACATACATGGCGAACACATCCATCGAGGGAACAGCACAGGAGCGCCGACTCTACGACCTTATCTGGAAGCGCACAGCAGCAAGCCAGATGGCGGAGGCGCAGATTGAGAAGACTACCGTGAACATTGCATCGTCGAACTTCGACGAGCGCTTCATCGCCAACGGCGAAGTAGTGAAGTTCGACGGCTTCATCAAGGTATACCGCGAGTCGACAGACGAAGACGCCGAGCAGCAGGACGAGTTCGCTCACAACCTGCCGCCAATCAAGGAGGGCGACGTGCTCACACGCCGCGAGATTTCGTCGACAGAACGCTACTCGCAAGGCCCAACACGCTACACCGAAGCAAGCCTCGTACACAAGCTGGAGGAACTCGGCATAGGCCGTCCGTCTACATACGCACCGACAATCTCCACAATACAGCAGCGCGAATACGTTGTGAAAGGCGACAAGAAGGGCGAGGAGCGTCCGTACGTCATCGACACTCTGCGCGGTCTGAAGATTACGCCGACACGCAAGGTGGAGCTTACCGGCAACGAGAAGGGCAAGCTGCTGCCTACCGACATAGGCATCGTGGTGAACGACTTCCTCATGGAGAACTTCCCTACCATCATGGACTACAACTTCACGGCAAAGGTAGAGCAGCAGTTCGACCAGATCGCCGACGGCAAGGAGGAGTGGACAGACATGATGAAGCACTTCGACCAGGAGTTTGAGCCGACTGTAGACAAGGTGATGAACGCACGCTCGGAGCATAAGGCAGGCGAGCGTCAGCTGGGCATCGACCCCGTAAGCGGACACCCTGTGTTCGTGAAGATAGGCCGCTACGGTCCGGTGGTTCAGATCGGCACAGCCGACGACGACGAGAAGCCACGCTTCGCACAGATGCCTGCCGACAAGAGCATGGAGACAATAACGCTGGAGGAGGCGCTCGAACTGTTCAAGCTGCCGCGCACCATCGGTGAATACGAAGGCAAGACCGTCACCATAGGCGCAGGCCGATTCGGTCCGTACGTGCTGCACAACAAGAAGTACGTGTCGCTGCCTAAGAACGAAGACCCTATGACCGTAACTCTCGACACAGCCATCAGCCTCATCGAGGAGAAGCGCAAGGCGGAGGAGCAGCGCCATCTGAAGAAGTTCGACGAAGACCCGAAGCTCGAAGTGCTCAACGGACGCTACGGCCCGTACATAGCCTACGACGGAGCCAACTACCGCATACCGCGCGATCTGCACGAGAAGGCTGCCGAACTCACATACGAGCAGTGCATGGACATCATAAAGAACCCGCCGGCGCCGAAGAAGCGCACCGCTACCAAGAAGAAGTAGAAGAATGACACGAATCATCCTCATCGGCTATATGGGAGCCGGCAAGACAACCATCGGAAAGGCTCTCGCCAAGGAGCTCGGCGTGACGTTCTACGACCTCGACTGGTATATAGAGACACGCATGCGCCGCACCATAAAGCAGATATTCGACGAGAAGGGCGAAGACGGATTCCGCCGCATCGAGCACAACATGCTGCACGAAGTGGCGGAGTTCGAGAACGTCGTCATCTCGTGCGGCGGCGGCACGCCGTGCTTCTACGACAATATCGACTACATGAACTCGCAGGCGCAGGTGGTCTACCTCAAGGCGTCGCCCGAAGTGCTCTACGAACATCTGCAGATGGGACGCCGCGTGCGCCCGCTGCTGCTCGGCAAGTCGCCTGACGAGGTGAGGACATTCATCGTCGAACAGCTCGCCAAGCGCGAGGAGTTCTACTCAAAAGCTAATCATACATTGAACGTCGACTTACTCGACAATTTCACAAAAATACAAACAACAATAGAAAACCTGAGAAAATTACTCAAGAGATGAAGAAATGGACCATTGACGATTCACGCGAGCTCTACAACATCAACGGTTGGGGCACGTCTTACTTCGGTGTAAACGACAAGGGCGACATGTACGTGACGCCATGCAAAGACAACGTACAGATTGACCTGCGCGACGTGATGGACGAACTGCAGCTGCGCGACGTTACGCCGCCGGTGCTGCTGCGCTTCCCCGACATTCTTGACAACCGCATCGAGAAGACTTCGAGCTGCTTCAAGAAGGCGGCTGAGGAGTACAACTATAAGGGCGAGAACTTCATAGTCTATCCTATCAAAGTGAACCAGATGCAGCCCGTCGTAGAGGAGATTATCTCGCACGGACGCAAGTTCAACCTCGGACTGGAGTGCGGCTCAAAGCCCGAGCTGCACGCCGTGATAGCCGTACAGTGCCAGAGCGACTCTATCATCGTCTGCAACGGCTACAAGGACCAGAGCTACATCGAGCTGGCGCTGCTGGCGCAGAAGATGGGCAAGCGCATATTCATCGTCGTTGAGAAGATGAACGAGATCGAGCTCATCGCCGCTGCCGCAAAGAAGCTCGGCGTACGCCCCAATATCGGCATACGCATCAAGCTCGCCTCGTCGGGCTCGGGCAAGTGGCAGGAGAGCGGCGGCGACGCCTCGAAGTTCGGTCTGCGCTCGTCGGAGCTGCTGCAGGCTTTGCAGACGCTCGACGAGAAGGGTCTGCACGACTGCGTGCGCCTCATCCACTTCCACATCGGCTCGCAGATTACAAAGATACGCCGCATACAGACAGCCCTGCGCGAGGCTGCCAACTTCTACGTGCAGCTGCACAAGTTAGGCTATAACATCGACTTCGTCGACTGCGGCGGCGGACTCGGCGTCGACTACGACGGCACACGCTCGTCGAGCTCGGAGAGTTCGGTCAACTACTCTATCCAGGAGTACGTGAACGACTGCGTCTACACCTTCGTCGACGCGTCGGACAAGAACGAGATACCACACCCGAACCTCATCACCGAGAGCGGACGCTCGCTGTCGGCTCACCACTCGGTGCTCATCATCGACGTGCTCGAGACAACATCGCTGCCGCAGATGCGCGAGGAGTTTGAACCTACAGAGAACGACCATCAGCTCGTGAAAGACCTCTACGAGATATGGGACAATCTGAGTCCGCGCACGATGCTCGAGAACTGGCACGACGCCGAACAGATACGCGACGAGGCGCTCGACCTCTTCTCGCACGGCATCGTTGACCTGCGCACACGCGCCGAGATAGAAAGCATGTACTGGAGCGTCTGCCGCGAGGTGAACGCCATGGCTAAGAGCATGAAGCACATGCCCGACGAGCTGCGCGGACTCGACAAGATGCTTGCCGACAAGTATTTCTGCAACTTCTCGCTCTTCCAGTCGCTACCCGACGCTTGGGCTATCGACCAGCTCTTCCCTATCGTGCCCATACAGCGACTCGACGAGCGCCCTACGCGCAACGCTACGCTGCAGGACATCACTTGCGACTCGGACGGCAAGATTGCCAACTTCGTTACCAACCGACAGGCGTCGCACGTGCTGCCCGTACACACGATAAAGAAGAACGAGGAGTACTATCTGGGCGTGTTCCTCGTGGGCGCTTATCAGGAGATATTGGGCGATATGCACAACCTCTTCGGCGACACCAACGCCGTACACATCTCGGTAAAGGACGACACCTACCACATCGACCAGATATTCGACGGCGAGACCGTTGAGGAGGTGCTCGACTACGTGCAGTATAACCCGAAGAAGCTCGTGCGCCAGCTTGAGATTTGGGTGACAAAGAGCGTCAAGGCAGGCAAGATTTCGCTCGAAGAAGGCAAGGAGTTCCTCAGCAACTATCGTTCTGGTCTCTACGGCTACACTTATCTGGAGTAGAAAACTATTTGAACAGACACACAAACGCGCCGACCGATACGAACATTCGTAACGGTCGGCGCGTTTTCTTTTTATATGCGGCGGCAATATACCGTCGCTACTGGTGATGTTGTTGTGGTGTGATGGTGAGGTGGTGAGAGGTGGGCGCTTATTCGCCTAAAGCTGCAAGCGCATCCTCTACAATCTGAGCGTCGAGCAGACGGTTGTCGGAGAGCAACTGCTCGACGTCGAAGCGGTCGTAGAGACCTTTCTTCACGCCGCATACGAGCACTTTCATATCGGAAGTGCCGTAGTAGGCGGCGATGCGCTCGCCGAATCCGCCGTCCTTGCATCCGTCTTCGAGCGTCACCACAAGCTGATGGTCGGGCTTCAGCGCATCGAGCGTAGCGGCGTCAACGTCGTTAAGGTAGCGCGGGTTGATGAGCGTTGCGTCGATGCCCTTCTCGGCGAGAAGACCGACGACGCTCTCGCCCTTCTGATAGAACGAACCGGCTGCAACTACAGCCACCTTCGAGCCTCTGTGCGCCACCTTGTACTGCGGCTCGCAGGTGTACTCGGCATCAACCTGCTCAGTAGTGTGCACCACTTCGCCCGTCGGAACACGCAGCGCAACGGGCGTCTTCTCCTGCTTTATAGCCCAACGGAGCATGGCGAAATACTCCTCACAGGTAGTGGGCGCAAGATAGACAAGACCGGGGATGCCGCAGAGCATCGGTATGTCGAAAAGGCAGATGTGCGTGATGTCGTTCATGGAGCGCACACCGCCGCCCACAACGTTGATGACAGCCGGATTGGCATTGATGCAGAGGTCCTGCGCTATCTGGTCGTACGTGCGCTGGATGAAGGTGCTGTAGACGGTCCACACGGGATGCAGTCCGCCCTTCGCCATGCCCGATATCATTGCTACAGCCTGCTCCTCGGCTATGCCCATGTCTATATGCTGCGAACCAGCCTCCTTGCGCTTTGCAGCTGTGAATCCGCCGGCTGCAGGCGTGCCTGCCGTGACAGCAATAAGCGTCGGGTCGAGCTTCATCTCGCGCAGCATCCAGTCGCTGAACAGCACGGCGTAGTCTTCCGCAGGTGCGACGTCGGGCATAGAGCCGTCGGCATTGCGCACGGGGCGCGAGCCGTCGTCGAGATTGAAGGGCAGTCCCCAGTGCCACGCCTCCTTGTTCTGCACGGCTGGCGCATAGCCGTGACCCTTCTCCGTGTGTATGTGCACGACGGTGGGGCGGTCGGTGTCCTTCACGCTGCGGAACACGTCGATGAGCTTCGCTATGTCGTTGCCCTGCTCAAGATACTTGTAGTCGAAGCCCCACGCCTTGAACCAGTTGTGCTCGCACGCTCCGTTGCTCTCGCGCAGCGCACGCAGATTCTTGTATATTCCGCCGTGGTTCTCGGCGATAGACATCTCGTTGTCGTTCACCACGATGATGATGCCTGTGCCCAGCTCCGACGCCTCGTCGAGACCCTCGAACGCCTCACCGCCCGAGAGCGAACCGTCACCGATGACGGCAATGATGTTCTCGTGCGTGCCCTTCACGTCGCGCGCCTTCTGCAGACCGGTGGCAAGACTCACGGATGTTGAGGTATGACCCACCTCGAAGTTGTCGTACTCGGGGCATTCCGACGGCGACGAGTAACCCGATATGGCGTTCATATCGTCGACATCGCCGAGGAAACCTGTGGCCCGACCTGTAAGCACCTTGTGCGGGTAGCACTGGTGGCTGACGTCGAACACGAACTTGTCCACCGGCGCATTGAACACGTAGTGCAGAGCCACGGTCGCCTCAACGAAGCCGAGGTTCGGACCTACGTGTCCGCCGTGCTTGCTCACGCGGTTGAGCACCGCCCTGCGTGTCTCGTCTGCCACTACGTTCAATGCTTCTATGTCCAGCCCTTTCAAGTCGGCTGGCGACTTAATCTTTTCTATATACATGCTTGTTTTATTTTTTATGTTTTACGTTTTTCAGATTGCAAAGTTACGCATAATGTTCCGTACGGCGCATACCGCCAATACGGCAGAACTTACCAATATTGCGTTTATTCAACCCGACATGCGTATTCCTCAACGGCAAAGAACTCGTTCCTTGAGAACAACAAAGGGCAATATCAAGCCATCCTGTTGATGTTTTGATATTGCCCTTCGTAGTGCTATATTTGTAGTTTTATAAGTATATGCCGCTTACAGCATTATTTACATTCAGCCTGCAAGCGACAGAGTGTTCGGTCTTTAGAACTTGATGGTGCGCACGACCTCCTCTTCAGGCTGCTGCTTCACCTGTTTGCGCTCGTCAGATACGCGGAGTTGCAGCTCCTTCACCTGCTGCGATGTGCGCTTGTATGTCGGAGTGTTCTCGACGGCGAGTATAACCTCCTCGTTGTCGAGGTCTTCTGGCCGGAAGTGGAAGATTTGCGGACGGCGCTTGTACACCGTACCACCGTTGCCGTCGGGATAGTATTTAACTATACGTATGCCTTTCTTAATATCTTCCTCTGTCGCCGCGGCGGTTTGCTCCTTCACAACCTTCTTGATGTGCGAGTCCATTCCGTCGACGTCTCTGATGCCGAAGCCCGTAGCGAGGATCGTTACCTTCACCTTGTTGCCGAGATCGGGGTCGAGACCGATACCCCACTTGATTTCGAAGTCGGAACCGAACTGCTCCATGAAGTCGTTCACCTCGTTCATCTCCTCCATCATGAGGCCGCCAGTAGCCTGGTTCTCCTTGTCGCTGCCCTTTGAGAAGTTGATGCTGAGAAGAATCTTCTTCGAGTTGAAGATGTCGTTGTCGTTGAGAAGCGGCGAATTGAGTGCATCCTGTATAGCCAGTTTCACACGACCGTCGCCCTCGCCGTAGCCGGTAGACATGATAGCCACGCCGCCGTCCTTGAGCACGGTCTTAACGTCGTTGAAGTCGAGGTTGATAAGTCCGTGGTTGGTGATGATTTCGGCGATTGACTTCGCTGCCACGCTGAGCGTATCGTCAGCCTTTCCGAACGCGTCGAGTACGGTGAGCTCGGGATATATCTTGCGCAGACGCTCGTTGTTGATGACGAGGAGCGCGTCTACGTGCTTCGCCATCTCGTCTACGCCGTCGAGAGCCTGGTTGATCTTCTTCTTGCCCTCGAAGCGGAACGGGATAGTGACGATGCCTACCGTGAGGATGTCGAGTTCTTTCGACACACGGGCGATAACCGGCGCTGCTCCAGTACCTGTTCCGCCGCCCATTCCGGCGGTGATGAAGGTCATCTTCGTGCCGTCGCTGAGCATCGACTTGATATCGTTGATGCTCTCCTCGGCAGCCTGACGCGCCTTCTCGGGCTTGTTGCCGGCTCCGAGTCCTTCCTTGCCGAGCTGCAGCTTCATGGGCACGGGCGAATCGTTGAGCGCCTGCATATCTGTGTTGCAGAGCACGAACGACACGTCGTGTATGCCCTCGCGGTACATGTGGTTGACGGCATTGCCGCCGCCTCCACCTACACCAATCACCTTAATAATAGTATTCTCTTTTTCAGGTGCACCGAAGTCCACCATCGGGTTGATATTGTCTGACATAGTAATAATCGTGTTAAGGGTTATTCATTGACATCGGGTTCGAAGATAGAGCTTCCGAACTTCTTGAGCGAGCCGAAGAAGCGGCTGAACTTTGTGGGCTTATGTGGCTCCGGAGCCTTCTCTTCCTCTTCTTCCTCTGCATTGGCGGCGGGCTGTGCTGTGGTCTGCGCTGCAGGCTGTGTGCCTGTGCCTGTTGTTGCCAGCGTCGGGTCGAGAGTGACTGTGTTCTCTGAGCCCGGCTCCACTTCTTCGTCGAAGAGCGACCCGCTGATGGCGCGTCCGGCGCAGTTCATGTCGCCCTTTGCGAGCAGACCGAGGATGGTGTTCGTGGTGCCGTCCTCAGAGAGAACCACGTCGGAGTCTTTCTTGTTGATGTTGAGTGTGGTAGACTTCGCGATGCGCACCTTCTCCACGTCGAACACTTCGTGGAAGAGCTTCTCAATGTTCTTCATGTTGCTGCCGCCGCCGGTGAGCACGATACCGCCGAGCAGCTTGTCGGCGAACTCGTGTGGCACGAGATACTTCACGTTCTCCACTATCTCGAGCATGCGCGCCTCAACCACCTGGATGAACATGCGGCTGAGTATCGTTCTGCCGTCGCCGATGGGTAGAGTTGCGTCGGCGTCTATATCTTTCTCGCTGGTCAGAGCCGAGGCGTGCTTCAGCTTCATCGCCTCTGCGTTTATCTCGTCTATCTGCAACGACTCGAGGTCTTTGGTCACGTTAGATCCGCCGAGCGGAAGCACGGCGATATGGCGCAGCTTGTTGCGGTAGTAGACCGATACGGTTGTGGTGTCGGCGCCGAGGTCTACGAGCACGCAGCCTGCGCGCTTCTCGGCGTCGGTGAGCACGCAGTCGGCCATCGTGAGCGGGGCGAGATACATCTCAGCCACCTTTATGCCTGAGTTGTCGAGACTCTTATTGAGATTGCGGTAGAACGAGCGACGCCACAGCACGTTGAGGAAGTTGCCCTCAAGATGTCTTGCCTGGATGCCTACGGGGTCGTCCTCGTAGTGTCCGTCCACATTGTATTCTTGTGTTATGGCGTCGAGAATCTCGCAGTCTTTGTATTCCATACTGCGGTTGGTGTCCATGAGTTCGTTCACCATATCCTGCGACACGATGCAGTCGAGCGGCAGTTCCTTCACGATGGAGTTCTTGACGCTGTGTATGCTCTGGCCTCCGATGCCTACATACACCTGTTCTATTTCGGTTTTGAGAGTATTCTTGAGTTTGCTTACAATGTTGCTCAGTCCCTGTGCGGTACGTTCAATATTATATGCTACGCCCTTGCGTATGTACGAGGCGGAGTCTTCTTTAGCGACAGCAAGAATAGAGATGCTGCCGTCGGGGTTTTTCCTTCCGACAATTCCGGTCAGCTTTGACGACCCGAGCTCAATAGCTACTATAAAATCCTTTGCCATACGTTTTTTTATCTTGTTGAGTGTTAATTATCTTTTGTTACTTGATTTCGAATTTTATGCTTTGCCGGCTTTCGACTTCTTTGCCTTCTCGGGCTTTTCGGTCTTCTTCTCGGTCTTCTTCACAGACTTGTCCGACTTCTTTTCTGTCTTCTTCTCTGTTTTTTCCAACTTCTTTTCAGATTTCGTTTCCGATTTCTTCTTTGTCCGGTCGGTGTTTGAGGCGTTGTCGGTCTTTTTCTCCGTGTCTGAGGTCGGAGTTGTCGTAGTCTCGTTCTGCGGTTGTGTTGTTTCGGCGGCTGGTTGCACAGGGGCAGCGGGCTGTACGGGAGCTGCAGCCTGATGCTTTGCCGACTTCTTTCGGCAGATGATCTGGTTGTCGAACTCGATGTCTATGTACGAGTATTTGTTCCAGCCAACTTCTGAGAGTCCGTACTTGTAGAACTTCAGCAGTCGGGTCATCTTCACTTCCATGAACTTGCGTATGAGCGTGTAATGGTCTGTGCGTCGGTTGCCGTCGGGCAGTCGTCCGAGGTGTACGATGTGGTCGCCTACGCGCGGCACGATTTCGACGCTGTGGTTAGGCAGCACGTTTATCTGCTCTATGAGGTTCTTCCACACGTCGTTTGCCATTATCACGCGTCCCAAGGGTGAGAGGAAGTTGGTGGCGTACCAGCGGTTGATTGCTCCTGTTGCGATGATGAGGTCGCTTACGTAGTGGGTTGTGGGCATTACGCGGTCGTTGTCGTCAACGTAGTAGTCGTCGCCGTTGTCGGCCTTGATTCTTATCACGGGCATGCGCTGGGTTACGCTGATGTATACGTGTCCGCCTTCTGTCTTGTAGCAGTCGGCTGTCTGCACGAAGGGGCTCGCCTTGAGCATTTCTTCAATTCGGCGCACGTCTACCTTGCATATTTCCTTGCCCATGGGGTAGACGCCGCCTTTCTGCAGTCTGTCTTTTATTATCTTCGCATCGATGAATCCGCTTGTGGCGTTGTCGGCGATGTCGATGTTCACCTTATTGCACAGCGTATGGTTTCCGCCTTTCTTGTCGAATGAGCAGAACGCGAACGCCAGGTATACGGCTATCAGTACATCGCTTAGGATGAAGAAGATTTTGCTTGGAGACAGTTTCACTTCTTGTTTTCTATTATTTTTGTTATTTGTGGCATGTAGTTGTCGAGGTCGCCTGCGCCGAGTATGACGAGCACGTCGAAGTCGCGCTGCTTAACGAGGTCGAGCACGTCGTCCTTGCGTATGATGCTCTTCTCGATGCCTGGCCGGAGGTTGTCGTAGATGAGCTGCGATGTGACGCCTTCGATGGGTTGCTCGCGTGCGGGGTAGATCTCTGTGAGTATCACCTCGTCGAGCTGGCTGAGCGCATCGGCGAAATCGCGGTAGAAGTCGCGTGTGCGAGTGTAGAGGTGGGGCTGGAATATGGCTGTGATATGGCGGCCCTTGTAGAGTTCGCGTATGCTCTTTGCGCTCTGGTATATCTCCTTGGGGTGGTGTGCGTAGTCGGAGAGCAGGACGTGTCGGCTGTCGTTTATCTTGAAGTCGAAGCGTCGGTCTACGCCGCGGTATGTCTTCATGCCGTATTTGAGTTCTTCGGCTGTGCATCCGGCGAGCTGTGCCATTGCCATTGCTGCGATGCCGTTGTCGATGTTGATTGGCACGGGCTGTCCGAGTTCTACGTCCTTTACGTTCTCGATGGGCGAAACGAAGTCGAAGGTGATTGTTCCGTTGTCGATGCGTATGTTTTCGGCGTGGAAGTCGCCCTCGGTGCGACTGTACTCGTATACCTTCACTCCGGGCTGCACGTCGGCGTGCATCTCGAGTCCGCGGTGTATGATGAGTGCGCCGCCGGGCTGTATGAGTGTGGTGTAGTGGCGGAAGCTCTCGAGGTAGGCTTCTTTAGTGCCGTAGATGTCGAGGTGGTCGGGATCGGTGGCGGTGATGACGCTCATCCACGGGCGGAGCCAATGGAAGGAGCGGTCGAACTCGTCGGCTTCTATCACTACATAGTCGCTTTCTGCAGAGATGATGTAGTTGGTGCTGTAGTTCTTTGATATTCCGCCGAGGAATGCGTTGCAGTCGATGTGGCCCTGGTGCATGATGTGTGCGCACATTGTAGAGGTCGATGTCTTGCCGTGTGTGCCGGCTACGCAGAGTCCCTTGTGTGTGCGTGTCAGTGTGCCGAGCACCTGTGCGCGCTTTTCCACGGTGAATCCGTTTGCGCGGAAGTATTGCAGCTCTTTGTGTTCGGCTGGTATTGCGGGTGTGTATATCACGAGGCACTGTTTCGGGTCGCGGCAGGCGTGCGGTATCTCGTCTATATTCTCCTCGTAGTGGAGGAGTGCGCCTTCGCGTTCGAGTTGCTTTGTGAGTTCTGAGGGTGTCTTGTCGTAGCCTGCCACTACCACGCCCTTGCGTATGAAGTAGCGTGCGATGGCGCTCATGCCGATGCCGCCTGCGCCTACGAAATAAACGGCTTTGATATCTTTGAGTTCCATTTCTGTTTCTTTATTTTTTGTTGGCGAGCTTGAGCACTTCGTCGGCAATGACGTCGGCAGAGTTGTGCTTGCCAAGTTTCTTTATGTTGGCTGTGAGCTGCGCGAGCTGCTCGGGGTCGTTCACGGTATCGACGGCGAGCTGCAGCAGCGTTGCGGGTGCGTCGGCATCCTTCACGTAGAGGGCTGCGTCCTTGTTGACGAGGGCGAGAGCGTTCTTCGTCTGGTGGTCTTCTGCCACATTGGGCGAGGGCACGAGTATGACGGGCTTGCCTATCAGACAGAACTCGCTGACTGAGCTTGCGCCGGCGCGGCTTATCACGAGGTCGGCTGCTTTGTACGCCGCTCCCATGTCGCCGATGAAGTCCATCACCTTAAGCATGGGCAGGGGCTTGTGTGCCTTGAGCTGCTCGGCTACGGCTGCGCTGTAGTATTTGCCGGTCTGCCAGATGAACTGCACGCCGCTTTTCTCTACGAGGTCGAGGTGCTGCAGCACGCTTTCGTTCACGGTGCGCGCTCCGAGGCTGCCGCCTACGAGGAGGATAGTCTTCTTAGCGGGGTCGAGACCGAAGCTGCGCAGGGCGTCTTCGCGCGAGATGGTTGTCTCGATGAGGTTCTGGCGCACGGGGTTGCCGGTGTTTATTATCTTCTCTGCGGGGAAGAAGCGCTCCATACCGTCGTATGCCACGCATATCTTGCGCGCTTTTGCGGCGAGGTGCTTGTTGGTTACGCCGGCGTATGAGTTCTGCTCCTGTATGAGCGTGGGGATGCCCATCGAGCTGGCTGCGTCGAGCGTGGCTGCGCTGGCGTATCCGCCTACGCCTACTACTACATCGGGCGCGAACTCGCGGATTGTCTTGCGCACCATTCGCTTGCTGCGCAGGAAGTCGAGTGCAACACCGATGTTACGGGGCGACCAGAGCGGGCGGATGAATCCTCTCACCGGTAGTCCTACTATCTCGTAGCCTGCGTCGGGCACACGCTGCATCTCCATACGTCCGAGGGCTCCAACGAAGAGTATCTTCGCGTTGGGGCACTTCGATTTAATTGCATTGGCTATTGATACGGCTGGGAAGATATGGCCTCCGGTGCCGCCGCCACTAACAATGACTCTTAATTCCTGTTCCATATGCTCACATTTCTTTCAACTTACAAAATTAATCATTTTTTCTGATAATGTAGATTATTGTGCTTTTTTTATTACGCTTTTTTTAATTAATGTGCAACCGATTGCAACCTACACTCTGAGACCCTATTGCTTGAATGTGCAGAACGGACTTCAACATACGTATAGAACAAAAAAAATTCCCACAGCGCTGGAATGCAATTACCGATATGATGTAGTGTTGTTACATATATGCTGTAATTGCATTCCAGCGCTGCGGGAATTGTACGTATGTTTTGCTTCTACTTTCCGATTCGAAGGCTTCAGCACTCTGAAATCCTACGCTACGTTCGTGTCTGCTATTATTTTCTGCTTGCGCTGCGCCGAGCGGCTCACGCTGAGTATCGCGCCGATGTACACGCAGTTGATGATGGTCGCCGTACCACCCTTACTGATGAACGGCAGCGGCTGACCCGTCACCGGCACCAAGCCCACAGCCACACACATGTTGAACAGCGCCTGCGTCACGAGCAGCAGCGCCAGTCCCATGGCGAAGAACGCCGGGAAGTTGTTCTCGCAGCGGCTGGCTATGCGCCCCGTGCGGAACAGCAGTATGATGTAGAGCATAGCCACGCCCGTGGCGCCCAAGATGCCCGTCTCCTCGATGATGATGGCGTAGATGAAGTCGCTGAACGCCTGCGACACGAAGTCGCGCTCCTCGGAGTTGCCCGGTCCCTTGCCCATGATGTTCGACGTAGCAATGGCGATGTTGGCGTGCGCCACCTGAGCGTCCTTGTCGAGGTCTACGTCCTTCGGCGCCACATCCTTGTGGGCGAGGAACTTGTTGATGCGCGATTTCCACGTATCGAAGCGGTGGAACACCCTCTCTACAGTGCTTTTATCCTCCTTCTTCTGCTCTATAGTCTGCTCGGTAAGCGCCTGGTTGGCGGGCTTCTGCGCCTCCTCGTCGGTGCCGAACGCCATGACGCAGCACACCAGGAGCGCCACAGCCAGCACCACGAAGCCCAGAAGCGCACCCAACTGCCGCGCCGGAACACGCCCGAGCAGCATCATCATGAATATCACTAAGCAGAGCAGCAGCGCCGTCGACAGATTCTCAACCATGATGAGCGGCACGATGGCGCCGCACACCATCAGTATATACCTGAAAGCCAGCTTGTCGGCGCCATTCTCCGTCTGCAACGCACTCAGTATCTGCGCCGTTGCCAGCACCATAGCGCCCTTCGCTATCTCCGACGGCTGAAACTGTAAGCCGAAGAGTACTATCCAGCGTTGCGCACCGTTGGTGGAGGCGCCGGCAACAGCCACCCATAGCAGCGTGACTACAGCGAAAAGCAGTACGAACGGCGTAGCCATCTTGAAGTATCTGCACTTCACGTTGAGCGTCACCACCAAGCAGACTATTCCGATCACGATCAGCATGATATGCTTCAGCACCGGCGCCGTATAGTTGCTCGCCTTATACGTGAGCTGCGACGAAGCCGAATACACCTCGATGATGCTGACAAGGCACAGGAAGAAGAACACCATCCATATCACCTTGTCGCCTTTGAATATATTGCCTAATGTCTTGTTTATCATTGCTTGTTGCTATTTTATGGTGAGGTGTTGTTGTGGTGAGATGGTGAGATGTGTGGTGTTATGTTGAGATGGTGAGATGGTGAGGTGTTGTTGTGGTGAGATGGTGAGGTGTTGACATTAGCAATGCAAATCTCAACATAACACCACATCACCACATCAACACCTTTCACAACACCTCAACACATTTCTCAACATCTCACCACCTCAACACCTCAACACCTTATTACAGCCCTCTCACCAACGTCTTGAACTGCTCGCCTCTGTCCTCCATATTCTTGAAGAGGTCGAAGCTTGCGCAGCACGGACTGAGCAGCACGGTGTCGCCCGGCTCAGCCAGCTCGTAGCAAGCCGCCACGCAGTCCTTCATCGAGTGGGTGTCGCGAATCTCCACGCCCACGTTGTCGAAGAAGTCGTGCAGCTTCTTGTTGTCGGCTCCGAGGAACACAAGCGCCTTGCACTTCTGCTTCACCAGATCGAGTATCTCGTTATAGTCGTTGCCCTTGTCTTTGCCGCCGATGATGAGGATGGTAGGCGTCTTCATGCTCTCAAGAGCATACCAGCAGGCGTCTACGTTCGTAGCCTTCGAGTCGTTGACATACTGCACGCCGCCTACCTTGCACACCTTCTCCAGACGATGCTCCACGCCCGGGAAGTCGCTCAGGCTCTGGCGTATCACGTCTTTCTTGATGCCCGTGATGTTGCCCGCGATGCCCGCAGCCAGCGAGTTGTATATGTTGTGCTTGCCTGTGAGCGACAGCTCCTCCTGCTCCATGTTGAACGGCGTAGGCTTCTCGATGGTATACTCGCCGTCCTCCATATAGCCGATAGAGCCTTTCTCCTTCAGCTCCGAGAACGGATACTGTATAGCCTTGATGTCGTACTTCTCCAATTCGCGCTTGATTACTGGGTCGTCGTTCCAGTAGATGAACGAGTCCTTGTCGGTCTGGTTCTGTATGATGCGCATCTTCGCGTCCACGTAGTTCTGCATGCAGTAGTCGTAGCGGTCGAGATGGTCGGGCGTGATGTTCAGCAGGATGGCGATGTTGGCGTGGAAGTCGTACATGTTGTCGAGCTGGAACGAGCTAAGCTCTATGATGTAGTATTCGTGCGGATCCTCAGCCACCTGCAGCGCAAGCGAGCGTCCGATGTTGCCCGCCAAGCCCACGTCGTAGCCTGCCGTCTTGAAGATATGATAGATGAGCGACGTCGTTGTCGTCTTGCCGTTCGAGCCGGTGATACAGATCATCTTCGAGTGGGTGTAGCGACCCGCAAACTCTATCTCGCTGATAATGTGTATGCCCTTCTCCATCGCAGCCTTCACCATTGGAGCCTCCTTCGGTATGCCCGGACTCTTGATGATTTCATCGGCAGAGAGAATCTTCTCCTCGGTATGCTGACGCTCCTCCCACTCGATGGCGTGGTCGTCGAGCAGCTTCTTGTATTTGTCCTTGATGGCAGACATGTCGCTAACGAACACGTCGAAACCTTCCTTCTTTGCCAACACTGCGGCACCGGCTCCACTCTCGCCGGCTCCAAGAATAACTATTCTTTTCATTGTTTTATGATTTTAGAACCAAGAAAGATGTATTTCTGCTGAGAAATGAGACGATTCGGAAACATTGGAAATGCAAACATCTCAACATAACAATGGAAATGTCAACATCTCAACACCTCACCATCTCACCATCTCAACACCTCAACACCCTTCCTATCTAATCTTTAATGTTATAATGGTCATAGCCGCCAGGATTATCGTCGTAATCCAAAAGCGAACCGTAATCTTCGACTCGTGGAATGCACCCTTCGGTCGAGTGATGAGATACTTGCAGTCGGGATCGAGCTGCGAAGCCTGCGTGCGGAAGTTGTCGTGGATAGGCGTGCGCTTGAAGATGCGCTGCTTTACGCCGCGACGCTTGCCCAGCTTGTAGTAGTAGACCTGCAGTATGACGCTCAGACTCTCTACGAAGAAGATGCCACAGAGTATCGGCAGAAGCAGCTCCTTGTGGATGATTATCGCAGTAACGGCGATGATACCGCCGATTGTGAGCGAGCCGGTGTCGCCCATGAACACCTGAGCCGGATAGGCGTTGTACCAAAGGAAACCTATCAGCGCACCCACAAAGGCGCAGAGGAACACCACAAGCTCCTGCGACTCCGGTATGTACATTATGTTAAGATAGCTCGCATACTCTATGTGCGAACTTACATACGCCAGTATGCCCAACGCCACACCGATGATGGCGGAGTTGCCGGCGCACATGCCGTCCATACCGTCGTTGAGGTTGGCACCGTTGCTCACCGCTGTCACCACGATGATGGTCATTATCACGAACAATATCCAGCCAGCCGCAACGCGGTGCGCGCCGAAGATGCTCGTAATGCGCGAGTAGTCGAGGTTATGGCTCTTGACGAACGGAATGGTTGTCTTTAGCGACTTGTGCGCTTCGCTCTGATGCTTCACTACTATCTCCTGACCCTGACGCTCGTAAACGAGGTTCTCGTTCATCTTGACGTCTGGCGACGCCCACAGCACAAGACCCACTATCAGACCGATACCCACCTGACCTACTATCTTGTAGCGGCCCTTCAAGCCTTCCTTGTCGTGGCGGAATATCTTTATGAAGTCGTCCATGCCGCCAAGCACACCGAGCCACAGCGTGGTGACAATCATCAATATGAGGTAGATGTTGCGCAGGCGTCCGAGCAGAAGCACCGGCACAAGGATGGAGACGATGATGATGACGCCGCCCATAGACGGCACTCCTATCTTCTTCACACCGAACGGGTCGATGCTTGCGTCGCGCGCAGTCTCAGTAATCTGCTTGCGATTGAGATACTTGATGAACTTCTCGCCGAACCATGCCGAGATAACGAGCGACAATATCAGCGCCAACAGCGAACGGAACGAAATGTAGCCCCACATGTGCGAGCCACTAATGCCGTATTCTTCGAGGAAACGAAAAAGATAATATAACATTTCTGAGTTTTGAATTTAAATTCTAAAAGCACTCACGTACCACTTCATGGTCGTCGAAGTGATGCTTCACACCCTTTACATCCTGATAGTTCTCATGTCCCTTGCCGGCTATGAGCACTACGTCGCCCTTCTTTGCCATCATGCAGGCGGTGCGTATAGCCTCGCGGCGGTCGACAATGGTTATCACCTTCTTCATCTGCTGCGGGTTGAGTCCGGCGAGCATGTCGTTGATGATGTCCTGCGGCTCCTCGAAGCGCGGGTTGTCGCTTGTGATAATCACGCGGTCGCTCTGCTTCACAGCCTCCTGCGCCATAAGCGGACGCTTTCCCTTGTCGCGATTGCCGCCGGCTCCGCATACGGTGATTACCTCGCCCTTTCCGTCGAGCACCTCATGTATGGCGTTGAGCACGTTCTCAAGAGCATCCGGCGTGTGTGCGTAGTCGACAACGGCGGTGTAGCCCTCCGGCGAGTGGATAGGTTCGAGACGTCCGCTCACGCTGTGCAGCGTACTCATCACGACGAGCACGTCTTCGGGCTTCTTGCCGAGCATAACTGCTGCGCCATAGACAGCCAGCAGGTTGCTCACGTTGAACTTGCCGATGAACTGTACGCCTACTTCCCTGCCGTCAATCTCGAGATACATGCCCTCGAAGTGGCATTCTATTATGCGAGCCTTGAAGTCAGCCACGCTTCGTGTAGAGTAAGTCTTCACCTGAGCCTTCGTGTTCTGCACCATAATCATGCCGTTCTTGTCGTCGGCGTTGGTGATGGCGAAGGCCGTTTTGGGCAACATGTCGAAGAAAGCCTTCTTCGCGTTGCGGTAGTTCTCGAAAGTCTTGTGATAGTCGAGATGATCTCGTGTGAGATTGGTGAACAGACCGCCGGCGAAAGTGAGTCCGCCGATACGCTTCTGCGCTATGGCGTGAGACGAGCACTCCATGAAGGCGTACTCGCAGCCTGCATCCACCATGCGGTGAAGCAGTTCGTTCAGCGCTATCGGGTCTGGCGTCGTGTGGTCTGCCGGCACAGCCTCGTCAACGATGTAGTTGCACACGGTAGAAAGCAGTCCGCACTTATGTCCCATCTTCGAGAACATATTATATAATAAGGTGGCGATAGTGGTTTTACCGTTCGTTCCGGTCACTCCTACGAGCTTCAGCTTAGTAGAAGGATTGCCGTGGAACGTTGTTGCCACCTCACCCACTACGTCTTCGGTGCTTGCCACCTGCACATAAGTTACGTTTTCGTCGGTTTGTTCTGGCATCTCCTCGCAGAGCACAGCCTTTGCGCCGAGCTCCACCGCCTTAGGTATGAACTTGTGTCCGTCTACCTGAGTGCCCTTCATTGCCACGAACAAATGTCCGTCCTTGATACGGCGAGAGTCGATGTTGACACCCGTCACTTCTACATCATCGCTGCCTTTAACAGCAAGAACGGTGATGTTCTTAAGCAATTCTTTAAGTTTCATATATCTTTGTTTTTTTATCCGAGTTTAAGCGAGCATACCATGCCCTTCTTTATCCTTTCTCCTGCGCCGATGCTCTGCTCCGTTACCTTTCCTCTGCCCGTGAGCCTAACCTTTACGCCTCTGCTCTCGATAAGAAAGACGGCGTCGCGAGCTCCCATGCCGTGAACGTCGGGCATTACCGACTTGTCGCCTTCGTTTACGCGTTTCAGCTGAACGATACTTCTGTCGCTCTCGTCGGCGCGTCCCCAGATGGGGTTTCCGTTGAGATAAGAGCCGTCCCAGTCTGTGCGCTGCTTCACGCCGAGATGTTCAAGCACATAGCTTGCAGCCAGCACATTGCCGCTCTTAACCTGCGGGATGAGAACAGAAAGCGAGTCGCGAGCGTCAGAAGCCTCCAGCTTGAGGCTCTGCGCCATGATACCTTCTGCGATGTCGTGGAACACAACGCCGCTCATGCCGCCGCCCGAAGCCGGCAGACCCGACTTCTGTATACAGACGATGCAGCTGTAGCGCGGCTCGTATGCAGGGAAGAAGCCGGCGAAAGACAGCAGATAGTTCATCTGTCCGCTCTTATAGCCGGCGGCTCCTTTTGATATCTGAGCCGTTCCGGTCTTTCCTGCGACGAGGAACGACTGCGAGCCGGCTTTCTTTCCGAGACCCTGACTCACTACGTGCTCAAGTATCGTGGTTATCTTCTTTATCGTCGACTCCTTGGCTATCTGCTCACGCAGCACTACGGGGTCGAACTCTTTTATTACGACTCCGTCCTTCATCACAGCCTTCACGAAGCGCGGCGCAACCATCTTTCCGCCGTTGGCAATGGCGTTGTAGAAGGTAAGAGTGGAGATAGGCGGCACCTGCGTCTCGTAGCCGATACTCATCCAGGGCAGAGTGGTCTTGCTCCAGTTGACATACTGCTTGCCTCGCGAGTCTTTCTTCGGCATTCGGATGCGTGCCGGCGATGCGCCTTGCAGCGGAATGTGCAGGTCATCGGCGAGTCCGAGGCGGTATATTCCCTGCACAAACTTCTCTGGTGTGTTGTGATAGTGGTCGTCGATGATGCGGCTTACGCCGATGTTTGAGCTCACCATGAGCGTCTGCGGCAGAGTGAGCATGCCGTAGCCGCCGCGTCGCCAGTTGTGGTCCTTCATCTCTCTGCCATACATCGGCCAGACGCCGCCGGCAGTCTCCACGCGGTAGGTTGTGTCGACCACTCCGTCGTCGAGCGCCACCATTATGCTTGCGGTCTTAAACACCGAACCCGGTTCGAGCAAGTCGCTTATAGCGTGGTTCTTTATCTCGTGATAGTCGTCATCGTCACACTTCGTCATATTGACGATGGCTTTGATGTCGCCGGTCTTCACCTCCATCACGATAGCCACGCCCACATTGGCGTTGATGAGTCGCAGCTCCTTGAGCAGCGCGCGTTCGGCGAGGTCCTGCATCGACACGTCGATAGTAGTGACGATGTCGGCGCCGTTCTCCGGCGGCGTATCCGTGATGTCGAGATATCTGTTCAGCACCTTGCGTCTGTGCCTGATGCCCTCTACGCCTCTAAGGAGCGAGTCGTACGAGAGTTCGAGTCCGCATTGTGCGGTATCCTTCGCGCCGAACATCTTTCCGATGGTGCGACCTGCGAGCGAACCGTACGCCAGTCTGCGAGCGTTATGCTCCTCCCAGTGGAAACCGCCCTGATTGGTTTTCAGACGGAACACGGGCAGACGCCTCACTTCTGAGAACGTGCTGTAGTTGATGCGTCGGTTCCACACGGGCCAGTGCTGCTTGTTCTTCTCGAAGCCCTCCATGAGATGCTTCTTGAACTCAGCCGCCGTGCGGTCGGGGAAGATAGCGTTGAGCCCTGTGCAGATAGAATCGATCTTCTCGCAGAAGAGCGTGTCCTTCTTCGCTACGCGCAGCGCCTTGAAGTCCATGAATATGTTATACTGCGGCAGCGACGACGCCATGAGTTGTCCGTCGCAGCTCAGTATGTTTCCGCGCATAGGCTGTGTCTTGAGGCTGTCTACCTTCACGCGGTCTGCCACTTCCTCCCAGTATGCGCGCTTTGCCGTCATGATATACAGCGTCTTTCCCAGCACGCTTATAGCCACCAGCGTCATTATAACGACAAGGAACGCATAACGTGGCATTACTTTCTTGCTATCAAACTTGCTCATTTCTCTTCTTGATTAGGAATGGTTATTATATACGGTGGCTGCGTAGGTATGTGCAGCGTGCTGTCCTTGTCGTTGTGCAGGCGTTCGAGCACCTTGCTCTCGCGAGTCTGCTGCGTGAGGTCGCTCGAACTTGAGAGTGCTCTGTACTTTGCGTCCTCCAGCTCGCTCTGCAGATTGTCTATCTTGATGAGGTTCTGCTGACACTTGTATCGGTTCGAGATATAGACGATGATGAACAGCGTTATTAACACTATCACCCATATCTGCTGTCTCAGGAACTGCGTGTTGAGCATTTCGCCACCGAGAATCTTTCCCAGCGTCACGTTCTTCGTCAGCGGCAGTTCGTCTTCTATGGCTTGCTGTCGTATGATTGTGCGCAGCGATGGTGCACTGTCTACGTCGTTGTTCGCCGTTTCTGGTGCGGTCGCTGTCTTTGTTTGCACTGTCGGTTTGTCGGCTGCAGGCTCTGCTGCAGCAGCCGTTTCGCCAGTCGTCTGTTCGCCCTTAGCGTTGTCTTCCGTGTTGGTCACATCCATCTTTATGGCGTCTGTTATGTGGTTATCTTCTTTCATTGTCTCATTTCTTTTCAGCAATTCTTAGTTTTGCGCTGCGGCTGCGTGGGTTTTCTTCTTGTTCTTGTTCCGAGGGCAGTATCACCTTGTTGTTGACGAGGCGGAACGGCGTCTCTATCCTGCCGAAGAAGTCCTGCTGCACCTTTCCCTCCACGTTGCCCGACTTCATGATGTTCTTCACCATGCGGTCTTCGAGCGAGTGGTAGGTTATCACCGAGAGTCGTCCGCCGGGGGCGAGCAGTTCGGTAGCAGCGAGCAGCATCTCGCGCAGCGCATCCATTTCGTGGTTCACTTCAATACGCAATGCCTGAAAGAGTCGCGCCATGTCCTTTTTCTCTCGCTCGCGCTTGAAAAAAGGCTCCACGGCAGCCAGAAAATCCTTCGTTGTCTTTATCTCCGCCTGCTGACGTGCCTTGACGAGCGCCGCGGCTATGCGTCGCGAGTTCTTCAGTTCGCCGTAGATGTAGAAGATGTCGGCGAGTTGTTCCTCGTCGTACGTGTTCACTATCTCGGCAGCGGTGCGTCCGGCGCGCTTGTTCATGCGCATGTCGAGCGGCGCGTCGAAGCGGAACGAGAATCCGCGTTCGGCGTCGTCGAAGTGGTGCGACGACACGCCGAGGTCGGCGAGCAGTCCGTCGATGTGCTCCACGCCGTAGTAGCGCATCCAGTTCTTCAGATAGCGGAAGTTGCTGCGCACGAACGTAAAGCTGTCGCCGGCGTCGGGAATGTTGCGCTCGGCGTCGGCGTCCTGGTCGAAACTGTAGAGGTGTGCGCCGTCGGTGAGCCGCGAGAGTATCTCGCGCGAGTGTCCTCCGCCACCGAAGGTGACATCTACGTAAACGCCGCCCGGCTTGATGCCGAGTCCGTCGACGCTCTCGCCGAGAAGCACCGGTACGTGATATGTTGTTGCTGTTGTAGGATTGTCAGTGTTGTTCTTATACATTATATATGCGTATTTGGGTGTAAAGGTACACAAAAATTCGCACACATTGTTACAAATCTTTATCAATTTTGTTTAAATACGACATTTCTTGTGCGAAATTGTTCATATGTAAAAAAGATGTAGTATTTTTGCACCAAATATCGAAAAAGTAACAGATATTTCGGGTATATGAACGAGATAACAGAAAAGACAATAGACATCGAAAAGATACTGCGCAGCAAGATGGGCAGCAAGGCGCGCTACGTGCCCGGTCTGCTCGTCGGATGGCTCAAGAAAATCATCCACCAGGACCAGGTGAATGCGTTCATCTGGGAGCACCGCAACGAGAGCGGCGTAGAGTGGCTGGAGTCTACCGTGCGCTATCTGAAGATGGACATACGCATCATCGGCAAGGAGAACCTTCCGCCGAAAGACGACGGCAAGCTATACACGTTCGTGTCCAACCATCCGCTGGGCGGACAGGACGGCGTGGCGCTCGGCTCAATCATCGGACGCCACTACGACGGACGCTTCCGCTACCTCGTCAACGACTTGCTGATGAATCTGCCGGGCTTGGCGCCGGTTTGCATCGGCATCAACAAGACCGGTCGGCAGGGTCGCGACTTCCCGCGCATGGTTGAGGCGGGCTTCAAGAGCGACAACCACATGCTTATGTTCCCCGCCGGACTGAACAGTCGCAAGCAGAAGGATGGCTCGATACACGACCTGCCGTGGAAGAAGACGTTCATAACGAAGAGCGTGGAGTGCCACCGCGACGTGGTGCCCATCTATTTCAGCGGACGCAACTCGGAGCGCTTCTACCGTATCGCCAAGTTTAGCGACCGCTGGCTTCCGTTCAACCTCGCCATGATATTCCTCGTCGACGAGATGTACCGCAACGTGGGCAAACACTTCGACATATACATCGGAAAGCCTATACCCTGGCAGACGTTCGACAAGAGCCGCACGCCGTACGAGTGGGCACAGTGGGTGCAGCAGGAGGTGTACAAGCTAAGCCCCTCCCAACCCTCCCCGTCGGGGAGGGCTTAAGAATGCCCAAAAGGCTTAGGAAGGCTTAGTTAGCAAAGGCTTAGAAAGGCTTAGTTAGCAAAGGCCTAAGAAGGCTTAGAAAGGCCTAAGAAGGCTTAGTTAGGCTTAGAAAGGCTTAGTTAGCCAGTCCCCCAACAACCACCCCAAGAAGAAGAGAAAGCAAGAAAAAACAACACACAAATGGAAGAACCAATCATTGAACCGGTAAGCAAAGAGCTGCTCAAGAGCGAACTCACGCCCGAGCGCCAGCTCCGCATGACCAACAAGAGCAACAACGAGATATACATCATCACGGCACACAACGCGCCGAACGTGATGCGCGAGATAGGCCGACTGCGCGAGATAGCATTCCGCGAAGCGGGCGGCGGCACCGGCAAGTCGATGGACATCGACGAGTTCGACACCTGCGTGAACTGCTACAAGCAGCTCATCGTGTGGAACCCCGAGGCGGAGGAGATAATCGGCGGATACCGATACTTGCTCGGCACCGACTGGGAGCTTGACGAGAACCGCCAGCCGAAGCTCGCCACAAGCCACATGTTCCACTTCTCCGACAAGTTCATCGACGACTATATGCCCTACACCATCGAGCTGGGACGCTCGTTCGTGACGCTCGAATACCAGAGCACACGACGCGGAGCGAAGAGCCTCTTCGCGCTCGACAACTTGTGGGACGGTCTCGGCGCACTCACCGTCATCAAGCCTAACGTGAAGTATTTCTTCGGCAAGATGACTATGTACCCGTCGTACATACGCCGCGGCCGCGACATGATTCTCTACTTCCTAAAGAAGCACTTCGACGACAAGGACAATCTCATCCTGCCGCTCCATCCGCTGAAGATAGAGACACCGGAGGAGGAGCTTGCGGCGCTGTTCTGCGAGGACGACTTCAAGAAGGATTATCTCATACTCAACCGCGAGATTCGTGCGCTGGGCTATAACATCCCGCCGCTCGTGAACGCTTACATGTCGCTCTCGCCCACCATGAAGCTCTTCGGCACCGCCATCAACTACGGCTTCGGCGACGTCGAGGAGACGGGCATCCTCATCGCCGTGGACGAGATTCTCGAAAGCAAGCGCGTGCGCCATATCGACTCGTTCATCAAGGAGCACCCAGAAGCGCTCAAGATCACCAGCGGCGCCAACAACGTCATCTACAAAGAACGCGCATAGGAGGGTACGGCATCCCTGCCTACCCCACGCAGTCTGCTGCTGCGATGTACTCCCACAGAATACGCCGAATTCACAGAAGCTTCTGCTGAGATGTTCTCCCACGGAATACGCCGAATTCACAGAAGCTTCTGATGAGATGTTCTCCCACGGAATACGCCGAATTCACAGAAGCTTCTGCTGCGATGTACTCCCACAGAATACGCCGAATTCACAGAAGCTTCTGATGAGATGTTCTCCCACGGAATACGCC
>OMDK01000035.1_pt1 | contig 68530 bp, 58 predicted proteins | sample 1645201 | NCBI WGS metagenome assembly OMDK01 (sample SAMEA103958151, study PRJEB25191) | human gut metagenome
GAAAACGTATGGATATATGTTCTCGCGCTAAGCGACTATAAGTAGATGTTCAAAATATGCTGCTGCCGCGGGTTACAAACCCGCCCCCCCCCAATTAGGCAGACAAATTGCAGTTTAAAGGTTGCGAATCTCTGACGGAATTTTAGAGGTCAACCTTATTTACAAAAAAGAACAAGATAAGCACCTATGATTAGTGCTTACTTCCTACTCGATTTACCTTCTACTCGATTATGTCCCCGTTGTTGAATAGTTATAGTTCCATGACTAAAGTGGGATTTCGTCTGGGTAAGACTTCAAGTTTAATCGTTGGATGTCCGTTCTCGAGCTGAAAACCAGCGTCAGTGAGTGCTTTACTACATACTTCGTAGGCTACTGAAGGACGATTGTTTTCAGCGCTTAGGTGGCAGAGCCAAACGTGCTTGATGATTCCAGGAGTGAGGTGTTGAGCCAAGAATTGTGCTGTGGCTTCATTGCTGATGTGGCCCGTGTCACTTGAGATGCGATTTTTGAGTCGTTGAGGGTAGCGTCCTGCTTGGAGCATAGCGGTCGAATAGTTCGACTCAATTACTAAGTGAGTAGCTTGACTGATAATGGAGGACATCTCTTCGGTGAAGTGTCCCACGTCAGTTAGTAGGACAAAGCGTTGCCCTTCGGGCGTGGAGATAATGTAGCCGTTATTGTCAGCGCTATCGTGAGGCACACCAAATGAGGTGATACGGAAGGGGCCTAAGTCGAAGGCTTCGCCTCGCGTAATGTTATGTTGCAGATTGAGAGGTATCTTCTTCGATACGAAGTGGTTGCGCTGAATAGATTCGTGTACACGTGCTGAAGTATAGACAGGTATACGAAAGTCGCGTGAGAGTGCTCCTACGGCCTTTACGTGGTCTGTATGGTCGTGCGTTACGAGTATGGCATTGATTTGGGCTATAGTGAGTCCGTAGTCGGAGAATAGTTTCTTAAACGAGCGTATGCCTATACCTAAGTCGATGAGTAGGCCATAGCCGTCGTAGTTGAGATAATAGCAGTTGCCGCAACTGCCTGAACTTAATGATATGAATTTAAACACGTGGAGGAAGTTTTGAATAGTTTCTGAGTTTAATGGGGTTAATGAGTTTAATAAGTCTAATGAGTTTAATGGGTTTAATAAGTTTAGTGAGTTTAATAAGTTTAATGGGGAAACGTTTTAGAAGCAACTCATTAAGCTCACAAACTCACAAAACTAATTAAACTCATAAACTCATTAAACTAATTAAACTCATTATCCCCTTTAAAATGGTAATCCCACGGCAAAGTGGAATGTGAAGTCGCGGTCGAATTTAGGTTGGGTGATAGGGTAGTGCTTTCGTCCGTGAGTGATGGTAGGATTGATAGCTTTCATACCACCATCGAAGCGGAGTATGAAGTAGTTGAAGTTAAGGCGAAGACCTAAGCCATAGCTAACGGCTATCTGTTTGTAGAAGGTGTTGAAGTGGAACTGCCCTTCGTCCATGTCGGCATAAGCACGTGTGTTCCACACGTTGCCCGCGTCGATAAAGAAGGCGCCATGTAACTTCCAAAACAAATAGGTACGCCACTCAACACTAAGGTCGAGTTTTAGATTACCTGTTTGGTTGATAAAGTCTATTTTGCCGTCTTTGCCCTTATAAGCGCCTGGCCCTAGCCCACGCACACTCCAACCGCGTACACTATTGGCCCCACCCGCGAAGTAACGCTTCTCGTAAGGAAGAATGGTAGAATTGCCATAAGGAAGCCCTAAACCAAAGGCTGCGTGAAAGCTCAGGGAATTGCGATCGTTAAGCACAGTGCTCTTGGCAAAGTCGAAGTCGACCTTAGCATATTGTGAGTAAGCTATGCCAAAGAGATTATAACGCCCTTCACTGTCGCGCTGACTATGCGTGAGCTTTGAGAGTCCGTTGAGTATATTGCCTGCCAACTCTATGCCAAACTTTATCTGGTATCCATTGGTCTGATAGATACCTGTGGAAAGGCTATAAGCGTTGTGTAGTGAGTTGTAGGTGAAGTTGTAACCCGTCTTGACGATGAAGAGATTTTCGTAACTGTAACGTAATACGGAGTAGTGAGGGTTGTCGCCTTCGAGATAGTCGTGTCTGAAGGTGTCAGATATCCATGGCATGTAGACGTAATTAATCGAAAGCAGGTCGAAATGGTGTTGCCATTGCTGACGTTTGGTGGCATGCCAGTTGTACGCCCAAGAGCCTGTTAAGACGCGGCGGTGAAACTCAGGGCGGTCTTGCGTATCGTACATGACCTTGGCCTCGGAGTTAGCTTTCAGACGGCGCTTGGTGTTGATATTAATGTAAGGCAATAAGAGCGTAGGAAAGCGCAGATTGACCTCTGCACTCCATTCGGTATAGTTCTGATTGTTATACCCTTCAAGGCCTGTAATGGATTCGTAGGCACCACGTAGCTTGAGCGTGAGCAACTCTGCATTGCGAAATAGGTTGCGATTGCTATAACTAAGTGTGGCAGCAGCGCCGAGGTCTCCCGAAGTGTTGGTGCCTTCTATGTCAAGTCCGATAGAATGAGGTTTGTTGGGATGAAGTTGGATGTTGCAATCGAGAGAGTCAACCGTCCCAACGATAGGCGATACGTGTATAGTAGTAAAGCTTGTAGAGGGTAGAGCGTTGAGGTTGGCATAGGTGTCTTGTACTTGTGACTCGCAATAGGTGGTGTCGGGACGTAGACCAATGTGGGAGGCAAAAAGGCGACGACTCAATCGGGGCTTGCTTTGATAGGTAATATTAAGTCCGTGGTAATGTGTACGCTTATAGACACTGTCTGTTTGATTGTCGGGGTTGGCGACGGTGATGTTGATATTGCGATAGTGCTGTACGCGGTAGGCACGCAGAGAGTCAGCCCCAATGGGCAGTTGTAGACGCATGGTGACAACGGCTGCGGTTGAACCTCGAAGGGTATCAATGTCGAACGAAATGAAGTCTTTGTTGATGTAATAATAACCTCTGTTGTGGAGCGCGGTGACAATGCGTGAACGTTCGTCAGAGAGTTTGTTGAGATTGAGGTGTCCCCCTACGCGGAGTAGACTTTTTGTGGCATCGGCCTCGAAGGCAAGGCGTATGCTATCGTTGTCAAACGTTTGGTGGTATTGGTGTAGGTAGTATTGAGGGCCTGGCGTAAGTTGGTAGATGACACTACACTTGTGGCGCTTGTTGACGATAATCGTGTCGCAACGTCCGTGAAGGTGGCCGTTGCTATAGAGTGCTTGTTCAATATTTTGCTGACTATAAAGCGTTAGTGAAGGAGCGTAGATGACAGGAGCTTCTCCCATTTTGCGTAATAGTTTGGACACTCCGCGATTGCCCTTTATGGAGTCGCTTTTAGAGAGGCAGTAAATACCAAGTGGAACTTTAAATAGAGTGAACCATTTGGCATTGGGCTGTTGCTTGACGTAGGCTTTGTATTCAGTCGATTTAAATCCTCTTTGAGTTGACACAACGCTTACGTTTGATAATACCTTTTCGTTCTGCTTGAGAAACTTACGGCTACTACATGAATGTAGAGCTATAAGTAAAATGGCAACAACGCAATAAAGACCTGTCAAGTGGTAGCTGCAGGTCGGTAAGAGCGTATGTATATGTCTGATGATTTGCATAATCAGTGCAAATGTAATGTTTTTGTGTTGATTTAGCAAGGGTGATATTGTTTATGTTAGGGCGTGTGTTGAAAAAAAAGAACGAAACGCTTTCGATGATTGCAATAAAATTCGTATATTTGCGTTTAGAAAAACAATGATAATTGATGACAGTAACGAAGCAAACTATAAAAGATATTCATGCTTTGAGCTTGAAGAAGCATCGCGATGCAATGCATGCGTTTGTGGCAGAAGGGCCGAAGGTGGTGGTGGACTTGCTGCCGCTGATGCGTTGTAAGGTGTTATATGCTACACAGGACTTCTTGAACGAATTGCCCTCAGAATTAACGCGTAATGTTGAGTTGGTTGAAGTAGTGGATAAGAAAGTGTTAGAGCGCTTATCGCTACTTTGTGCGCCTCGTGATACTTTGGCTGTGTTTGAAAAGCCACGTGAGGAAAATATACATGATGCGGTGGGCGGAGATTTGTTGGCTTTGCCTCGTCAGTCGCTTTGCTTGGCTTTAGATACTGTACAAGACCCTGGTAATCTGGGTACGATTGTACGCCTCGCTGATTGGTTTGGTATCGAACATATATTTGCTTCGGTTGGTACAGCCGATGTGTTTGCACCTAAGGTAGTACAGGCTACGATGGGGGCTATTGGTCGTGTAAGAGTGTATTATTGTGATTTACCTCAGTTGTTGCGCCAAATGGACGGTGTGCCTATCTATGGGACGTTTTTAGATGGAACGGACATTTACACTGAGAGGCTTACACAGAATGGCCTTATCGTTATGGGCAATGAAGGTCAGGGCATCTCGGCTGAAGTAGAGGCTTGTGTTAATAAGCGGCTTTACTTTCCGCCTTACCCTGTTGGACGTGCTACAAGCGAGAGCCTGAATGTGGCTATCGCAACGGCTATCGTGTGTGCGGAGTTTCGACGCGGTGGACGATAATGTGAAAAAAGAACATTTGAAGACTTACTAAACAACCATATATAATCGTGTTGAATAATAGTGTAATGGGGATAGACTGGTGGTTGTCGCTACTCTGTGTGGTGGCAGGCATAGCACTGTTGTCGCTTTATTGGCTGCGCTTGCGACGCTTTCGCTTGCTCGCTAAGCATGCAGCTTGGCAACTTGAAGCGCAGGCCGTCGAAAAGGCTACACATGAGGCTTTGATTGAAGGCTTGAGCGATGAGGAGAAAGTGCTGACGATTGTGGTGCCTGTGGTGAATGAACGTGATCCGCTCGAACCGTTGTTGCGCAATCTGATTGGTCAGAAGTATAAAAGAGAGTATGAGATACTCGTAGCAGACGAGAACCATACGGCCGAGATAGAAGCCTTGTGTGAACGAATACAGCGCAATGACTTTAGCCGGCTGCGCTATACTTTTGTACCTGACTCATCTCGCTATATTGAACGCCGCAAGTTGGCTATTACTTTAGGTATGAGGGCAGCACGTGGCGAATGGGTAATGGTGTTGAGTCCTGACACATTGCCCGTAGACGATCAATGGCTCTACCATATATCGCAGTCGCTCATAGAGGGCAATGATATGGTAATGGCTTATTACAACTACGATGACGATGGATCGTTGGTAGCACGACGGGCTATATTCGACCGCGTCTGTGACCTTGCCACTCGCATGGAGGCTTGGGAGGACGGTTTGGTTATGGGCTGTTTGCCGTCAGCTTGGGCTGTGCGTAAGAGTTGGTTCTTGAGCGAAAACGGCTTTGCCGATAGCGTGAACTTAGCTTTTGGCGAGGAGGCGGTGTTTGCTTGCTTACATGCTGAAACTGAACGCACTGCACTGCTCTGTTCGCCCTCAACGCGCTTAGTAGAGGCTCTGCCGTCGGCTGACGTACTGCAAACGCGTCGTATGCGAGCGTGTGAGGTGATGCACTTCTTGGCGCACCCCTTACGGAGGTATAGACAGCAAGATATGTGGGCTAGCATCGCAACCTATGCTTTTGTGTTGTGTCAGTTGGCTTACTTAATAGGGCGCTTGGTGATGGATATTCATCACGGAATCTACACCTTGGCTTTATTGCCTACCGACATTATTAGTGTGGTATTGTGGGGTGTTGGTCTGACGCTGTCTGTCGTTATGGTGCGCTCAGGATTGCGCACACTTGATGAACGTAAGTATGGTGCCTATATTTACCTATACGAATTGCTTCGCCCATTACATGCTATCGCTACGGAATTGGAACGCAGTACGCATCAACATGACTTTGAACGAAAATTTATATAATTCAAGAAAAAGATATTTACTTGTTAACTTGTCAACTCGTTAACTCGTTAACTAAAAAAATCAACCGTGCCTAAAATATCAGAAAGAGCTATACAAATGCCCGAATCGCCCATTCGGAAACTCGCACCATTGGCAACACAAGCCAAAGAGAAGGGCGTACACGTATATCACCTCAACATTGGTCAGCCCGACTTGCCTACACCGCAAGCGGGACTTGATGTGTTGCGACACATAGATCGCACAGTGTTGGAGTACAGTCCGAGTCAAGGCTTCCGTTCGTATCGCGAGAAGTTGACGCACTACTACGAACGCTATGACATCCACCTTGATGCGGACGATATTATTATCACATCGGGTGGCTCAGAGGCTGTATTGTTTGCCTTTATGTCGTGTCTGAACCCTGGCGACGAGATAATTGTGCCCGAACCAGCTTATGCGAACTATATGGCTTTTGCTATATCGGCTGGTGCTCGCATTCGTACAATTGCGACAACCATCGAGGAGGGTTTTTCTCTGCCTAAGGTAGAAAAGTTTGAGGAGCTAATCAATGAGCGCACGCGTGCTATCTTGATATGTAACCCTAACAATCCCACCGGTTATCTTTACACTCGCCGCGAGATGAATCAAATTCGCGATTTGGTAAAGAAGTATGACCTTTATCTCTTCTCAGATGAGGTGTATCGTGAGTTTATCTATACGGGGTCTCCCTATATCTCTGCTTGTCACCTTGACGGCATCGAACAGAATGTAGTGTTGATTGACTCTGTGTCGAAACGCTATAGCGAGTGTGGCATTCGCATTGGTGCGTTGATTACCAAGAATAAGACTGTGAGACAGGCTGTGATGAAGTTCTGCCAAGCTCGTCTGAGTCCTCCATTGATAGGTCAGTTGGTGGCCGAGGCTTCATTAGATGCTACGCCTGAATATGCACGTGACGTGTATGAAGAGTATGTTGAGCGCCGTAAGTGCTTGATAGATGGGTTGAACCGCATACCGGGCGTTTATTCACCCATACCAATGGGTGCTTTCTATACGGTGGCAAAATTGCCCGTTGACGATGCTGAGAAGTTTTGCGCTTGGTGTTTGACGGACTTTGCGTATGAGGGCGAAACGGTGATGATGGCTCCTGCTGCGGGCTTTTATACCACTCCTGGCGCAGGACGTAATCAAGTGCGTATAGCCTATGTGTTGAAGAAAGAGGACTTGCAGCGTGCTCTCGTCGTTCTGCGAAAAGCCCTTGAAGCTTATCCTGGACGTGAGGAATAGTGAATGTGGTTTAATGTGCAAATGCATGGTCAATGTACAAAATGTACACATTGACCACGCATTTGCACATCTAATTATATCCTATGGAATTAAAAAAGAACTTGTCGTGGTTCTTAGCATATCGTTTTTTTAAGAACCAGAGACGAAGCAATAGTGACAAAAGCGGTAAGGAGGGACGAAAAGCCTCTCCTCCTGCATTGCGCATAGCCATGGTGGGCATTGCGATTGGATTGGCCGTAATGATAGTGTCAATATGCGTGGTGAAGGGCTTTCAAAGTGAGGTGAGCGGCAAGCTGTCGGGCTTTACTTCGCATATAGAGGTGATAGACATTAACTCGTTGGGGTCGCCTGAGACGTACCCCTTGGCCTTTGACGATAAGGTAATGGCTGAAGTGAAGGCTGCTCCTGGTGTGAAGCAGGTGCAACGCTTCTCGCAGAAGATGGGCATATTTAAGACGGAAAGTGACTTTGCAGGCATTGCGCTAAAAGGAGTGGGCGAGGACTATGACCTTGATTTCTTAAAGCGTTACATCGTAAAGGGTGTGATGCCTCGCTTTTCAAGCACGCGAGGAAGCAATGAGATAGTCATCTCACAGACGTTGGCCAATAAGTTGGGGTTAAATGTAGGTGATAAGGTATATAGCTATTACTTTGCTAATACGATAAAGCAGCGTCGCTTTAAGGTGGTGGGTATTTATAATACTTACATGAAGCAGTTTGATAACACGTTTGTGTGGACAGACCTTTATACAGTCAATCAGCTTAATCGATGGAGAAACGACCAATGTAGTGGACTTGAGGTGCGACTCCAATCGTTTGACTTTCTGCCCTTGGCGCAACATGAGATTGTAAAGAAGGTGGGCGGAAAGTCTGACCATTATGGTAAGGTGTATTCTGTATTAGGTATTCGCGAAAATCCGAATACGGCTTCCGTGCTTTCGTGGTTGGAACTGCTTGACTTGAACGTAATGGTGATACTTGTCATTATGATATGCGTGTCAGGCTTTACGATGATTAGTGGCTTATTGATATTGATTCTTGAGCGTACGACTACGATTGGTGTGTTGAAGGCTTTGGGGGCTACCAATCGTCGCATACGCCACACGTTCTTGTGTTATGCAGCTCTGATTGTTAGCCGTGGTATGTTGTGGGGTAACGTGATAGGGCTGGGAGTGGTCTATGCTCAAGAGTTCTTTCATATCGTGAGGCTCGACCCTGAGGTGTATTATATCGGTTATGCTCCGATTGAGGTAAGTTGGCTTTGGATAATTGGACTGAATGTAGCTACGCTTTGTGTAACGATGGTGGCACTGGTCGTACCAAGTTTCCTTGTCTCGCGTGTGCAACCTGCAAAGGCTATTCAGTTTGACTAAGATGTCGCGTGTATGTGCGTTTACTTAGTAATGTTCAAAAAATAACTACCTCAAATACGCAATAAATATTAGCAAGAGCTACATACTGCTGAAGTCTCCCTTGTTAATGTTTGTTGCGGATTTGAGGAGTTAATAAAGTGTATGTTATGTGTATGTTTTCGCACTAAGCAACTTCAAGTAGAGGTTATAAACATTTTGCTTGCGCGTGCTAGGATTATTATCGTGTAAGGCGAATGCAATCGATCTCGCTTAAATTGCTGGGCCGTAGCTGATAATGTCAAAGAAAAGCAAGTCTTACGTAGGGTTCGACAAATTGCAATTCATCTAAATTCGAAACTTGAATAATATAAAACATAAAGCTGATACGTGGCTATGTGAGCCGTGTATCAGCTTTATGTGTTTTAATAATGGGCTATAAAAGTTTATTATTTCAATAAGTCGGGACGCAAGCGCTTGGTGCGCTCGATACTTTGCTGCAACTCCCATTCTTTGATTTTGGCATCGTGGCCCGAGAGGAGTATGTCGGGGACCTTCCAACCTTTATAGTCGGCTGGACGAGTGTAGACGGGAGCTGCTAAGAGGTTATCTTGGAAGGAATCACTTAATGCACTCTGTTCGTCACTCAATACGCCTGGCACTAAACGCACTAAGGTATCGCTGATGATGGCAGCAGGGAGTTCACCACCTGTGAGCACATAGTCTCCTACGCTAATCTCTTTGGTAATGAGGTGTTCGCGAATGCGGTAGTCAATGCCCTTGTAATGGCCACAAAGGATGATGATGTTCTTCTTGAGAGATAGCTCATTGGCCATGGGCTGGTCGAACTGTTGACCATCGGGTGACGTGAAGATGATTTCATCGTAGTCGCGCTCGCTCTTTAACTTGCTAATGCAAGCATCGATAGGTTGGCACTGCATGACCATACCAGCAAAACCACCAAAGGGGTAGTCGTCAACTCGACGATGCTTGTCGGTGGTATAGTCGCGAAGGTTGTGTACGTGTATTTCAACAAGTCCCTTCTTTTGTGCTCGCGCTAATATGGAAGTGTTGACGAAGCCGTCGAGCATTTCGGGCAATACGGTGATGATGTCTATTCGCATAAATGTGAGATTGTTCTTTCTTTTTATAATGCAAAAGTACAAATTTATTGTCAGAATTGTGTAAATTAGCATTGTAATTAGGAGTTGTCAACTTGTTAACTTGTCAACTCATTAACTCGTTAACTTAAAACAATGACTGAGGAAGAAAGAATATTGCAACTGCGCCGTGAACTGCATCAATATAATTATAATTACTATGTAAAGAGTGCACCTACGATTACAGACCAAGCTTTTGACGGCTTAATGGCTGAACTAATGGAACTGGAGCGAAAACATCCTGAAATGGCTGATGTTAACTCGCCGTCAGTACGCGTTGGAAGTGACTTGAGTCAAGACTTCGTACAAGTGGAGCATACTGTGCCTATGCTTTCGTTGGGTAATACTTACTCGAGAGAAGACATAGAGGACTTTTATAACCGCGTACGTGAAGGACTTAATGGTGAAGAGTTTGAAGTATGTTGTGAACAGAAGTTTGACGGACTGAGCATTTCGTTGATATATGAAGATTTTCGCCTTGTACGTGCTGTGACACGTGGCGATGGTGTGCGTGGTGATGATGTGACGGCGAATGTAAAAACAATTCGCACGATACCACTCGAACTGCCACGTGAATGTGGAGCGCCTGCTAACTTTGAAATTCGTGGTGAGGTGTTGATGCCATGGACAAGTTTTGAACGCTTAAACGCTGAGCGTGAGGCACGTGAGGAACCACTGTTTGCTAATCCGCGTAATGCTGCTTCGGGTACACTGAAGAGCAAAAGTTCAGCGGTGGTAGCGCATCGTCATCTTGATGCTTACTTGTATTACGTGATGGGGGATAGCATCACTGAACCTACGCACTATGGACGCTTAGAGTTGGCGCGTAAGTGGGGCTTTCAAGTGTCGGATCATGTGAAGTTAGCACGTTCGGTAGATGATATATTGGCTTATATTGACTATTGGAACGAGGAACGACGCAATCTGCCGATTGCTACGGATGGCATCGTGTTGAAGGTAAATTCGTTAGCTCAACAAGCACGTCTCGGATATACGGCTAAAAGTCCACGTTGGGCGATTGCTTATAAATTTAAAGCAGAAAGGGCTTGTACTCCTCTATTAAAAGTTACATATCAAGTGGGACGAACGGGGGCGGTTACTCCTGTGGCAAATATGGAACCTGTCCAGCTGGCAGGAACAGTGGTGAAACGCGCTTCATTGCATAATGAGGATATTATCAATCAACTTGACCTTCATGAGGGTGACCACGTATATGTAGAAAAGGCTGGTGAGATTATTCCACAAATTGTGGGCGTAGACTTGGAGGCTCGTAAGGAGTTAGGTGACAAGTTAGGGGAAAAAGTGATGTTTATAACGCATTGTCCTGAATGTGGCGCTAAGTTGATACGCTATCCTGGTGAGGCTGCACATTATTGCCCTAACGATACGGCGTGTCCGCCACAGTTGAAGGGGCGGATAGAGCATTTTATTAGTCGTGATGCGATGAATATTGATTCGATTGGGCCAGAGACGGTGGACTGTTATTTTGAACGTGGCTTGATACGTGATGCGGCTGACCTATATCAATTGCGTGTAGAGGACTTGTGGGGATTTGATGCGACTCGTATGCGCTCTGCTCAGAAGGTGATAGACGGATTGGAGAAGAGTAAGAAGGTGCCGTTTGAAAGGGTACTCTTCGCGCTTGGTATTCGCTTTGTGGGTAAGGTTGTGGCTAAAAACATTGCTCATCACTTTCAATCGATGGATGCGCTTTTTGAGGCTACGATTGACGACTTACTGACGTGTGAGGGGGTGGGTGATGTGATAGCTTCGAGCGTCCGCACCTTCTTGCGTGAGGAACGTAATATTGACCTCATTAATCGATTGCGCAAGGCTGGACTGCAAATGGAGGTGGAGCAGGTGACTTTGGCTTCAACGGTTTTGGTGGGTAAGACGGTGGTGATTAGTGGTACGTTTGAACGCCATTCGCGTGATGAATATAAAAAGTTGATTGAAGATAATGGCGGTAAGAATACGGGAAGCATTTCGAAGAAGACTTCTTTTATCCTTGCTGGCGAGGGCATGGGGCCTTCAAAACGTGAGAAGGCTGAGATTTTGGGTATTCCTATCGTTACGGAAAAGGACTTTTTGGCGATGATAGGTGAAGGAGAGCCAGTTGATGAAGAAAATGTTTCGCCTAAGCCGGTAATTGATGACGGGCCTCTGTTTAGCTAAGAGGGCAATTCTGCAACAGGGGACAGATATTTTTGGTATCTGCCCCCTGTCGTGTTTGTATTGATTATGGTGTCATTTGTTTAAAACTCGCTCGTAAAGTGGAACTTAATGTGTTCGAAGTCTTGTTGTGCCATTTGAAGAACATAGCCTGAGTCGGCAAGGAAGACGTCGCGTCCGTCACGATCTTTGGCCATGTATTGGTATTTGCGCTTCTTGAAGTTTTCGAGTTCGGCTTCATTGTCGCTTTCAATCCAACAGGCTTTGTAGAGGTGGATGGGTTCCCAACGACATTTGGCGTTGTATTCATTCTCTAAACGATATTGGATAACTTCGAATTGTAACTGACCTACTGTACCAATAATCTTACGACCATTGAATTGATTGACAAATAACTGTGCTACACCTTCGTCCATTAATTGCTCGATGCCTTTGTTGAGTTGCTTTGTCTTCATAGGGTCGGCATTCTCAATGTATTTGAACATTTCGGGTGAGAATGAGGGTAGACCTCGGAAGTGGAGTTGTTCTCCTTCGGTTAGGGTATCACCAATCTTGAAGATGCCGTTGTCGGGGAGACCTACAATGTCGCCAGCCCATGCTTCGTCAATGGTGCTTTTGCGCTGTGCCATAAATTGGGTGGGCGATGAAAAACGCACGGTCTTACCATTACGAACGTGTAGGTAGGGCTTGTTGCGCTCAAACTTGCCTGAACATACTTTGCAGAAGGCAATGCATGAACGGTGGTTGGGATCGATGTTGGCTGTAATTTTGAAGATAAAACCTGTAAACTTTTGTTCGTCAGGATTAACGGTGCGCTCTTCGGCCATCGTGGGACGAGGGTTGGGAGCTATCTTGACGAAGCAGTCGAGTAGCTCTTTTACACCAAAGTTGTTGAGCGCTGAACCAAAGAATACGGGGGCTACGTCAGCATTGAGGTAGTCGTCGTTGTTGAATGTGGGGTATACACCGTCAACTAACTCTAAGTCTTCACGTAGTTGGGCAGCATCGGTCTCGCCTACATGAGCTTCTAACTCTTCGCTATTGATGTCGACTGCCACCTTTTCGGTGACTTTCTGTTTGTCTGCAGCAAAGAGGTTGAGTTGTTGCTCGTAGATATTATATACGCCTTTGAAACGCGAACCTTGATTGATAGGCCATGAGAGAGGTCGTACTTTAATCTGCAATTCTTGCTCTAACTCATCAAGAAGATCGAAGGGGTTTTTACCCTCGCGGTCCATCTTGTTGATGAAGATGATGACTGGCGTTTTGCGCATACGACATACGGTCATCAACTTACGCGTTTGCGCTTCGACACCTTTGGCACTGTCAACAACAATAATGGCAGAATCGACTGCTGTAAGGGTACGGAAGGTGTCTTCGGCAAAGTCCTGGTGACCTGGAGTGTCGAGAATGTTAACTTTATAACCTTCGTAGTCGAACTCCATAACGGAGGTCGTAACGGAGATACCACGCTGCTTCTCAATTTCCATCCAGTCAGACGTGGCTGTCTTCTTTATCTTGTTGTTCTTTACGGCACCTGCTACTTGTATCTGACCACCAAAGAGCAGGAGCTTTTCTGTAAGCGTTGTTTTACCTGCATCAGGGTGTGAAATGATAGCAAATGTGCGGCGACGTGATATTTCTTGATTCATTTTTATGTAAAATCTTAGTGTGGGGAGTTGTGGGGTAGCGTTTTATTTTGGAGAAACACTTCTCTTATGTTTTACAACTCTTTAATACACTCCTTAAGTGCATCTTCCCACCAACGAATGTCGATACCGAAGGTTTCTTTTATCTTTGATTTATCAAGTACGGAGTAATGGGGACGTTGGGCTGGTACGGGATAGTCTTCGGTATGAATAGGGCTTACCTTGCAACTGTCAATACCTTCAAGTCGGTGAATGGCACGTGTAAAGTCGTACCAAGAGCATACGCCTTCGTTGGTGAAATGGTAAACGCCTGGAATGATGCCTTTGTCTACAATCTGCATAATAGAACGCGCGAGATCGCGTGCGTAAGTGGGTGAACCTATTTGGTCAAAGACTACGCCTAATGCATCGCGCTCCTTGCCTAGGCGTATCATGGTTTTGACAAAATTGTTGCCAAAGGTGGAGTAGAGCCATGCTGTGCGAATGACCATAGAGCCTGCACAAGAGCGTATAACGCTCTCTTCACCAGCTAACTTGGTACGTCCGTAGACTGTTTGTGGATTGGTAGCATCGTCCTCCTTATAGGGTGTACAACCTGTGCCGTCAAATACATAGTCGGTAGACATTTGAATCATTGAACCACCTACTGAGGCTACAGCTTCGGCTAAATAGCCTGGGGCAACATGGTTGAGTAGGTCGCAAAGTTCGGCATTGTCTTCAGCCTTGTCGACTGCGGTGAAGGCAGCACAGTTGATAACGATACTTATGTGGTTTTGTTCAATAAATGCGTAAACGGCTTTGCGGTTGGTAATGTCAAGTTCTTCTTTATCAGTAAAGAAGAAATGACACGTTTCAGCGTATTTTGGGGCTAAAAGTTGTATTTCGTTACCTAATTGGCCCTTACAGCCTGTAACAAGTATTTGTTTCATTTTATGTGTGGAATTTATGCTACGTTTCATGTGTTCTCTTATTCAAATTCAAGCGGTTGTTGCTTGTCTTTAAAATAGTAGTCAGAGAGTTGACCGAGGAAAGAGGAGATGTCTTTTACGGCACGTTCAGTTTCGGGAGTGATGGTCTTCTTTTGCAATCGTAATAGCATGACGCCGTAAAGAAGGTTGAAGCACGTCTGCAACTCTGGTTCAGCATTGGTGTCTTGAGCGTTATCGGCTGCGTTTTTTCCTCTTAACTCAACAATATAGGGGAGTACTTTGTAGTATATCTCGCGGTAGTAGGGAAATTTGCTTGAGTGTAGCAACTGTTGATTGAGTTCTGTTAATTCTTGCAACACGTTGTTGCAGATTTGAAGGTGCCCGTGTGAGAGCTTGCCCTCACTGCGCATCATGTCGCATAGGTCGGCATACCATTGTTCGACCTCCTTTCGCTTTTGAGGCTGGAGACTGAAGCGGCTTACGTACTCATGAGCCAAACGATCGGCATCGCAGTTGTAGGCACGAATGATGTCTTCAACTTGCCACATGTAGAGCAGATATTCTGCTCGGTTGGTTGTTTTGAGCTTGTCGGCTATAATCATGAGTTAATATAATGAAATTTTAAATAATGTCATTGCTGCATAGATAATTGAAGCACCTAAAACGATGCTTCCTATGGTGCGGTTGAGCCTTTGTATGCCCTTTTCACCAAAACTGTTGCGCATTTTGTTGATGACGTAGGTTAACCCTAACCACCATAGCATAGCACCCGCTACAATAGAAAGATATCCTATACATTGTCCAAACCAATTGCCAGGGATAACAAATGTGAACATGTTAAAGAGGGCAATAAATAGGAAAATGATGAGTGGGTTGGATAGTGTAATTAAAAAGCCTGTGGTGAAATTGTGTATTAACGTGCCTTTGCTCCCTGTTGATTGGTGAATGCTTTTGCGTGGGTCGGTGCGAAACATGTATACACCGAATATGAATAGCATCATACTACCAATAAGTTTTAACCAAAAGATGTTTTGCTCATTGTCAATAAAGTCCATAACAAATGACATACCAAATCCTGTCATGAGCGCGTAAAATATATCACTTAAAGCAGCACCAGCACCTGTAACAATGCCATAGGAACGTCCCTTTTGTAGGGTACGCTGAATGCATAATACGCCTACTGGCCCCATTGGTGCAGAAGCTATTATGCCTACTAACAAGCCCTTGAGAATTAACAAAAATGGGCTTGCAAATTCTATAAATATATGGTTCATATTATTTGTTACCTATCAATCGTTATGCAAAAGTACGCAAAAGAGTGAAATTTGCCAAACGTGTTGTGTGTTTTCTTAAAGCGGTGGGTGGGCATAAAAGAAAACTTAAAATTAAGGGCTTTGTAAAGTGAGTATTTCAAAATTTATTGTAATTTTGTCGGCGAAACACCTAACATATAAATTTTAAAATTATACCGAAATGGAATTAGATATTGAAAAGCCTTACGTTATAGGCCTTGACATGGGCGGTACGAACTCTGTGTTTGGCATTGTTGACCAACGTGGTAACATTAAATCGCAAACGGTGATTTCGACAAAGGCTTACCCTGACTTTCGTGAATATGTAGAGGCTGCCTTTGAAGCGTTACAACCCGCTCTTGATCAGGTAGGAGGCATTCAGAATATACGCGCTATGGGTATTGGCGCTCCGGATGCTAATTATTATACTGGCAACATAGAGAATGCAGCTAACTTGGCATGGAAGGGTGTAATTCCTTGTGCTCAAATATTTGAAGAAGTGTTTGCCATTCCTGTACGCGTAACAAATGACGCGAACGCTGCAGCTATGGGCGAAATGACTTATGGCGTAGCTCGTGGTATGAAAAACTTTATCATGATCACGCTTGGTACGGGCGTTGGTTCTGGTATTGTTGTTGACGGTAAGGTGGTCTATGGCAGTGACGGATTTGCTGGAGAATTGGGACACTTTGTCGTTGACCATACTCCAGAGGCTCGCTCTTGTGGTTGTGGCCGTAAGGGTTGTTTGGAGACTTATACTTCAGCTACAGGTGTGGCTCGTACGGCTCGCGAAATCCTTGAAAAGAGTACAGAACCGAGTCTTTTGCGCGAGATAGATTCTGAAAAGATTACGTCATACGACGTGTTTGTTGCTGCTGAAAAGGGTGATAAATTGGCACTTGATATCTTTAACTTTACAGGTCGCTTGTTGGGTACGGCTTGTGCTGACTTTGCTACTTTCTGCTCGCCTGAGGCTTTCGTGTTCTTTGGTGGCTTGACCAAAGCAGGGGAATACTTGATGAAGCCTTTGCGCGAGGCTTACGAAGAGCATATTCTCTTCCTCTACAAGGGTGAGGCAAAATTGCTTATCTCTTCATTGAATGGTAGTGAAGCTGCTGTGTTAGGTGCAAGTGCTTTGGGCTGGGAGTAATATAATGTGTAATGTCAAAAAGTGGGCATTGTTTAATTGAAAATAAATAGGGCAGCAGGTTGTGTGAAACACTGCTGCCCATTTTGTGTATAGTTTTTACACGTTAAAGAGTAAAGATTGATGTATTATATATCGAAACGTATTGAAGTGGGTTTTGCTCATCAATTGCATCTGACTTATGAGAGCAAATGCCAACGCCTTCATGGCCATAATGGTATCGTAACTATCTATTGTTGTGCGGAGGAGTTGGACGAAAATGGAATGGTAGTGGACTTTAGTCATGTAAAACGCATGGTCTCGGATAAACTTGATCACCGATGTTTAAACGAAATTTTCGACTTTAATCCTACAGCAGAGAACCTTGCTCATTGGATTTGTGAGAATGTGCCTCATTGTTATAAGGTGATGTTTCAAGAGTCAGAGGGCAATGTGGCTTGCTATGTTAAGCCAGGATTTGAACAGGTGATATTCTAAGAAAAAGAATGAGGGTAAACGAAATATTTTATTCACTTCAAGGTGAAGGCTTTTATGTAGGCGTTCCTTCTGTCTTTATTCGCCTATCGGGGTGTAACTTGCAATGTTCGTTTTGCGATACCACTCACCAATCATTTACCGATATGAGCGAAAGGGAAATTGCAGACGTGGTGGCACAATATCCAGCCCAGCATGTGGTTATTACGGGGGGCGAGCCTTCATTACAATTAACGGCTTTGCTGATAGAATTGCTACATAAATTGGACAAGGAGGTGGCTGTCGAAACGAATGGGACGCATATATTGCCCGAAAATGTAGATTGGATAACGCTCTCGCCAAAAGATGCTTTTATAGCTTCGCCAGCAGCTAAGGTTGTGCTAAAACGCTGTAATGAAATGAAGGTTGTCTTTACGGGGAATGAGTTACCTAATTACGACAATATTGCATGCGATCATTACTTTTTGCAACCCTGTGATGTGGATGATGCAGAACAGAATAAAAAGATTATAGAAGCTACTATAGCTTATTGTCTTCAGCACCCAAAGTGGCGTTTGTCATTACAGACACATAAGTTGGTAGGGATAAGATAAAGCAATTCGGTCTCACACAAGATGAATGTGTGAGACCGAATTGTTTTTTGTTAGAATGGCGATCTTGTAGCGTACTATTTATTCGCTAAAATAGCTTTTGGGCAGTGTACGGCAATTGTAGGTTGATGCCATTACTTCGCCATAAGCTCCTGCTGAGCGGAAGGCGATAAGGTCGCCACGGTGGGTAATGGGGAGTACTTCGCCTGTACTAAAGACATCACTGCTCTCACAAATAGGACCTACAACGTCGTATGTGTCGGTGGGTGCATCAGCAGCAGCTGAAATGTTCTGCGTGAAGTGATGAGAGCCATACATGGCAGGACGTATGAGTTCGGTAAAGCCTGCATCTACAATGACGAACTTCTTGGTATGTCCTTCTTTGACATAAAGTGTTCTCGCAATGAGTGTTCCACATTGCGCTACGATACTTCGACCTAACTCAAAGTGTAATTGCTGACCCTCACGTAATTGAAGATGTTGTTGAAAGAGTCCGAAGTAGTCTTTGAAGTTAGCAATTGGGTTAGCGTCAGGGTGGTCGTAGTCAATTCCTAAACCTCCACCTACGTTGATGTTAGGTGTGGCGATGCCTTCTGCTTCGAGCTGATTTTGAAGATCGTTGATGCGGTGGCAAAGGGTTTCATAAACGCTGAGATCGAGTATTTGGCTTCCGATATGGAAATGTAGGCCTGTGTATTCAACGTTGTCTAATTGCTTGGCACGTTGTATGGCATCAACCATGTCTTCCATAGCGATGCCGAATTTGTTTTCGTTAAGGCCTGTCGTTATTTTAGCATGTGTGTGTGCATCGACATTCGGATTGATACGGAAAGCAACGTGGGCTATTGTGCCCATATCATGTGCTATCTGGTTAATAACCTCTAATTCAGGTAGGCTTTCGACATTGAAACTATGAATGCCAATACGCAAGGCTGTGCGTATTTCATTATCGCTTTTGCCAACGCCTGCGTAGACAATGCTATTACCTTTGAAGCCTGCTGCATGTGCTGCTTCAATTTCACCACCTGACACGCAGTCTGCACCAAGGCCAGCTTGGGCTATAAATTGCAATATATGAGGATTTGCATTTGCCTTTACTGCATAATGTACGTGAAAGTTGGGGCGTGATAGCGTTTCGACGTGTATGGCAGCTAACGTTTCACGCAGGTTTGTTAAGTCGTAATAGTAAAAGGGTGTGTCAAGTTCAGTAAAACGTTGTGTTGGAAATGTCATTGTATTGTAGGTTTTTCAATAATATTCGGAAGGGAGGGGAATATAGTTTTTTGTATATCTCCTCTCTTCCGAAATGAATGTTTTACTTTTTAGTATTAAAGAGTTTTTCGCTTAGTGCACAAAGGGCTGCCTTTTTATCTGATTCTCGAATTAAGAATGAGATATTGTGATTACTGCCACCGTATGAAATCATACGTACGGGGATGTTGGCCATGGCTTCGGTAACAAGTGTTTCAAATCCAACATTACCCCAACGGAGATCGCCTACTACGCAGATAATACACATATTTTCGTCAATGCTTACTGTACCATACTTTTTCAGTTCCTCTACGATATTAGCTAAATGGGCATTGTTGTCAATGGTAAGTGTGACGCCAACTTCACTTGTTGTTACCATGTCTACTGGAGTGTGGTTGACCTCAAACGTTTCAAATAGCTTGTGTAAAAAGCCAGTAGCCAAGAGCATGCGTGAAGAAACAATCTTAATGGCAGTTATATTATCCTTTGCAGCGACAGCCTTGATTGTTCCCTTTTGCATTTGGTCGTTAATGATTGTGCCAGGTGCAGAAGGGTCCATTGTATTAAGTAAACGTACAGGAACCCCAGCATAATGAGCGGGTTGAATACAAGTGGGGTGGAGTATTTTTGCTCCGAAATAGGCTAATTCTGCAGCTTCTTCAAAATTGAGCTGACGAACAGGAGTCGTGCTGGGCACAAAACGAGGATCGTTATTGTGCATACCATCAATGTCTGTCCAAATCTGAATTTCGTCAGCACGTAACACGGCACCTATTAAGCAGGCTGTATAGTCAGAACCACCACGTTGGAGGTTGTCAATATCGCCTTTGTGATTACGACAGATAAAACCTTGTGTAATATATAGGTCGTAATTGGGGTTTTGCTTTAGAATATTGTTAAGATGCTCTTTGATATAGCCCATATCAGGTTCTCCATTGGCATCAGTTGCCATGAAGTTAAGGGCTGGAATTAACATAACCTTTATGCCGCACTCTTTGAGGTAGTTCGTTACCATATTGGTGCTCATGAGTTCGCCTTGCGCAAGAATTTCTTTCTCAAGTTTATCAGAGAAATCATGTGTGGTGAGTTCGTGAAGGTGCATGAAGATATCGTGCAGCAGATCGTCTGTCTTCTTTACGTTCTCGGGCTGTGCGTACAATTCTTCAACGTGCTGACGATAGAGTGTGCGTAATTTATTAATTACACTACTTGCTCCCTCGGCATTGTGCTTTTTTATGTAATCGGCAATTTCAACCAAAGAGTTGGTTGTGCCAGACATGGCTGATAGTACGACAATTTTACGCTCACCATCAGTGATGAGTTGGCAAACGTCTTTCATGCGTTGAGGTGAACCTACTGAGGTTCCGCCAAATTTGAGTATTTTCATAGCTTTTACTTTTATGCTTATGGAATTTGATATTGGAGGTAGGTATGTTGGTGAAGTATGAATCGTTGTCACTCAATGACTTCTTGCGGTAGTGTTTCTGTAATTGTACCATTGCTGCAACGATAAACTACCCCTGGAAATTCGTTTAATAGATTCATGTTGTGCGTCACCATAACGACGGCGCTTCCTTGTTCTCGTACGGACTGAAGAATGCGCATGATTTGTCGACTGGTGTCGGGATCAAGATTGCCAATAGGCTCATCGGCTAACACGACTTTGGGCTTATTGAGTAATGCACGAGCTATGCAGACACGTTGCTGCTCGCCCCCTGAGAGTTCGTGTGGAAAATGATCCTTTTTGTCGAAGAGCCCTACACGTTCTAAAACTTGCTTTATGCGTTCTGAACGAGCTTTCTTCTTCCAATTTGTAGCTTTAAGCACAAAATCAAGGTTTTGCTCGATTGTAAGTTCGTGCAACAATTGAAAGTCTTGAAATACAATGCCTAACTGACGTCGTAGTTGTTGTATTTTGTTGCGCTTTGCTCTTTTGATATTAAGACCAAGTATGTTAGCATCGCCCGAGACGATTGGCAGTTCGCCGTATAATGCTTTAAGGAGCGAACTCTTTCCACTGCCTACCTTTCCTATAATGTATATGAAGTCGTTGTCGTCTACACTGAAGTTCACACCTTCGAGAATGGGGTGATCGTTATGACGTAAAACGACGTCCTTGAGCTCAATTAGCATAATTGTATGGTATTAATCTAACTTTAATACGGCCAAGAAAGCCTTTTGTGGCACTTGTACGTTGCCAATCTCTTTCATACGTTTTTTGCCTCGTTTTTGCTTTTCAAGCAACTTTCGCTTACGACTGATGTCGCCACCATAACACTTTGCGGTTACGTCCTTGCGAACTTGCTTTACAGTTTCGCGCGCAATGATTTTAGCACCAATGGCAGCTTGTATGGCTATGTCGAATTGTTGACGTGGCAATAATTCTTTTAATTTTTCGCACATACGACGACCAAAGTATACGGCATTATCGACGTGGGTAAGCGTTGAAAGTGCGTCAACAGGTTCACCATTCAGCAAGATGTCCATTTTTACTAATTTGGATAGACGGAAGCCTATTGGGTGATAGTCAAATGAAGCGTACCCCTTTGATATACTCTTTAGCTTATCGTAGAAGTCAATAACAATCTCAGCCAAAGGCATGTCGTAATAGAGTTCAACACGATCGCCAGACACGTATTCTTGCTTTACGAGTTCGCCACGTTTGCCCAAACAAAGTGTCATAATATTGCCGAGATATTCAGTTCGAGTAATAATAGAGGCACGAATGTATGGCTCTTCGATGTGGTCGATTTCAGTTTGGTCGGGCATACCTGCAGGGTTATGCACTTCCTTCATTTCGCCATGCTTGTCGTAGATGTTGTAACTAACGTTCGGAACGGTAGTAATGACGTTCATATTAAACTCTCGGTCAAGACGTTCTTGTACAATCTCCATGTGTAGTAAGCCTAAAAAACCGCAACGAAAGCCAAAGCCCAACGCTACAGAAGATTCTGGCTGGAAGGTGAGTGAGGCGTCGTTTAATTGCAACTTTTCAAGGCTGGCACGAAGTTGTTCAAAGTCTTCTGTTTCAATAGGATAGACACCAGCAAAGACCATAGGCTTTACCTCTTCAAAACCTTCTATAGCCTTGGCACAAGGATTTTGCACAGAGGTGATGGTATCGCCCACTTTAACTTCGGTGGCAGTCTTAATGCCACTAACAATATAACCGACATCTCCGCAGTGCAATTCCTTACGAGGAGAAAGTTCCATTTTGAGTACGCCTACTTCGTCAGCATGGTAGCTCTTTTGCGTATTGACAAAGATAACGTCTTCATCTTTATGTATTGAGCCGTTTACAATCTTGAAGTACGCTATGATACCCCTAAAGGGATTGAATACAGAATCAAAGATAAGTGCTTGCAACGGAGCCTTTTCGTCGCCAACAGGGGCTGGAATACGTTCAATTACTGCACGCAAAATATCGTCAACCCCCTCGCCTGTCTTACCCGAAGCACGAATGATATCTTCACGTTTGCAACCTAAGAGGTCGATGATTTCGTCCTCAACCTCTTCGGGCATGGAGTTGACCATATCGCATTTGCTCAAAACAGGAATAATCTCGAGATTGTGCTCGATAGCCATGTAAAGGTTGGAAATGGTCTGCGCTTGTACGCCTTGCGTTGAGTCAACTAACAATAGGCAGCCTTCGCAGGCTGCAATGCTTCGTGATACTTCGTAAGCAAAGTCGACGTGCCCCGGAGTGTCAATTAAATTAAGATGATAAGTTTCACCATCCATTTGATACTCCATCTGAATGGCATGGCTTTTTATTGTGATGCCTCGTTCGCGCTCAAGGTCCATGTCGTCAAGCATTTGTCCTTCCGTCACCTTAATGGTTTGTGTGCGTTCCAAAAGGCGGTCGGCCAGAGTGCTCTTGCCATGGTCAATATGTGCGATAATGCAAAAATTGCGTATATGATTCACTGTGCTTCAAGTGTTTTAGTGGAAAATAGAGAAGTTGAACTCTTGTTCTATGAAAATTTTCTATTCTTTCTTAGAATTTCTCTGCAGCTTCAAAACTTACAGCATGTTTTAAGTCCTTTTCGCTAAGAACAACGTCGTCACCCTTAATGGGCCAGTCAATGTCAATTGTGGGATCATCGTAACGGATAGAACATTCAGACTCAGGCGCATAACGATTGTCTACTTTATAGGTAAAGACTGCCGTATCGCTCAGTACTTGAAAGCCGTGCGCGAAGCCACGAGGAATGAAAAGCTGTCGCTTGTTTTCAGCAGAAAGTTCAACCATTACGTAGTGACCATAAGTGGGTGAAGACTTGCGAAGGTCTACGGCTACGTCAACAACCGTTCCCTGTAATACGCGTACTAGTTTGGCTTGAGAGTCTGCACCTTTTTGAAAGTGCAAACCACGGAGCACACCCCGTGAAGACATTGACTGATTGTCTTGCACAAAGTGTACTTCGTGGCCAATAGCGTTGTTAAAATCAACTTCACGCCATGTTTCCATAAAGTATCCGCGTGCATCTTCAAATACACGAGGTTCTAATATCCATACGTCGGGTATGCTAGTCTTTATATATTCCATATTTTAAGTATTATTATATTGTAAAAAAGAAGAGAGGATTTGAACCTACTTCACCAGTGTAGTTTCGCATTTCCTCTCGTATAATGTTCGCTTGTATTATTCAATGACAATATGATTGTCTACTATTGTTGCTGTAAAGCTCTTCTGCTGATCATGTTCCATTATAAAGTCGCAAAGAGCATCTTCAAGGTAGTGTTGTATGGCGCGTTTCAGTGAACGAGCACCATACTGAGCATCAAATCCTTTGTCAACTAAGAACTGTTTTGCATCGTCAGCAACGTTGAGCGTAAATCCGTTGTGCTGCATTCGCTTACAAAGGTCTGACAATTCAAGTTCAGCGATTTTCAGTGCACTCTGCTTTGTCAGAGGATTAAACATGATGATATCGTCAATGCGATTGAGGAACTCTGGAGCAAATTGTTTTCGTAAAGTCTTTAGAATGATACTTTCTGCAACCTCACTCGTCAATTCACCGCTAACACGTTCAAAGCCTAATCCACCACCAAACTCTCTTAATTGTCGAGTACCGCTATTTGAAGTTAGTATAATAATGGTGTTGCGAAAGTCTACAGTGACACCATTACCATCGGTCAAGCGTCCTTCGTCCATTACTTGTAAGAGAGTATTGAACACATCGGGGTGAGCTTTTTCGATTTCATCAAGCAAGATAACGGAGTAGGGGTGACGGCGCACACGTTCAGTCAATTGTCCTCCTTCTTCGTATCCAACATATCCCGGAGGAGCTCCTACCAATCGGCTTACACTATATTTCTCACCATACTCGCTCATGTCAACGCGAATAAGGGCATCCTTTGAACCAAACATCCATTCAGCAAGCGTCTTTACAAGATGAGTTTTACCAACACCTGTAGGGCCAACAAAAAGGAAAGTACCAATAGGCCGGTCAATGCCTTTCAGTCCGATACGACTGCGTGTAATAGCACGTGTTAGTCGTTCAACAGCTTTTTCTTGTGCAATGACACGTTTGTTCAGTTCTGAGCGCATACCCTTAAGTCGTTCGCTTTCGTTGGCTGCGACACGTGTAACGGGAACGCCACTCATCATACTTACTACTTCTGCAACAACTGCATCATCAACTAAAGTCGGGTGGCATTGTTGTTCATCTTGCCACTGTTTAGTCATTTGTTCAAGTTCGGTCGTAAGCGTTTGAACTTGGTCGCGGAGATTAGCTGCCAACTCATAATTTTGATTTTGTGCGGCTTGAAGCTTTTGTTGACGTAATTGTTCTATTTCCTTTTCTTTAGCTTCAATAGACTTTGGGGTGTTGGTGCCAACAAGGTGCATTCGTGCACCAGCCTCGTCTAAAGCATCAATGGCCTTGTCAGGCAACGCTCTATCGGTGATGTATCGGTTTGTTAAATCAACGCAAGCTTTGAGCGCTTCTTCTGTATAGTTTACAACGTGATGCTTCTCGTAGCGTTCCTTAATATTATGGAGTATGCAAAGTGTCTCTTCCGGTGAGGTTGGTTCGAGCGACACCTTTTGGAAGCGTCGATCAAGGGCTCCATCTTTCTCAATTGTTTTCTTAAACTCTCCTGTCGTTGTTGCACCTATACATTGCACTTCACCACGAGCTAAAGCGGGCTTTAAGATGTTGGCAGCATCTAAACTGCCTGGAGCAGAACCTGCGCCAATAATCGTATGAATCTCATCTATGAAAAGAACAATCTCTGGGTGTGACTTTAGTTCCTTTATCAATCTACGAAGGCGCTCCTCAAATTGTCCGCGATATTGTGTGCCAGCAACAATTGAGGCCATATCAAGTGCTACGATACGTTTATTCTGCAATAAGTGTGGCACGTGATGATGAGCAATACGATCTGCCAAGCCTTCCACAATAGCGCTCTTACCGACACCAGGGTCACCTATAATAATAGGATTATTCTTTTTACGTCGGCAGAGAATTTGTACAACGCGTTGAATTTCTTCTTCACGTCCAACCACAGGGTCAAGTCCTCCCTTAGCAGCAACGGCTGTTAAGTCAGTGCCGAAATTATCAACAATGGGCGTATCGTTATTGCTTTTAGGCGTTTTGCGTTCAGCCGTTTGTTGCGACGTTTCGTCCCCCTTTGAGAAGTCATCGTTAGGGTAGGGCATATCATCCTCGTTAGGAAAACTGAAATCATCGGAAGGCGATGCTGCTGTCGAATTTGCAGACTGAATTTTTTCATAGCTTACGCCTCTATCTAATAAGAGGGATTTCGCCTCGTTCTGTCTGTCGTGAAGTATAGATAGTAGAATAATTTCTGCACCACTTTTCTTGCCTTGTGCTAATTTGTCTTCAAGCGTTAGCAGATGTAGAATGCGCGTGCTATCTGTGTCGAAAGTAGAAGGCGCAGAACTCATTAATTCATCATCCTTTGCGCCTTCGTTGGTCTTGCTATTTTGTACGTTTATTTGTGATTTTACTTCGTCTATAAGCGAGTCAACTTTTATATTTATCTTATTTAGAAGTTGAACAACATACTCGTTATCAAGAATGCTTAGTAGTAGGCATAGTGGAGTAATACGCAAAAGCACATATTCTTGCGCTATCTCCTTGCTCTTGTTTATTAGCTGAGCAGTGCCAGCTGGTATTTCGTAGTTCATAGTTGTATAAAAATCTTTTTGTTTAGCAATGCATAAAGCTTGCCATTTAGCCGTGTTGGTTACCTTACTATTGTTGTTGGGTTGTTAATAGATAAAACGAATGTTTTATTACAGGCAGCAATTATATCAGCGACAAAGTTAGTACTTCTTTCGTGATAACACAAATAAAGAAGACACTTTTATTATGTGTAAGGAGGCATTATATACGTATATATGCATGGCAATTGTAGTGTCCGTTTGAGTCATTGCGATGTATAATGGGCTGTTATTAATCTTAAAACGTCCATTTGCTATGTAAAAAAATATACGTACTTTTGCAATAAATATCGAAGTCCTACGTTTTATGTGTGGTGAACGATAGATTCAATTGTAGCTGTTTACTTGCTACATGCAAGTCTTTTAAAGATAACAATACAAATTATGATATTTAGAAAGTTTCTCATCTTATTGGCTTTATTTACGGCCAGTTTTACTTTTTCGGCTATTGCGCAATCGTCTATGTCGGACGATCAGGTGCTACATTTTATGATGCGTGAGAACGCTCGTGGAACATCACGATCTGAAATCGTTACAAGCCTTATCGAACGCGGAGTTCAGATAGATCAAATTCGTCGTATACGCGACAAATATGACAAGCAACAGAGTGGAGTTGCTGTTGGAGCAAGGAATATTACAGGCGAGTCAGCTAACGACCGCTTAAGAAAGCCAAATGGTGATAAGGTTTCTAAAACAAAGGGTGTAAACCAGCGTAAGAAACAATCTGAGTCGGTCGATGAAAGCACGATGTCTGACAAACAACGTCGTGTATATAATCGTCGTCGTAACGAAGAGTATATGTACGAAATGGACAAGTTTATGCCTGATTCTTTGGATGAATATGACGATTATTATGACGAAGAGAATGAAAAGGGGGAAAAGAAACAAAAGATAGAGGTGTTTGGTCGTAATATCTTCAATAATAAGTCTTTATCATTTGAACCAAACATGAACATTGCAACGCCACAAGACTATCGCTTGGGGGCGGGTGACGCTGTATTCGTAGACGTATGGGGTGCTTCACAAAAGCGCTTTGAAAGTACGGTTTCACCAGATGGTACAATCAATATAGAATCTTATGGCCCCGTTAACGTTGACGGACTTACTGTGGCGCAAGCTAATCGGCGTTTGCGCTCATTGTTGGGGCAACGCTATGGCGGTTCGAATATACGCTTGACAGTTGGACAGACGAAGACAATTACTGTGCATGTAATGGGTGAGGTAAAAGCGCCTGGAACGTATACGTTGTCAGCTTTCTCAACCGTCTTCAATGTACTCTATATGGCAGGCGGTACAAACGATATTGGTACGTTGCGTAATATAAAGGTTTATCGTAAAGGACGTTTGATTTCGACCTGTGATATTTATGATTACATCTTGAATGGCAATATGAAGGGCAATGTGCGGTTAACATCAGAAGATGTTATTATCGTTGGCCCTTACGAATGCTTGGTGAACATAACGGGTAAGGTAAAGCGTCCGATGTATTATGAAATGAAGGCAAATGAAAGTGTTGGTACTTTAATTAAATACGCTGGCGGTTTTACGGGAGATGCCTATCAAGGTAATATTAACTTAATGCGTAAGGCTGGAAACGAATTGTCTGTCTATTCAATTGATGAGTTTGAACGCAACTCTTTTCAATTAGCTGATGGGGACTCTGTGTCAGTTGACAGTACTTTACAGCGCTATCGCAATATGGTCGAAATCAAAGGTGCAGTCATGCGTCCTGGCAAATACCAAATGGACGGTAGTGTTACAACGCTTCGTCAGTTGATTGAAACGGCAGGTGGGCTTAGGGAAGATGCGTTCACAACACGCGGATTTATACATCGTCGCAAAGAAGACCGCTCACTTGAGGTGATAGACGTTGATGTTAAAGGACTTGTTGACCATACTGTCGCCGATATAGCCTTAAAAAATGAAGACGTGTTCTACGTTCCTTCAAAGGAAGTGATGCAAAAGGAACGTGTATTACATATCTCAGGTGAGGTTAATTATCCTGGTGAATACAATTATGCGGATGGAACAACACTTGAAACACTTATATTACAGGCTGGTGGACTTAAAGATGCAGCATCATTAGTAAAGGTTGACGTGTCGCGTCGTATGCGTAATCAAGATGCAAGCCAGACCACAAGTCAGGTGGCGCAAGCTTTCAGCTTTTCACTAAAGAAAGGCTTCGTGGTTGACGGTGAACCAGGATTTGTCTTACAACCATTTGATGAAGTATTCGTGCGTCGTTCTCCAGGATATATAGAACAGCAGCACGTGTCAGTTGAGGGCGAAATTGCTTTTAGTGGTGCTTATGTGCTCAAGAGTAAGGGTATGCGCCTTAGTGATTTGGTAAAAGATGCAGGAGGTTTGACCAAAGAGGCTTATGCATTGGGCGCACACTTAGAGCGTACCATGACGCCTATAGAAAAGCTAAAGCAACAAACGTTAATAAAGATGGCAACCGATGCTGACTCTATTGACATGAAGAAATTGGAACTTGGTGATACGCAATATGTAGGTATAAACTTAGAGCAAGCTTTGGCTCACCCTGGTTCTAATCAATGGGATATTGTATTGCGAGACGGCGACCGCTTGGTAATACCACAATATAATAACACGGTTTCAATTAACGGACAGGTGATGTATCCTAATACAGTCGCCTATAAAGAAGGTGCTAAGCCCAGTTACTACATTAACCAAGCAGGTGGATTTGGTAATCGCGCACGTAAAGGACGTGCATTTGCTGTTAATATGAACGGAACCGTTACGCGCATACGTTCAGCAAAGCATATTACGCCGGGTTGCACAATCTTAGTTCCAGCAAAACCGAAGCGTAAACGTATGTCGTTTAGCGAAATTCTGTCGTTAGGTACGATGACGGCTACTTTGGGTACTGTTATTGCAACCTTAGTCAAGTAAAGACAATTAGTTTGAATCAGTCGTAATAAAGTTGGCTCGTTGCTTGAAGTTATAAAGTTCCTTTTGTTAGATAAACAAATAGTAGCTTTATAACTTCATTATATTAAAAAATAAAGAAACATATCTGTAATGATGCTTTTTAAAAAGAATATAAAAGAAAACGCGAAAGCAGCAGACAATGAAGATGTAATCAACGAGGTTAGTGCATCTTCTCTTGAAGAGGTGCAATTAGGAGAAACAACTTCATCTCATCAAGAAAAAACATCTTTAATAGCTAAGCGAGAAATAAGAATAGATGTTATACTCAAGATAGTTCTTTCAAAATGGAAGAACTACATAATACCTTGTGTTGCAACAGTCCTGTTGTCAGCTTTATACATTTTCCAAGTACCGCGTTATTATAAAGCCTCGGTTATGTTAGCGCCAGAAAGTTCAACTTCTGGTTCTATGGGAGGCTTAAGTGGACTTGCAGCCATGGCTGGTGTAAATATAAACACAAATTCATCACAGGATGCAATAATTCCAACGTTCTATCCTGATTTGATGAAAAGTACAGACTTTATTGTGCCTTTGTTAAATGTCAAGGTAGAAACAATAAAAGGTGATTTTAAAGGCTCAGTAGGTAAATATCTGACGACCCAAATAAAGCCTTCAGCAATAGATGCTTTGGAGGGCAAAATGTCAGAAGTTTTTTCGACTCCTAAGCCTGCGGCAATTTCGGTTAATAAATCGGGGTACTATACGATTAATCCGTTTAAAATGACAAAAGACGAAAACAATTTGTGTTCGTTATTGTCAGGTATGATAAATTGTACAGTTGATAAGAAGACGGATGTAATTAGTATTGATGTAACCGCTCAAGATGCTCTTGTTGCAGCACAGTTAGCTGACACATTGTTGTCAAAATTGCAGGATTTTATTACTGAATATAGGACAAAGAAAGCAAAGAACGATCTTGTTTATTATACAGGATTGTGCTCAAGGGCCAAGTCCGACTATGAAAGTAAACAACATGAATATGCTGTTTATGCCGACGCATACCAAGATGTAACTCTTCAAACCTTTAAGGTAAAGGAAGAACGTCTTGAAAACGAGATGCAGATTGCATACAACAACTATAACCAATTAAAACAGCAAGTGCAATTATCTGAAGCAAAAGTTTTAGAACGTACACCAGCATTTACGGTTATACAAAATGCATCAGTTCCTGTAAAGCCTGCAGGACCAAAGAGAGTCCTTACGGTTGCTTTATGCTTGTTCTTATGTTTGATAATAACAACAATAGTTATTGTGGCTCGTGATAAGAACGTAAAGTTTTAGAAATCTTTGTAAGAACATTTATTAGGTTTTATCGATACATACGAGAGTTATAGTAAAAGTAGAATGCATCTTCAATTTTCATTACATTAATCTCTAATGACTTATAGCTAATGAAAATTTTGGATGATGCAATCACTCCAATATTAACTATAAATCTCATAGACAGGTCTCTTCTATTTATCCATGGTTGTTGTTGCTATATTAGTTTTACTGCTTTCATTTGTTTCGCTTCTTTCCTTTTTAGATACAGAAGAGAACACAAACGATGCATGGATTTTGGTCTGCATTGTCGTATTAATGACGCTTCTAGCAGGGCTTCGTCCTATTGGGCTAGATGCTGATAGTAATACTTATCAAGCATATTTTTTTACTCCCGACACATCAGAGGGCGTTGAAGAAACATATTTAATTTTATGTCGCTTGCTTCTACCTTATTTTGATACAGTACGTCCAATCTTTATTATATATGCATTAATATCAGTCCCTCTAATGGCATATTCTTTGTACCGTCTAACGAAGAATCATTTGCTAACATTTACTGTATGGATTGGACATTATTATATTTTGCATGACATGACCCAAATACGATTAGGATTAGCATTATCAATTGTTTTTTGGGGATTGTATTATTTAAAGTCTGGAACCAAAGCAATTTATGTAGTCTCGGTCCTTATTGCTTCATGCTTTCATGTATCAGTTGCTCTATTTTTGCTTTTAGCTTTTGTAGGCAATGAAGATTTAAATAAGTGGTGGAAGATTGCTCTCGTTGTTGTCCCCTCATTTTGCTATTTGATAGGTTTACTTCATGTAGACCTCATTCCGATGTTACCATTTGAGTATGTTCAAGACAAAATTAACGCGTATGAAACAATGCGTGACTTAGGAGTGATGGGCGAAAGCATAAACTTGCTTAAACCTGTATACTTGATACGCCTTATGGCCTACTATCTGCTTTTATGGAAAAGTGATTTACTAAAGGAACACTTTGCGTTTTATAACATTGGATTGAAAATGCTTGCATTATCTTTTGTCCTTTTTACGTTATTATCGTCAATACCAGCTGTATCATATCGTCTATTCGATTTGTTCGGTGTAATCGAAATATTGATGATTCCGACCTTGGCCTATGCGTTTAAGCCTTCAGCAGTAGGAAAGTGTTTTGTAATACTCTTTTCATTTGCATATTTGTATTCAATGATATCAACTTTTAATTTAAATTGATTGTATAAAAAGTAAAACGATAAGTAATGCACTTCATTCATTTAATTGAAAATAAATTAGCAAACACAAGTGAACGTTCCGTGAAGGTTTTAAAAAACATCGTGGCTTCGTTCATATTAAAAGGCTGGGTCGGTATTGCTCAATTACTTCTTGTACCTTTAACGTTGTCTTGTTTAAGCAACTATGAATATGGTGTATGGATGACCATAAGCACTATGCTCGTATGGATAGATTCAATGGACATAGGTTTGGGCAATGGAATGAGGAATATGCTGGCTACATTTCGTGCTGAAGGAAATAATGAAAAAGCAAAACAGGTTGTAAGTACGTGCTTCTTTTCGTTGTTTGTGTTTATGCTCATTGTAGGTTCCTTTCTATATGCAGTTGAGCATTATATAGATTTTTATTCATTCTTAAACATTGACTCAACAATTATTAAGAACCTTACGCTTGTTATTCAACTTTCAACAATAATAGTTTGTGCAACTTTTGTCTTTAAGTTTGTTGGTAACGTATATTTAGCCTTACAATTGCCAGCAGTGAATAACCTATTTTTGGTCCTTAGCAACACAATGGTGCTGATCGCATTGTATGTTGCACAAAAATGTTTAGGAGAAGTCTCTCTTTTGTTAGTTGCACTCATTTCAACAATGAGTCCCTTGCTCGTTTTTGTCGTTTCATTTCCCTTCACGTTTATAAAACGATATCCTGAACTATGTCCTTCCATAAAAAGCTTCAGAGTATCAATGCTAAAAGGAATATTCTATTTGGGAATAAAATTCTTTTTGTTGCAGCTTTCAGGCATATTACTATTTTCAACCTCAAATATTATTATATCGCATTACATAGATCCTTTAAGCGTTACTCCTTATCAGGTAGCCCAACGCTATTTCAATATTATTCTTGTATTGTTTACAATAATAGTTGTACCTTTGTGGTCGGCAACAACTGATGCTTACGCTCGTAAAGACTATGAGTGGATTAAGATGTGTGGACGCAAAGGAAGGCAGTTGATGTTGGTAATTTTGCCGATATTGATTGTAATGTCTTTAGTTGCTCCATATATATATAGCTTGTGGACTTTAGATAAAGTAACGGTATCACCTTCCATTACGTGGGTCATGGCTCTTTATATGTTGGTTACGTTGTTTAGTCTTTATTATGCTCATTTGTTATATGGCATGGGGAAGATTTACATTCAAATGTGGGTAACTCTGATTGAGTCTGTTTTATTTATTCCTTTAGCGATATTTGGTGCAATAAATTGGAATGTAACTGGGGTTATCAGTGCTTTAACGTTTGTAAACCTTGGCTGTTGCTTTACTAACTATTACCAGTTTTACTTGATCAGTCATGGAAAAGCCAAAGGTTTATGGCAAAAATGAATGAATTCAAATAATGAAGAAGAAAATATTTCCTATATTGGTCCTTTATAAATGTAGCTTGTTAAGTTCAAGAACATACTGCTCACTTTTGAAGGATGCCAAGGGGGTAGAACATTTCTTGATATACGACAATTCTCCCTCAGAATTTAAACAAATTCTGTCACAAAATCCAGAGGAAGCATTGTATATACGTGATACTAATAATAGCGGTTTATCTGTAGCTTACAATAAGGGCGCTGAAATTGCTAAGAATTTAGGCTATTCACATGTGTTGTTTTTAGATCAAGATACGCTTTTCCCTAAAGAGGCTTGGGATATTTATAATAGCTCATTGAACTTTAATGGTTTAATAGCACCTTTAATGGTAACAGATAAAGGTGTAGCCTTTTCGCCTGCTTCTATTTCAGGTTGGCGTTCAAAAGCCGTTAAGGTTGAGCCAGGCATATATACTTTATCTGAATACAGTGTTGTAAATAGCGGTATGTGTGTCCCCATAGACTTGTTCAATCGGGCAGGTGGATATGATTATAAGGTGTATTTGGATTACTCGGATTATCAGTTTCAAAAACGGCTTAGACGAGTGAATTCGTCACTTTTGATAATGCCTTTTACAGCTCAGCAGGACTTTTCGGCTGATTGCAAAGATTACAAGAAGCTTCTTGCACGTTATGAGATTTATTTGGATTGTGCGACAAATTTTACAGTTGAGGGCATAAAAGAATATATAGACTTACTATTTGCAGTATTTAAACATACTTTGATGTTATCATTACGCACTAAAAAGATAATATTTATTCGCAAATTCATAACACAGTTTTTACTAAAGAAAAGCAAATGATATCAGTTTGTATCGCTACATATAATGGGAAAGAGGAATTGCGTAGGCAATTGGATAGCATATACCCTCAGCTATCAGTCGATGACGAGATTGTTATCTCTGATGACAATAGCACTGACGGTACGCGTGAATTGATAAAAACGTATATTGACAACGATGCTTGCTTGCCAAAGGTATATCTTATAGATGGTCCGTCGCTGCATTCCCCCATTCCTAACTTCGAGAATGCCTTAAAAAACGCAAAGGGAGATTATATATTCCTTTCAGACCAAGATGATCAATGGATGCCCAATAAAGTTGAAGTGATGATGAAAGCCCTTCAGCATTCATCTTGCGTTGTTAGCGATTGCGTTGTAACAGACGGATCATTGAATGTTACAGCACCTTCATTTTACGAACTCAATCGTACTCGTGCTGGTTGGATGTATAATCTTTTTGTTAAGAATGGCTATTTGGGTTGCTGCATGGCCTTCCGCAGGTGTGTACTTGAAAAGTCTCTGCCTTTTCCAAAACATACTCCTATGCACGACATCTGGATTGGCAATATTGCCGCTATGTATTATGATGTGTGCTTTATAAATGATCGCCTTATCAGCTTCTGTCGTCATGACCATAACGCGTCTGACACAGCACGAAAGAGTACATCTTCCTTTCTGCAAAAGATTGGGTATCGATTCATTGTCGTGAAAGATTTGATAATGAAGCGTATGTGTATGTAAGTTCTTATATGACAGTATAAAAGTTCTGTAAGCATTCCATCCAAGCCGTATTGTTAGAGTTTCAGAAAGGTGAGAACTTTGCCGCAAAAATGAAAAATGCTCAACCTAAACGAAACCAACAAATACAATCTTTTTACTCAAGGAGTAGATATGCGTAAAGGCATAGAATGTCTTTGTGGAATAGTTCATACTTATCACCTGAATCCATTAAATGGCGAGGTTTACGTATTTACCAATAAATCTCGCTATTTATTGAAAATGCTCCATTGGGAACGTGGAGGTTAGTACAACGGCTGTCCGAAGAAATAATTACTTTTGCTCATGGTTGTTTTATTTGTTTGGTAGCATCAAAACAACCAAAAAGGGCTGACTCCAGCAAATGGAATCAGCCCTTTTTTTTCGAAAGGCTCGAATTTTTATAGGACATCAATAGATAAATTGCAGTTTACAAACCTCTACAAAATGTTTCATAATGCCCTAAATAGGCACTTTTAGCTTACGTATATTTTACCCTTGCTATTTTTATGTTTCATGTTTCATTTTTATGTTTCAACTTATTGATTATCAATACTTTTGAAGGCTGAAACATACGACTTCTATGTTTCACTTTTAGTTTCAAAGTTTCATTCTAAAAACACTGAGGGAGAAAAACGAAAACACTGTGGGAGCGATTCAAAACCCCTGTGGGAGCGATTCAAAAACACTGAGGGAGCGTGAAAGCGCTCCCTCAGTGTTTTGAAAAATGAAACATGAAACTAAAAATGAAACATAAAAGTCGTATGTTTCATTTTTCTAAATGATTGATATTCAATTACTTTATAACAAAAAATGAAACATGAAAGATAAATCAAAGGTTTTGAAAACGTATGGATATATGTGAGACAAACTGCAATTTAGCGAACAGAAGTGCGCCACGAACGCTTTACGTAGGTGCGTTCGTGGCGCGTATCTCTTCGACTACCCTATAGTACAAATGAATGCTAACCCCATAGAGAGTCTATTTCCTTTTATTTCGGTTGTATGGTTTGTCGGTCTTAGGACGTTGATGATTTGCTTTTTTGTATTTAGGCTTTGAATCGTGCTGATTTGCGTTGAACTGTTCGTTAGAGGGGTAGAGTCTTCTAATTAAGTCAGTGCGTCCCATTCGACGTAGTTCGCTAATGATACGCTGACGCTCTTCAGGTTTGTACCAGAAGAAGAACATGCGTTGGCGTAATTTCTCTTGCGGTGTCTTAGCAGAAAAGACAGGCTCGAGCGTATAGGGGTGAAAACCAGAATACCACGTTTCGGTCGAAACCGTCATCGGTGTTGGCGTAAAGTCTTGTACTTGCTCTAGTTGGAAGTTCATATCACGCGTTTCAGCTGCCAATTCGGCCATATCCTCTTCCGTACAACCAGGGTGTGACGAGATGAAGTAGGGTATGATTTGTTGTCGAAGTCCAACCTCTCGGTTGATGTTGTCGAAAATGCGCTTAAACGTGTGGAATAGCTGGAAAGAAGGCTTTCGCATGATTTTCAGCACACGGTCGGAAGTATGCTCTGGTGCCACTTTTAATCGTCCAGACACGTGGTTTATGATAAGTTCACGCGTGTACGCTTTTGCAGCATCAGCCAGTGCAGCGTCTTTGTAAGCATTCAACAAAAGGTCGTAACGCACGCCACTGCCTATAAAGCTCTTCTTTATGCCTGGTAACGCATCGACCGCCTTGTAGATGTCAAGTAAGGGGCGATGATCAGCGTTCAAGTTGGGGCAGACAGAAGGGCTTATACAAGAGGGACGTTTGCAACGCTCACAGAGAGTGCGGTCTTTACCACGCATCATATACATGTTGGCTGACGGCCCACCGAGGTCGGAAAGGTAGCCACGGAAGTCAGGCATCTGTGTGATTTGTTTGACCTCTTTTAGAATACTCTCCTTTGAGCGGCTCATGATGAACTTCCCCTGATGAGCCGATATGGTACAGAAAGCGCAGCCACCAAAGCAACCTCTGTGAATGTTGACCGAGAATTTTATCATTTCGTATGCTGGAATGCGTTTGTTCTTATACTTAGGGTGGGGGAGACGCGTATAAGGAAAATCAAATGAGCGGTCAATTTCTTCCGTCGTCATGGGCGGGTAGGGCGGATTGACTACGACATACTTGTTGCCTAATTGTTGGAGAATGCGTTGTGGGTGTAGTCGATTGCTCTCTTCCTCAATATGGCGAAAGTTTTCAGCGTAATGACGTTTGTTTACTAAGCAGTCCTCATGTGAGTGAAGCTGAATGTCGTCCTCTTTTATGCCACCAAAAATATCTTCTTTCTGTTGCAGCGTGACCGTCTGCCGTACAGGGTACTTACGCATTAAACTATTAAATTGTTCGGCAGAGCAAAACGACTCCTCGCGTCCGTGTAAGAGGTGCTGGTCGATTGTCTTACAAAGGTCGACCAACGGAAGCTCGCCCATACCATATATGATCAAGTCCGCACCACTATCGGCCAATATACAGGGCATGAGGCGCTCTTTCCAATAATCATAATGCGTTACGCGACGTAACGAAGCCTCTATACCCCCCAACACCACAGGTACGTCAGGGTATAATTCCTTTAGTATGCGACTATAAACGATCGTAGGATATTCGGGGCGCATGTCATGTCTGCCGTCAGGACTGTAGGCGTCTTCTGATCGTAGACGACGATTGGCAGTGTACTTATTCACCATAGAGTCCATACAGCCAGGAGCGATACCAAAGAATAGGCGAGGTCGACCCAACTTGCGAAAGTCGCGATAGTCGCCATGCCAGTCAGGCTGCGGAACTATACACACACGATAACCCTCAGCTTCAAGTAGGCGGCCAATTACAGCTGCTCCAAATGAAGGGTGGTCAATGTATGCGTCGGCCGAAAAGAGTATTATATCGGCAACGTCCCACCCTCGGAGGTCCATTTCTTTGCGTGTCGTGGGTAGCCAATCTGTTAGTTGCATAATAATAGGATATGAGTAAGTGTTGATTTCTTTATTATAAAAGCTACAACTTTGCAGAACGAAGGCAAGCAATGCCCAGCATTCGTCCTACACTGTTTTTACGAAAAAAAGAAGAACCAACATTTAGCACGTTGAGTTCTTCTCTATAATTAACCGGAAAGTTACGAGTTGAAGTCGGTTTATTCTGCCTCGCTCTCTGTCTCAGTAGGTTGTAAAGCCTGCCATTCGTTGAAGGCGGCTATAAGATTTTTAAGTCCGAAAGCCTTCATCTTGTCATGATAAATTACGTCGAAGCAGAGGTCGAGAAGATCTTTCGTATTTTCACTGCTTGAGGCAATAAGTGAGCGAATGTTGAGCTTTAACTTGTCTAAATCGTTTTCGGTAACGTAACCTGTTGAACTTATCAAACCATTAAAAAGGTTGTACTTCTGAATGGTTTGAAGGTTTTGTTCCGTAACGTTCATGTTACGTGTACCACTTTCGTTTAACTGTATGTTGTACATGGCTGATGTATTTTGGAAGGTTAATATTCAATGCGTGAGAGAGGTAGCTCTATTTTCTCTTGAGCTGTGCTATAGCTGCAGTGTACGCTTTTTGCCAATCAGTATCAATGCTGAACGGAGTGAGTTCGCCTCCATCTTTTATAAATGCTAAGGTCGTTTCTTGATCCGTATCTTCAAACATGGGATTAGAAATGGAAGCGTCCGTAAACATCATAATCCGTTCCTTTCTCTTTTCATCACTGAGGCGCTTACTCGTTACCACGTCGTTAAAGAAGAGCGTAATAAATTCAGACAAGTAATAAGCTTGCGTATCGAGAAAGTTTGACGGCACAGAATCAGTCTCTTCAAAAGCCTTCGTCTTCATGTAAATAAGAGCAGTGCGTTTGAATTGAGCTATTTGTATTTGAGTGTAACTACAGGTAGGGTTGTTGACAATGCGGGTGGCGTTGTTCAATACAAGGTTGTACACCTCCTGCGCCTTTAAAGTACTGCTATTGATAGCAAATATTGTAATGATAACAAAAAGAAATCTCTTCATAGGACATCAGTGTTTAATGCACCCTGCTGGCATTCTGCTTTATAAATGCAGCCCATGACTGTGGCGCTTTAGCTATTGACGATTCGGGTTTGCCGCTCTGTAAGAAATGGCAGTAGGCCGCCCCTAAGGCATCGGTAGCATCGAGGTAGGGTAGCATGCTCTTATCAGAGATGTTGAGCATACGCTGTAGCATCGAAGCTACTTGTTCTTTGCTCGCTTGTCCGTTGCCCGTAATGGCTTGCTTGATTTTTAGCGGAGCGTATTCGTGAATGGGTATGTCGCGACTGATAGCAGCTGCTATGGCTACTCCTTGTGCACGTCCTAACTTGAGCATACTTTGTACGTTCTTGCCAAAGAATGGAGCCTCAATAGCCAACTCGTCAGGCTTAAATGCTTCAATGATACCAATTACCCTTTCGTAAATTCGTCCTAACTTCAGATATACGTCCTTGCACTTCCGAAGGTCGATTACGCCCATAGCCTCCATTTGAGCATGGTTGCCATTAAGTTTGAGTACGCCATAGCCTAAAACGTTTGTGCCAGGGTCAATACCTAAAATTATCTTTTCGGGGGTTGTCATACTGCAAAAGTACAGAAACGAATGCAATTCGCGGTGTTAATTTCTGCATTTTTTTTATTATATGGATATTAACTTGTACATTTGCATTGGATAAGCAGATACTTTATGTTGACCATAATAGGACATAAAGGCTACCATTCAGCGATAATATGCAGACTAAAAGATTAATAATTAAGATATTATGAAGCGTTTTCTTTCACTATTTATTGCAGCATTAGCTTGTCAAGCAATGTTGGCACAGGCTGTAATAAAGTTTGACAAGACGGTTGTCAACTTTGGCAACTTTAAAGAAGAAAAAGTGCAAACTTGTGAGTTCGTCTTCACCAATACGGGCGACAAGCCTCTTGTTATTCAACAAGCTTATGCAGCCTGCGGTTGCACCGTCGCTGCTCCTCCTAAAGCCCCCGTTGGACCAGGTAAGCAGGGAGTAATTAAAGTATCGTATAATGGCAAGGGTAAGTTTAAGGGATTCTTTAAAAAGCCTATTACCGTGCGCTCAAATGCGAGCAATTCAATTGTGCGTGTCTACATTCAAGGCAATATGATTGTCGATGAATAGTGATAAAAGAGCGACTTAATAACTAATACACAACGCAAACAAGTGCTTATGAGTTCTAATAATTACCTTGTTATCATGGCTGGCGGAGCGGGTACCCGCTTTTGGCCTATTAGCAGCGATGAACTGCCAAAACAGTTTTTGGATATTCTAAATTGTGGTCGTACGCTTATTCAGTTGACGTTCGACCGCTTTAAGGGACTCATTCCTACTGAGAACGTTTGGGTGGTTACGGTAGAGAAGTATCGCGACTTAGTCAAAATGCAGTTGCCTGAAATTCCAGAAGAAAACATTCAGTGTGAGCCTTGCCGACGCAATACAGCCCCTTGCATTTGTTACGCAAGTTGGAAGATTAAGAAGCGTAATGCAAAGGCAAACGTTGTCGTTACTCCAGCCGATCATCTTGTGCTTGACACGCAAGCCTTCCAAGAGGCTATCGATGATTCGTTATCGTTTGCGGCCGAGACTGATGCTATCGTAACGTTGGGCTTAAAGCCTACGCGACCCGAGACGGGATATGGCTACATTAAAGCCGACTTGGGTTATTCTTCATCACGCAAGCAAAACATATTCCGCGTAGATGAATTTAAAGAAAAGCCGACGCTTGAAGTAGCGCAGGAGTACGTTAAACAACCTAACTACTTGTGGAATTCTGGTATTTTTATATGGAATGTTAATACCATTATTAATGCTTTCCGCGTTTACGAACCGAGTATTTCGCAGGTGTTTGAAGATTTGTTGCCTATTTACGACCAACCTGACGAACAGCGTTGCATTGAAGAAAAGTACGAACAGTGCGAAAACATCTCTGTAGACTATGCAATTCTTGAGAAGGCGGAAGAAATCTTTGTTTTCCCTGCCGCCTTTGCTTGGAGCGACCTCGGTACATGGAACTCACTGCGTGAGCAATCAGAGAAGGATAAGTACGGCAATGTCAGCATGGGTGAACACATAAAGTTATTTGACACCTATAATACGATCGTACATACTTGCGGAAAGAAAGAAGTCGTAATACAAGGACTCGACGGCTACGTCGTTGCAGAGAAAGATGGTAGATTATTGATATGTAAACTCTCTGAGGAACAACGTATTAAACTGTTTCATTGAAAGTATTGAAGTAAGGCATATTAAACGAATTAATCCCTTTTCTGAAGGGCGGTATCTATCGAGTCTTTAAAAAGTATGGTGCAACATTTTGATACTTATTAAATAGATAGCAATCAATCCTTCTTTTGGTAAATGGCAATAGACAACGATTTTGCACAACAAATATTATCATGGTATGAGGTGCATCAGCGCCAACTTCCTTGGCGAAATATCTCCGACCCATACCGAATATGGGTGTCGGAGATAATTTTGCAACAAACGCGTATTACTCAAGGCTATGAGTATTATTTACGTTTTATTAAAGCCTTCCCAACTGTTGCCAATTTAGCTCATGCCGATGAAGACGAGGTATTAAAGTTATGGCAAGGTTTAGGCTATTATAGCAGGGCGTGCAATATGCGGACTGCTGCACAAACGATTCTCGACGAGTATAAGGGCCAATTCCCGACTACCTATAAAGAAGTGTTATCTCTTAAAGGAATAGGAGCGTATACCGCAGCAGCTATTTGTTCGTTTGCCTACAATTTGCCATATGCCGTTGTCGATGGTAACGTATATCGTGTATTAAGTCGCTACTATGGCATCAACCTTCCGATTGACTCTACACAAGGTAAAAAGCACTTTGCGCAGTTAGCTCAAGAGTTGTTGCCAACACACAAAGGTGCAGACTACAATCAGGGCCTTATGGACTTTGGGGCGTTGCAATGTACACCTCAATCGCCAGCGTGCGAAACTTGCCCATTATCATATAGTTGCTATGCTTATAGTAAAGGACAAGTTGAACTATTTCCCTACAAGTCGAAGAAGGTAAAAACTATAGAGCGACACTTCGTTTACGTAGACATTATTACCCCTAATGGACATTGGCTACGCCGTCGTGGTAAAAATGATATTTGGCAAGGATTGTACGAGTTTCCTTTATTAGAGTTCGACCACCAACCTTCTTTCGAAGAAGTGGTGGTTCACCCATTTATTGAGAATATACAAGCTAAGGGTTGCTGGCGGGAGATGAAGGTCAATGTAAAGCATGTGCTTACCCACCAGATTATATTTGCCGACTATTACCAACTCTCGTTTAATGAAGTTCAGCCTCTTCCTGAAGGTTTCAAAAGTGTTGCAGAAGGTGAACTGAGCAAATACGCAATGCCACAGCTTCTACTGAAGTTAAGAGAATCGTCTTAGGGCTATTTCTTAAAATAGATAGTTTTACACGTTTTAAGATGATAAAGTTAGTTTGACTGATTATCATAACGTGAAGTAACTTTATAACTTCCAAACTAAAAAACATTTTTTTTTAGAAAACTCTTAATCAATTATACATACTGGCGACGTTTTTTTCGCTGATAGCAGATAGATTATGTCGCCTCTCACAATCATTCTATTTCATTCAATGGCACGAAAACGCAAACCATTACCTATATTAGAAAATATTACTATCACCGACGTTGCAGCCGAAGGAAAAGCCTTAGCCAAGGTTGATAATTTGGTGGTGTTTGTACCTTATGCCGTACCTGGCGACGTGGTCGACCTTCAAGTACGACGTAAAAAGCATAGTTACGCAGAGGCCGAAGTCATTCGCTTCCACAAGTACTCAGAAAAGCGTAGCCAACCTTTCTGTGAACACTTTGGTGTGTGCGGTGGTTGCAAGTGGCAATGTCTTCCTTATGAGGAACAGTTGCGCTATAAGCAAAAGCAAATTGTTGACAATCTAACGCGTATTGGTAAGGTAGAGTTGCCCGAGATTTCTCCTATCTTAGGAAGTAAGCATCAGACGCACTATCGTAACAAGTTGGAGTTTGGCTTTTCAAACAAAAAGTGGCTCACTCAAGCAGAGGTCGCGTCAGACAAGAAGTTTGATGTAATGGACGCTGTAGGATTTCACATACCTGGTGCGTTCGACAAGATACTTGACATCAACTGCTGCCACCTAATGGACGACCTCAACAATCGCCTTCGTAATGGCATTCGTCAGTTTGCGCTCGACCACCACATCTCGTTTTACGACATTCGCGGTGGGCATGGTGTATTGCGTAACATGATGATTCGCAACTCTGCAACGTACGAAGTTATGTTGCTCTTACAGTTCAGTATTCATGACGAGGAGGAAAAAGCGCAGGCCATGAGCGTGTTGGATTATGTACATGACAACTTCAAAGAGGTGACTTCATTGCTTTGGGTGAACAACTTAAAGTGTAACGACACCATTGGCGACCTTGAAGTACATACCCATTACGGTACAGACTTTATCTATGAAACGATGGAAGACCTACGATTTAAAGTAGGCCCTAAAAGTTTCTATCAGACCAACACTGAGCAAGCCTACGAACTCTACAAGGTAGCACGCAACTTTGCTCAACTCACGGGCAACGAACTCGTCTACGACCTCTACACGGGTACGGGAACGATTGCCAACTTCGTTGCTCATCAAGCACGCCAAGTGATAGGTATAGAGTACGTGCCTGAAGCCATTGAAGACGCTAAGGTGAATGCTAAGATTAATCACCTTGACAATACGTTGTTCTATGCCGGCGATATGAAGGATATCCTAAATCAAGACTTCATCGAAGCGCATGGACGTCCCGACGTAATCATTACCGATCCACCTCGCGCAGGCATGCACAGCGACGTTATTGACACAATTCTCTTTGCTGCCCCCCAACGTATCGTATACGTTAGTTGCAATCCAGCCACTCAAGCACGCGACCTTCAACTACTTGACAAGGACTACAAGGTTATGGCAGTTCAACCCGTTGATATGTTCCCGCAGACTCATCACGTTGAGAATGTAGTTTTGCTCGAATGTCGTTAGTCGCCCTATCCATTTCCTTTTTGCCTTTATATTCTATTTAATCATGAGTATACTTCACAAGCACAATCCCGTTCTACAAAATAAACTACAAGCTTATATAACGGCTCAAGATGTAAACGGACTGGCAACGTGTCTTCAATCGTTGTCGGTCGGCGAATTCCGTACAGCAGGCTACATGTTGGGTGAGAAAGTACTCGTGACGGCTACTAAAGATTACTTTTGGAAAGTGTTTATTCAGTTTACTCGCCAAAATGCAAAAGCTTTTTTGGGTACATGCCTTAAAGCTTTTGTGAGAGGGTATAAAGACAAGAAGTTTTCGCTCTCAATTGCGTCGTTGCAAACGTTCGCAACTTATTGCACGCAGATTGATTGCAAAAAAACGCTTGAAGCCATTCTACCCATTCTTCGCACGAGTGATGAAGTCCAACAGCTTACGAGTGTCTTCATACAGTATGAGGGAAAAAGCCTTTTCGCTGACTTAATCAAAGCCCACACTTTGCCATGTTATTACGAACTCTTTCGTTTGCTAAAGGCAGAGGACGAAGCGCAAATAAGGCAAGTAATCATGCTTTTAGTAAAGCGCAACGACCCTATAACTTATAGCGTGGCAAATGCGCTCAAGCGATACTTTGACATAAACGGCATACCCGTCAGCTTCTCTTCTCATATTGAAGACTATCAACTATCGTGCCTTGACCAAGGTTATGACGGTTTTAAGAAAATAATTACCAAGTAAACACCTTATTATGATAAAACAAAGTTTTATCCTTCTCTTGTTAGCAGGCACGATAGGCTTTAGCCCGTCCGTAGCCCGCGACAAGAAAGCAAAGCAACCTGCGCTTACAGCACAACAAGCGCCTGTGGCTACGACCACACAGAAAGGACTTTTTACAGTGACGAAAGCGGGAAGTGATTGGTTCTTCATCATTCCCGACTCTTTACTTAACCGCGAAATATTAGCTACTGTCCGTTTTACCTCAACTCCAGCTAATACGGGAAAGTATGGTGGCGAATTAGTTAACGAGCAAACCGTTTACTTTCAAAAGGCCCCCGACGGCAAGATGTTGCTTCGTTCGCGTTTATTGATTAACAAAGCCGACAGCGTTGACAATATCAACCGCGCCATTACGATAAGCAACGAAGACCCTATAATTGCCGCATTTAAGATTGAAAACTTAGCAAATAAGGCGAGCAAGATAAAGGTTGGTAGTTTCTTCTTGGAAGACAATGTAGCCTTAGGCCCTGATCGTATGCAAAAGACACAAATGGGATTGCAAGCTCTTTTGCCAGCCAACTCGTACATAGAGAGTATCAAGACATTCCCGATGAACACGGAGGTGCGCACTGTTAAGACCTGGATGGCAAGTTCATCTACCAACGCAGCTGCTGCGCTGACGGGTAAGGTTACTTTAGGTCTCAACGTGTCGTTTGTCCTGTTGCCTAGCAGTCCTATGTCCAGTCGACTCTTCGACCCTCGTGTAGGATACTTTACCGACGACTACGTCTACTTCTCTGACGATCAGCAACGCGTTGAACCCAAGCGTTTTATTACTCGTTGGCGATTGGAACCTAAAGATAGCGCCGATGCTGAACGAATGAAGCGTGGTGAATTGGTAGAGCCTAAGAAGCCTATTGTCTATTATATCGACCCTGCTACGCCCAAACAGTGGCGTCCGTACCTAATAAAAGGTGTAAACGATTGGCAGAAGGCCTTTGAACATGCAGGTTTCAAAAACGCCATTGTGGCAAAGGAGTGGCCAGAGAATGATTCTACCATGTCGATGGAGGACGCACGCTATTCATGTATTCGTTATTTAGCTTCGCCCATAGAGAATGCCTATGGCCCCAACGTACACGACCCTCGCACGGGCGAAATCCTTGAAAGCCACATCTGCTGGTATCACAACGTCATGACACTTGTTCACGATTGGTACATGATACAAGCAGGCACGCTTGACGAGGCAGCGCAAAAGATGAAGTACGACACCGATCTTATGGGACAGCTCATTCGTTTTGTTTCTTCACACGAGGTCGGACACACTTTAGGCTTGCGTCACAATTTTGGTTCGTCATCTACTGTCCCCGTAGATAGCTTACGATCGCGTGCTTTCGTTGAGAAGTATGGCCATACTCCAAGTATTATGGATTATGCGCGCTTTAACTACGTGGCACAGCCAGAAGATAGCATTCCTTGTGAAGGCATCTTCCCACGCATTGGCGACTACGACTGTTGGGCGATAGAGTGGGGGTACAAACCCATGTGGAATGCTTACGATGAAGTAAGCGATCACTGGGAACTTGAAAAGCTTACTACAGAACGCCTAAAAGGTAACCGTCGCCTATGGTTTGGCGATGGCGAAACAAATCGTACCAACGATGCTCGTTGCCAAACGGAAGACTTGGGCGACGATGCTGTTAAGGCAAGCGAATATGGTATTCTTAACCTCAAGCGTGAATTGCCTTTGTTGCCAAAGTGGACCTACGAGAGTGGCGATATTTATGGCCAAAACCTTTCGAGCATGATGAACCAAGTGATAGGTCAGTTCTCACGTTATTGTATGCACGTGATGACCAACATAGGAGGCGTATACTGCGACTATAAGACAGTCGACCAACCTGGTGCAGTCTTTACGGACGAGCCTCGTGTCAAACAAGAGGAAGCATTTAAATTTCTTAATCGTCATGTTCTTACGGAGCCTACTTGGTTAACATCTCAGCCTTACGTCAATCGCTTAGTGCCCAATGCTCAAGCCTATGTCAATCGTATAGGACAACGTTTTGTAAGAAACATGGTGTCAGCTTCGCTTATCAATCGTCTTACTTCGACCTATCCTGCCGAAGATTACCTTGCCACGTTGGTTGACAATCTCTTCACCGAAGCACGAACACAGCAGAAGCCCTCTTCTTATCGTGCAGCTTTGCAGCGCACTGCCGTTGAGGGCTTAACGAATTATTATGCCTCTAATCGTAATAGCGAGCAAACTGCTATAGTGCTTTATCAATTACGAAAGCTGCAGCGCCTCTTCCACGCAGCGCAATCGCAACCACACTTTGCCGCATTGGCCGATGTCGTGGATCGTGCATTAGTGGTAAAGTAGGGTAGTAGTCTGTAATCATAAGACTGTAATGTAAGCATTTCATCCAAGTCGTATTGTTAGAGTTTCAGAAAGGTGAGAACTTTGCCGCAAAAATTTGAAAAATGTTCAACCTAATCGAAATCAATAAATACAATCTTTTTATTCAAGGAGTAGATATGCGTAAGGCGTAGAAAGTCCTTGCGGAATAGTTCATACTTATCACCAGAATCCATTAAATGGCGGGGTTTATGTATTATAAATCTCGCCATTTATTAAAATTTATTGCTGTCTGGTAAAACTCAAAAGATCATAAAAAACCTCCCCGAAACCCTGTAAAATTGGACTTCGGGATTTATTTTTTTTGCCATTCTTATTCATAGTGCAAAGGTAGTACTTTGGGGCAACCATGTATCGTTTGGTAACACAGTTTTGGGGTTAGCATCTGCACAGCCCTCCACAGGGTTTGTCGAGTGCGTCGAAATGATAATGAATTTTTAAAGAGGAACTCAATGACAGACCGAGAGAAAAGCTCGAATATAATACCCCCAAAATGGTGTTCTATCAATTCTGTTGTTAACTTTGCACTTGATACTTGACTCTGCTGAGATGCTTTTTATAACTGAAGATAGTCATTTTAATCTGAAATAACCCCAAAAGCATGTTTTTTAGTTACTTAGACGCTAATTGTATTGAATATTTTGTAATTTTGCAATCAAATAGTTATCTTGATACAAAACCAAATCGAATATAGCAATGTCAATTGAACATTCAAAAGAACTCATGAACCTTGCTGCTGATAACATACGTATATTGGCAGCAAGTATGGTAGAACGTGCAAAGTCAGGACATCCTGGTGGTGCTATGGGTGGAGCGGACTTTATTAACGTGCTCTATTCAGAATTTCTAAATTTCGACCCCGACGAAGCAACGTGGCGTTGTCGCGACCGTTTTTTCCTCGACCCAGGTCACATGTCGCCCATGCTATATTCACAGCTGGCCTTGATTGGAAATTATACTATTGATGAATTGAAGCAATTTCGTCAATGGGGTTCGCCAACTCCTGGACACCCTGAAGTATGCCCTCAGCGTGGCATCGAAAATACCAGTGGCCCATTAGGTCAAGGTCATACTTATGCAGTAGGTGCAGCTATTGCAGCCAAAGCATTATATGCGCGTACTGGCAATCCTGGCTTTAATAAGGAAAAGATTTACGCCTACATTTCAGACGGAGGCGTACAAGAAGAAATTTCACAAGGCGCGGGACGTATAGCAGGTCACCTAGGACTGAACAATCTCATTATGTTTTTTGATGCCAATGAAGTGCAACTTTCTACTGATACATCCTCTGTAATTTCAGAAGATACGGGTATGAAATATCGTGCATGGAATTGGAACGTACTCGAAATAGACGGCAATGATGCCGATCAAATTCGCAATGCACTGAAGGCAGCCAATGAAGAGGAATCACGTCCTACACTTATTATAGGTCATTGCGTTATGGGTAAAGGTGCACGCAAAGCCGACGGTACTTCTTACGAACACAATTGTAAAACGCATGGTGCTCCATTAGGTGGTGATGCCTATATTAATACCATAAAAAATTTAGGCGGTGACCCTGAAAATCCCTTTGTAATTCGCGAACAAGTTCGACAAATGTACGACGATCGCAAAGCAGATTTGCGCAAAATTGTAGCCGCTCGTCGCGCAGAAGAAAAAGAATGGGAACTCGCAAATCCTGAGAAGGCAGCTCAACTCAAAGATTGGATGGCAAATAAGTTGCCGACAATTCCTTGGGAAACAATCGAGCAAAAGCCCAATTCGCCCACTCGTAATGGATCTTCGGTCTGCTTAAGCCTACTTTCAGAGTACGTGCCCAATATGATAGTTTCATCAGCTGACTTGTGCAACTCTGATAAGACGGATGGCTTCTTGAAGCATACAACAGAAATTAGTCGTACCAACTTTGGTGGCGGTTTTTTACAAGCAGGTGTTTCAGAACTCACTATGGCATGTGTTTGTATTGGTATGATGTTACACGGGGGTATCATTACAGCCATGGGTACTTTCTTCGTATTCTCAGATTATATGAAGCCCGCTATTCGAATGGCAGCCTTAATGGAAGTGCCAGTTAAGTTCGTATGGACGCACGATGCTTTCCGTGTAGGCGAAGATGGTCCCACACACGAGCCTGTTGAACAAGAGGCACAAATCCGCTTAATGGAAAAGTTAAAGAACCATAGCGGTCGCGATAGTGTTCGAGTACTACGACCTTGCGATGTACATGCCGTAACAGCGTGTTGGCGAATGGCCATGGAAAACATGGACACTCCGACAGCTCTTATTTTTAGTCGTCAAAACGTTAACGACCTACCAGCAGGAACAGACTATCGTGAGGGAATCTTGCATGGTGCCTACTCTGTAATAAAAGAAGATAATCCTGATGTTATACTCGTAGCTTCAGGTTCTGAAGTTTCTACATTGGTCGAAACTGCAGCGTTACTTAAAGAAGATGGTATCAAGGCACGTGTGGTAAGTTGCCCAAGTGAGGGTCTCTTCCGTAGTCAAAGCAAGGAATACCAAGAAGCATTGTTGCCAACTGGAGGAAAAATCTTTGCGTTAACTGCAGGTCTGCCTGTCAACTTCGAAGGACTTGCAGGTTCAAACGGAAAGGTCTATGGCCTTGAAAGCTTCGGCTTCAGTGCTCCTTACAAGGTGCTTGACGAAAAGTTAGGTTTTACACCTCAAAACATTCACAAAGAGGTTTTAGCCTATCTTAATAAGTAAGGAAAACTTGTGCTAACAATACAATAAAATAAGATTGCGGGATTGTTATTGTGTCCCGCAATCTTATAGTAATGTAAAAAAATCTGCAGAAATTCTGCGACTAGGAGTTTTTGATGAGATAGTTTCATTTAGGGAATCCATCATCAAAGACGATTTGTTTGCTCTTCTCTGATTCTTAAGATTCTTTAATGGGTCTTTTCGTTTCATACGTTCTTTGATTTATTGTAGCGATAGTCATTTTTTAACATTACATAATATATAAATCTTTCTCTATATATGATAGGACTTGCAAGTGATCATGCTGGCTTTGAACTTAAACAGTATGTAAAAGAATATCTTGAGGCCAAGGGCATTGAATATAAAGACTATGGCACATATACTACCGACAGTTGCGACTATCCCGACTATGCACACGCTCTTGCACGCGGTATTGAAAATGCAGAAGTTGAAAAGGGTATAGCCATTTGTGGTAGTGGTGAGGGCATCTCAATGACGCTCAATAAGCATCAGCGCATTCGTGCAGCGTTGGTTTGGATACCCGAAATCGCACACATGACCCGTTTACACAACGACGCAAATGTATTAGTTATGCCCGGACGCTATATCGACAACCAAACAGCACACGATATAATGGACGAATTCTTCAATACCGACTTCGAAGGAGGACGCCATATACGCCGAATTGAAAAAATTCCAGTTTAGTAATATTTTAAAAATAACTTGTGCAGTAAATCTGCGATTAAGAGCATTTGATAAGATAGTTTCATCTTGGTAGATTGTCATCAAAGACGACTCGTTTGCTCTTCTCTGATTCGTAAGATTCTTCAACAGGCCTTTTCGTTTCATACGTTCTTTGATTTATTGTGGCTGATAATGGATAGTCCTTTCTTTGTGGTAGTGGCTTCTGCTTTAGCTCTCGCATTCTCAATAGACAAGAGAGTCGCTCCGCTCCAATTCCTTGAGATTGGCCCAAACATACAATGACCTATAGGGTTGTAATTAGAGCAATATTTGTCGATAATGAAGCATAATGATGCTGACGCCAATGGTAGACGCAAGTTTCAAAAGAGACTGCTTGACGACATGGTGTGAGTACGCATTAAAACCACCACCATCACAAAGGATACAGATAGAGTCTGTGTTTGGAATTTCCTCTGAAGATGTTCTTGCCAAACTTGTACGAAATTGTCACAGATGAACTATGCGGTATCATGGCTTGTACCCTATAAGGTTACGAACTTTTCTTCTGATTTTAAAGCTATAAACAGTTAATATTCAGTAAGTTCTATAATCAAAATTCCATTATATTTGAGTATAAGAATAACACCCTATATGGCTCTTATATGGATTCTTGGAGTATTAAGTCTGAATTAAACTGCAACGCAAAAATTGCACAAGTTATTTTTCAAACATTACTTAATTTTGTACAAAATAATGTGCAAACATTCTCTAAATCAATGGAAAGTACTATCTTTGCACTCGCTTTTACAAAAAACAGAAACAAACTAAATACTTAAAACTGGAATGACAAAATCAGAAATCATCAAGGCTATTGCGACTAAGAAAGGTTTTGATCGTGCAACAGTATCGCAGGTACTTGAGGCCTTTACTGTCGAAATAAAGAATGCCTTGCTTGAAGGCAATAATGTCAGTATGCGTGGCTTCGGTACATTCTACTTGAAGCACAGAGCAGAAAAAACAGCACGCAATATGCAGAGCAATACAACCATTATCATACCAGCTCACGATATTGCAGCGTTTAAGCCAGCTAAAGAATTTGCTGTATCGGTAAAAGACAAAACAGTCGAAGCATAAAGCAAAAAAATACAATTAACATAATTAACTAAAAACGTAATAGGTATGCCTAACGGAAAAAAGAAGAAAAGACACAAGATGTCTACTCACAAACGTAAAAAAAGACTACGCAAGAATCGTCATAAGAGCAAATAAAAAGCTCGGCGGCTCTTATTTATAACAGAGTCTTTAAATCAACAACGAGTAAACGAGCTTATATTATGTTCTCTGAAAAGGACATTGACACTCGTTTGCTCGTTCTTTTTTAGTATTATCTGATGCATAGTTTAAGTATTAATACCAAAGTAAACTTTTACTATGCAAACTCGAAAAAACATTAATTCATGACAAGCGAAGTTATTGTAGATGTAACCAAGCAAGACATATCAATCGCACTGCTCGAAGACAAAAGATTAGTAGAGTTTCAGCGCGAGGGGCGTTCTGAACATTTCTCTGTTGGAAACATCTACTTGGCAAAAGTACGCAAACTAATGCCAGGACTTAATGCTTGCTTCGTGAATGTTGGTTATGAACGCGATGCCTTTCTACATTATCTTGACTTAGGCACACGTTATAAAACGCAAGAGAAGTTTCTACAAATGTTAGGTGATGGTCGTCGTAACATATCGCTTGACAAAGTAGCAAAACAACCTGAAATTGAAAAAGAGGGAACCATACAGTCTACCTTAAAAGTCGGACAAGAAATTCTCGTTCAAATCGTCAAAGAACCAATTAGCACAAAAGGGCCTCGACTCACATCTGAACTATCCTTTGCCGGTCGATTCTTGGTACTCATACCATTTAGTGATAAAGTATCAGTCTCTTCAAAAATTAAATCAGGTGCCGAGCGAGCTCGCCTAAAGCAACTCATACAAAGCATCAAGCCCAAAGGATTTGGTGTCATAATCCGTACAGTTGCAGAGGGTATGCGAGTAGCAGAGTTAGACAACGAGATGCAAATGTTGCTCACTCGGTGGAACAATACGGTCGCAAAAATAAAGCAGTCGCGTAGCGAAGCCATGATACTACCGCAGCTTGTTTATGAAGAAACAAGTCGAACTGTTGCTCTCTTACGCGATTTGTTTAATCCTTCGTACGAAAATATTTATGTCAACGACCAATCAGTATTTGACGAAGTACGCAACTACGTAAGCCTTATAGCTCCCGAGTGTAAAGACATAGTTAAGTTTTACAAAGGTAGTGTCCCCATATTCGATAACTTCTCGGTTACAAAACAAATTAAAACTTCATTAGGCCGCACTGTCACCTACAAGCATGGAGCCTATCTCATTATTGAGCAGACCGAAGCCCTACATGTTGTTGACGTTAATAGTGGAAATCGCTCGAAAAGCCCAGAAGGACAGGAAGTCAACGCATTAGATGTCAATCTGGGAGCAGCCGATGAGTTAGCACGCCAATTACGCCTACGCGATATGGGGGGCATTATTGTTGTCGATTTTATCGATATGGCAATGCCCGAAAATAGGCAAAAACTATACGAACGCATGGTTGAGAATATGCGTAAGGATCGTGCGAAACACAGCATACTACCCTTATCAAAGTTTGGCTTGATGCAAATTACTCGTCAGCGTGTACGCCCTGTTATGGATGTCAATGTCGAGGAGACGTGTCCTACCTGTGGTGGTACAGGCAAGATTATGCCAAGTATACTCTTTACCGATTCACTCGAAACGAAAATAGACTTTTTGGTCAATAAACTCGGTATCAAGCGTTTTCGCCTTTATGTACATCCATTTGTAGCAGCTTACATTAACCAAGGTATCTTCTCGGTAAAGCGTCGCTGGCAAATGAAGTACGGCTTTGGAGTTAAAGTACTTCCCAATCAAAAGTTGGCCTACTTGCAATACACCTTCCATAATATGAAGGGAGAAGAATTTATTTTAAACCAACAAAACGTATGAAGTAAGCATTTTATACCCTTTTGAGTCAAAATCAATTGGCTTAAAAGTGGCGAAATAAAACACAATCCCCACATTTACATATCTAATAGTGTGTAAGTGTGGGGATTTAAAATTATTGAAGTCCGATAAAAAGTAGGTAAGCATCCCGTGCAGGCTGTATCTCCTTGCCTTGAGTATAGAGATGGTAGATGTTATTTTCGTTCAGACAAAACTTGAGTACTTTTTGTCTGAAAAAATTGGACTTTATTGGAGTCTTTTCAATACGGCCTACATGAGATGCTTACTTTTGATGTATATATACTAGCATCGCGGATATGCTTACGAATATGTTGTTTAGATATGGGATTTATTCAGCATTTTACAGTTGAACGTTCATTCTGCACGCATCAAGTCACTGATTACGTCATTACTCGTTATAATACCCTTTTGAGTCAGAACAAGTCTGTTACCAATTAATGAAAGCCTGCCAGCAACGATATGGGGCTGTGCATCGTTCAAGATCTGAGAAATCCATTTCTCTGGAAAACGTGCTTTTATACCTTCAAGATTAAGGCCTTCGCGCGTGCGCAATGATGTAAATAGCAGTTCATCGAAAGCTTCAGCTTCTGTTAGCACTTCTATGCTATGGCCTACATTTCCATTTTTAGCCTCTGCGTATGCTTTTAAGTTAGGAAGATTATAGCGTCTAGTGCGCTTACCATCATAAGAGTGTGCGCCAGGTCCAATTCCTAAGTATGGCAAGCCATGCCAATAACCAGAATTATGACGTGAAGCAAAACCATTTTGAGCAAAGTTAGATATTTCGTAATGCTCAAACCCATGTTCATTGCATTGTGTCACCAGCAAATTGTAGGCCTCAATGTATAAACTTTCATCAGTAGGGCAGAGTTTACCATTTCTAATCATTACGTCCAATGTTGTCCCCTCCTCAATGCTTAAGGCATAAGAAGACAAATGCTTTATAGGCAAATGAAAAGAACAAATTAAGTCACTATCAAACTGTTTAATCGTTTGCGTAGGCAGTCCGTATATTAAATCAATACTTATATTTTCAATATCACAATTGTAGATCGTTTCAACAGCCCGACAGGCCTCCTTAGCAGAATGTCTCCTGTTTATAATACGCAAAATATCATCGTCAAAACTTTGCACCCCAAGGCTTACACGATTAATGCCAAGCGATTTCATGTCTTTCACAAAATCAAATGTGATATCGTCAGGGTTAGCTTCTATTGTAATTTCAGCATCATTACATAGTTCAAAAGCATTGTGTATAGTTTCTAATAGTTGAGCAATTTGTCTTACATCAAGTTGTGAGGGCGTACCGCCACCAATATATACTGACTGTAATGGTTCGTTATTCAACTCATTCCGTCTATACATAATCTCTGCGCAAGCCGTCTGTATATAGCGATCTTTCAACTCTTGCGTATGCGTAGTAGAGTAAAAGTCGCAATAAATGCAACGACTTACGCAAAAAGGCACGTGAATGTAAACCATATTTGGCTTCTCAACATACATTGTCCTGTTCCTCACTTTTTAGTGTTGGCAAATGAATCTTGTAGTGAACTGCTAAGATACGCGAAAGTACTACAAACACGCCACATATAATACCCGATACAATATTCCCTGCACCTAGGATGGAGCAAATATAGTATGCTACTCCACCTACAACACAAGCCAATGCGTAAATTTCTTTCCTAAAAATAAGGGGAACCTCATTAATAAACACATCGCGAAAAACGCCACCGCCAGCGCCAGTAAGAGTACCCATCATAATGGCAGTCCAAAATGGGAAACCTGCAGCTAAAGTCTTTTCAATACCCGTCACTGCAAATACAGCCAAACCAATCGTATCGAATAAGAACCAAGTATTTTCTTGTTTTACCAACTGCTTTCTAAACAATATAACCCACAATAGCGCAAAGGCCGTACAGATAAGGTAAATAGAATTTGTCATCCAGAAAGGTGGTTGGCTCAGTAGCAGGTCACGCAACGTACCACCACCAATAGCAGTCGTCAGACCTACCATGTAGGCACCAAACAAGTCAAAATGTTTGGCCGATGCCAATCGTATGCCCGAAATAGCAAAAGCCAACGAGCCTATAAAGTCAAGTATTTGTACAAACATTCTTTAGTATCCAAATTAACGAGTAATATTTTAATTCACTACATTCTTCGGTTCACCCTTCAAAAATGCTGCAATGTTATCACACACAATGTCAACAATTCGCTCTACCGTCATTGAAGTTTTCCAACCTATGTGAGGTGTTACGTATGTGTTAGGAGCGTGTAAAATAGGGCAATCAGCAGATGGAGGTTCTTGACATAACACGTCAGTGCAATAAGCGCCTAAGATTCCATTCATTAAGGCTTCAGCCACATCTCTTTCGTTTATTAACCCACCACGAGCAGTATTTATTAAGATAAGCCCTTTACGTGCGTGTTGCAATAATTCTGCATTTATAAGTCCACGGTTACTATCAGTGAGCGGACAGTTAAGGCTTACAATGTCGCAAGTCTCAAAAGCCTCTTTTAGTTCCAACTTTGTCACATCGTTAGGCAGCTCATTGGAAGGCTTACTACTCACGGCAAAAAGTTTTACTCCCAATGGTCGCACCACATTGGCTATCGTTCGTCCAATATTGCCAAACCCAACTATAGCCAAACGTTTGTTCACTAAGTCAAAGCGTGGTCGTGACGAATAGCAAAAGTCTTCACAGTCACTCCAACGCCCTTTTAAGTTTTCGTAGGTATAGAATCCCACATTATCAGCAGCTTCAAGCAATAATGACAGAGCCATCTGAGCTACAGCCGTACTAGAGTAATTGGCACAATTACAGACAGAAATACCCCGTTTACGTGCAGCCAAAATGTCTATTTTATCATATCCTGTAGCCGCTTCACATATCAATTTCAACTGAGGCAATTGATTAATCACCTCAGCCGTGAGCGACGTTTTGTTCACAATCAAAATCTCAGCATCTTTAGCACGCTCTACTATTTCATCATTGCTTGTGCGATCATACACCATTAAGTTACCATACGCCTCAAGTCGTTTCAGCATTGTTGCATCGTTCGAAGTCTGCAGTGTATATCCGTCTAAAAACACAATATTCATTTTGCTCTTAATATTACTGTTTACGATAAATAGGTGTTACACACCCCACTAATTGCCAGTAGCGACCACCTGTGGGACGATAATAAACCAAAATATCATATTCATTCTCTGTTTGATAATAATCCCCCTCAATAGGAGCCGTTGTTCCGCGCTTCCGATCGTTACTTATTGCAGTTAGATACATGTAGTTATAGTAGCCACATTTAAGCAATACATCAGTCACGTACGAATCCGAAGCTACATCATAGCGCATCGCATATCGTTCGTTTAATGTACCACCTGTCCACTGCCCGCTAATGTAAACTTTCGCATTTTGCATTGGCAAAGTGTTTAGCGAGAAGTGTGCCAATACATAGTCTGCTTTCACATCAGCATTGCCACCCCCATCGTATCGAGTCAAGTAAAGACCGTTGCGGTCCTCATCATAAAGGTAATGTTTGCGTTCGTTGTCCGCCATTATAGTGTAATGGTAATACGGTTCAATCCAACGTATTCCCTCGCCATGCATACCAGGATAGCGAGTTGAAATAATCTCCATTTTACGATATTCATTCCCAGCCTCAAATGTCAGGTCGCGAGTGTGTTCCCAAAGCAGGCTATTGCCATTTTGAACTGTAAATCGAGGATTTATTACCGCATTGTCAAGCCTCCTGTTTTGCATAACCACCACTTTCACTTCATTCTCAGCATCACGCAATGCTAAGTTACTTACATCAATGCGCAACGACAATTGTTGGTGTGAGCTATTCCAATCCACTTCAGTGTTCGTAGAGCAAGTAGAGTAGATGCCCACTTTCGCGTCAACCACGCCAAAGTAAGTACGCAATACAGGCACCACTTCACCGTCATCATTTTCTGTACTAATGGTAATGCGATAGTTGCCCGACAAGAGCGGCCGCATTTGTGCATTAGGTAGCGAAAACGAGTAATGCGTATAAAGCACAGTAGTGTTTTCACTCTGCTCATAGTAGTCAATCACCACCTCGTCGTCAACACTATTCACATACTCACTCTCAAACAATTCGTCACTCACGTTTCCAACAGCGTCGCAATGCTCAATTTTATATGTGTAACGCTTATATTCGTGCGTTAAGTCGTCAAAACTAACGTTAAGCGTTTCGCCACTATTCAGTTTCAACACAGGGAAAGCTTCGGCTTTCTCATTTACTTTCAACTGTAACGTATGAATGTTAGGAGTCAAATATTCCGTTCGTCCAGGTTGTGCATTACAGATAAGCGAATGACAAATGCTTAACAGACAAAATAAGATGAATATTAATAAGTTATTCATTATTTATTTAACTTAATGATGAAGTCTGTTAACTCGTTTTCTTTACGCTTAGGCAAGTAGAATGTAGTTTGTTTCCTCTTCTTGTCATACTTATAAGTAACAGCTTCGCTATTCATCAGCGTTGTGACCCGCTTAAAACGATGAACTTCCATAGGTAGAGTAATCGAGGTTGCCGAAGTCTGCGTTTTTAGCAAATGAATGTACAAACACTTTCCGTCGCTGCTTTGCGTGCTAACGATGCTATCTCCCATTGCCACACTTCCTGCTTTGGTGCTATAGATGCTTTCACCAGCTCTCGAATGCAACCATTCTCCCATACTTCTAAGTCGTTCGAGCGCAGCATTTGGCAAATTTCCGTCAGGTTGAGGTCCAATGTTCAATAACAAGTTAGCCCCTTTGGCAGCTGTGCGCACCAATAGTTGTATCAACTCTTGTGTCGACTTATAATTTTGGTCTTCTACCTTATATCCCCACATACCGTTCATCGTCTCACAAGTTTCAAGCGGTAAGTTGCCAATGCTTTGTCCCGACAAGCCTGCCTTATTCTCGCCAGGCACATCACGTTCAAACATTTGCATATCCTCGCCCTCATTAGGCTTTTGGTGGTGATTATTGCCAATCATACATGCTGGCTGCAGTCTATGAATTAAAGCATATTGTTCGGGCAGTTGCCAATCAAAAGGTGTCGAATCGTCTTTATGGTCCCACCAACCGTCAAACCAAATTCCATCTACTTGTCCATACTGCGTCAAGAGTTCAGTAAGTTGAGCATTCATATAGCGGTAATAGCTACTCCAATTAGCCTTTGTCGCGTCCTTGCCCGTATTGCGCCCTGTTACCCCCATAGGGTAGTCATCGCGTGTCCAATCAATGTGAGAGTAATAAAAGTGTAAGCCAATTCCCTGCAGGTGGCAAGCATCAGCCAATTGTTTCACCACATCCTTCCCATATGGCGTATGCATAATGTTAAAGTCACTTTGCTTCGTGTCCCACATCGAAAATCCGTCATGATGACGTGTAGTAAAACAAATGTAACCTGCTCCAGCTTCTTTTATAGCTTTAATCCATCTATTTGCATCAAAGTCGTGTGGATAAAAAGCATTAGCCGCTTTAGCATACTCTTGTCGGTTAATGCCAACATTTTGCATATACCATTCTCCTTGTGCAAAAGTGCTATAAATACCCCAATGCAGAAAGATTCCCAAACGTGCATTCTCAAATCGTTTACGCGCTTCCAATTGTTCTTTACTTGGAGTGTATGTAGTAGTTTGTGCAGGTGCAGACATCGGTAGGAGTAAAAGAGAAGCACACACCAACTTTTTTATACAATTCATAATCATTTCGAGGTGGTAAAAGATTTATTTTAGAGCAAAAGTACATTTTTTTTAGCATTTAGTCTGTGTGTGCATCGAAAAAGTTGTAATTTCGCACAATATAAGAATCAGTTGGTTGGCTTGTCGCGTGTATCCGTGGCGTTTACGTTACAAGATTATTCTGTGGCGTAACCCTACCATTGCGGTGCAGGAGGAAAGTCCGGGCAACACAGAGCATTCTGCTTCTTAACGGGAAGCCGCTCGCAAGGGTGGATTAGTGTAGAAGAAAATAACCGCCACTTATTTTTTAGTGGTAAGGGTGAGAAGGTGGAGTAAGAGCCCACCAGTTGCGTGGCGACACGTAGGCTGTACACATCAGAAGTTGAAAGTTCATGTATACCAACGTTCGAGAGCTGCTCGTTCGAGTTCTTAATATATTTCATATTAAGGCGCGTTGGAGGGTAGAACGATAGAGCACTTTGGCAACAATGTGCGCGGATAAATGACAGGCGCGTTGCACGCTCTTTTTCATGGTAAGGAGTGTGTTGAGTACAGAACCCGGCTTATAGACTGACTGATTCTTTTTTAGTAAATGCTATATTTTTCAAAGCAATAACAATAGAAGCCTAACAATTAAGCACCCGTATGTGTGATGTGAACTTAATTGTTAGGCTTTTGTTTATTATTGGTGTCCGATAAAAATTCGAGCCTTTCGAAAAAAAGCTGATTCCATTTGTTGGAGTCAGTCCTTTTGGGTTATTTTGATGCTACTAAACGCGAGTTCGGGATAAGAAACGCAAAAATAAATAGGGTAAACGAGCAAAAAAGTTCGTTTACCCTTTGCTAATTGCTTGATTGAATGCTTACAAAGCCCCTATCTAATCACTTTCACTTCTCCTCCAACACCTAACTTGATGATGTTTGACGCTGGCGGATTGCTGCGCTCGTCACGGCGTGAGGTGCAAACGTAGTCTACCGCATTAACTATTTCGGGCGAAATGTCTGCGAAATTTTTAGGAGAAGGTTCGCCACTAATGTTAGCGGAAGTAGACACAATGGCTCGGCGCATACGCATACAGAGATTGCGGCTGAACTCCTCGCGCGTGATGCGTATGCCAGCGCTACCATCTTCGGCCAAAAGGTTGGGCGCGAGATTACGAGCGCCGTCATAAATAATCGTAAGTGGACGCTCTGCTACCTCAATCAATTGCCAAGCAACCTCGGGCACTTCACGAACATAAAATTCCAACTTAGCCTCAGAGTCAATTAAAGTAATGAGCGCTTTGGCATCGTCGCGTTGCTTAATTTCAAAGACACGTCGAACAGCATTGGGGTTAGTCGCGTCACAACCAATTCCCCAAATCGTGTCAGTGGGGTAGAGTATAACTCCCCCTTTATTCATAACATCAATCGCATTGCGAATGTCGTCGCGATATTCGCTCAGTTTGCCTTTCGTATTTGTATCGTTCGTCATCTTTTGAATAACTTTTTTGCAATCATTTTAGCCTCAGCACGTGCGGGTTTGCCTGTCTCCGTTAAGGGAAGTTTCTCAACGCAAATCACGTATCGTGGCACTTCATATTTGTCAAGTAACGTCTTACATAGTTCTTTTAAGGCTTCACTGTCGTTCATTTCACCTTCATAGAGCAAAGTAACAGCTTCGCCTAAACTATCGTGTGGCAATGAAGTAATTTGTAATGGAACATTAAGCGAACTCAGTTTTTGCTCTATCTGCTCAATTTGCAGTTTAATTCCGCCAGAGCAAATCACGTTGTCGCGTCTACCTAATATGCGGAAATCGCCATTCGGCAGCAATTCCGCCATATCGTTTGTTTCCAACCGCTGACTATTAACGTGTGGAGCATAAATGCACAAAGTGCCACTATCAGAGAGTGAAACTTCCACTCCTGTGAGTGGTGTGTAAGCGTCAGAAGCTTGCGCCCCGTTTAGCCTTCTTAGTGCGATGTGAGATAAAGTCTCAGTCATGCCGTAAGTGCTATAGACAGGGTGGGGGAAAGTAGCTAATTCTTTCTCTAAAGCAGGTGAAATGACACCTCCTCCAATAATAATGCATAGTGTTCGGCGCAGTAGTGATCGCTCATGAGGCACCTTAAGCGACTCAAACACTTGCATAGGCGTAAGTGCTGCAAAGTCAGGTGCTTCGTGAAGTGAAGCGTAGGGATGTGAGGTCGGAGTAACAGCGATAAGTTGTAGTTGTCCTGCAAAGCTACGCACCAACATCATCTGTCCAGCAATGTAACGAAGCGGCATACAGAGCAAAGCTGTGTTGCCCTCTTGTAATCCTAAAGTTTGTATCGTCGTTAACGCACTATCCCACATACGCACCTTTTCAACTTCCAGCATCTTAGGCTCTCCCGTACTGCCTGAGGTATGAACTTCGAGTGTAGGTGTGGGTGTTTGCCATTTAGCTTTGAAGTCTTCTATTTCGTGTAAGAAGGCACGCTGCTCTTTAGAGCCATACCATAGGCAGTCGCGCTCAATGTGAAGAGGTGCTTTGTCAAAGTTCTCAACAAAGAGTTGTCCTGTACCTAAACCTTGAGGCAAAGTCGTGTTTTCGTCAATTGCAGCACACCATTGTGCTATCGCGTTAAGTCCTACATTGCTCTCAAGAGCAGAAGTCGTCCAATAACCTATACCGCGCTCTTTAGCCAACGACATCCATTCGCCTGCTCCCGTAAAGGCACCATGAAGAGTTGGTTTCAATACAATGTATTGAGGGCGAATTGTATCCAACAAGTCAATCTTTTGCTCAAAGTCATTGATGCCAATCAACTCCTCGTCAAGTGCAATAGGCAGAGGCGTGTTGGCGCAGAGGTGGCCCATTTCGTTCCATTGCCCTTGCTTAATAGGCTGCTCAATACTATGAATGTCATAGCGTGCAAGGGCTTCTAACTTATAGGGTGCTTCATCGGGCGTGAAGCCTCCATTGGCGTCAACGCGCAGTTCAACGACATCTTTGCTATATCGTGAGCGTATTTGTTTAATAAGCGACAATTCGTCTTCAAAATCAATTGCACCAATTTTAAGTTTAACGCAACGGAATCCTTGTTCTAGCTTTTGTTCCATGCGTTGACACATTTCGTCATATGTTCCCATCCACACCAAACCGTTGATAGCAATGCCACGTTCACCACGCGTAAAGGATGACGGATAGAGCTTTAGGTAATCACCAGCGATAGAACCTGCTGCTGAGCGGAAAGCAGATTGCAATCCGAAAAGCATTGAAGGCAAATAGCGCCACTTCTTTGAATCAAGATTTTGGGTGCGTTCAACTTCAGCGCACACCTCACGTAACCGCTCTTCGTAGTTACTGTCGTAATCACAACTTAGGTCGTAAAGTGGTGCACACTCGCCCAATCCTGTAAAGCGAATTTGTGGGTCAGTTGATGTAATTACAATGTACCACACTTTACGTTCGTAGTAAACACCACGCGAAGTACCCGCAGGTTGCTTAAACTTTAGCGTGCGTGGAACGACTCTTATCTTAAAGGGTAAAAAGTGCATCTTCTGATAAAGTTAGGGCAGTTTAGGGTATTTCTTAAAGTTAGGTTTGCGCTTCTCAAGGAAGGCGCGTCCTCCCTCTTGCGCTTCGTCAAGCATATAATAAAGCATGGTAGCATCACCTGCAAGTTCTTGAATGCCCGCTTGACCGTCCAACTCGGCATTGAGTCCGGCTTTAATCATACGCAGAGCTAAAGGTGAACGTTCCATCATCGTCTCGGCCCATTCTACCACCTCGTCTTCAAGTTTATCAAAAGGAACGACCTTATTGACCATTCCCATGCGCTCAGCCTCAACGGCCGTGTATTGACGACACATAAACCAAATCTCACGCGCTTTCTTTTGTCCTACAATGCGTGCAAGATAAGAAGCACCAAATCCTGCATCGAACGACCCCACTTTCGGTCCCGTCTGTCCAAAGATAGCATTCTCAGAGGCAATGGTAAGGTCACACATAAGGTGTAACACGTGTCCTCCACCAATCGCAAAGCCGTTAACCATGGCAATTACAGGTTTCGGAAGAGAACGGATCTGCTTTTGCACGTCAAGCACGTTGAGTCGTGGTACACCATCACCGCCAACGTATCCTCCGCGTCCTTTGACGTGCATGTCGCCGCCTGCACAAAAAGCTTTGTCGCCAGCGCCTGTTAGTACAACCACACAAACGTCTTGCGCTTCACGACAATAACGAAACGCATCGCTCATCTCAGCCACGGTGAGTGGAGTAAAAGCATTGCGGTAACGTGGGCGGTTAATGGTAATTCGGGCTATGCCATTATAAAAGTCGAAAAGAATTTCTTTGTATTCTTTGATAGTAGTCCAGTTTCTCATATTATAAAAAATGTTTCCGTTTGCGATTAATTGAGTTGCTAAATTAGTTTTTCTTGCTGACGTGGCCAATATTTGCAGAAAATAATGCGCCTAAACGCGTAGCATTACGTTATTTATGAAAGTGAACGCGAGAAATGTTAAAGATATTGCGTACATTTGTAGCGAATTAATCCATAATCTAACAAAACTGTTTTTACATGAACAATCTTTTTAGTGCCAAGAAGTTACTAGTCGTTGTAGCCTCATGTATGCTTTCGACAGGTGCTTTGTGGGCAGACGTTAATCCTAAACCTTTTGTAGTGCCCGAACTCAAGACATGGACAGGAGCAGAGGGACAAACAGCCTTGTCTGGTCGTATCGTATTGAAAAATGCAAAGTTAAAGGCTGTAGCTGAAGCTTTGGCGAATGATTATAAAACCATGTTTGGCAAAGAGCTAACCATTGTTAGCGGTACAGCTAAGGGTGGTGATATTGTCTTGTCACTGAAGAAGGATAAGACCTTAGGTGACGAAGGTTATAGCATGAATATTGGTAGCGCTGTAGAACTCTCTGCCGCTACTGAGCATGGACTCTTTTGGGCTACTCGCACATTGTTGCAAGTAAGTGAGCAGCACAAAGACGGACAGTTGCCCAAGGGTAAGACAGTTGACGTACCTGAATATAAGTTGCGTGGCTTTATGATTGACTGCGGTCGTAAGTACATTCCGATGAGTTACTTGCGCCATTTGACAAAGATTATGTCATATTATAAGATGAATACGCTTCAGGTTCACTTAAACGATAATGGTTTCCGTCAATATTTCGGTAATGATTGGTTAAAGACACAAGCTGCTTTCCGCTTAGAGTGCGATACCTATCCTGGACTTACAGCAAAGGACGGCTCATATACTAAGGCTGAATTCATAGACCTACAGAGGTTGGCTGAGCAAAATGGCGTAGAGATTATTCCCGAAATCGATGCTCCTGCTCACTCACTTGCCTTCACACAATATAAGAACGAGTTAGGTAGCAAGGAATATGGCATGGATCACCTTGACCTCTTTAATCCTGAAACGTATAAGTTCATGGACTGTTTGTGGAAAGAATATATAGGTGGTAAAAACCCCGTATTCCGTGGCCCACGCGTTCACATTGGTACGGACGAATATTCAAATGCGAAGAAGGATGTAGTAGAAAAGTTCCGTGAATATACCGATCACTATATCAAACTCGTTGAGAGCTACGGTAAGCAGGCTGTGCTTTGGGGCGCTTTGACGCACGCCAAAGGTACAACTCCTGTGAAGAATAAGAACGTCATTATGGACATTTGGTACAATGGTTATGCCGATCCCGTCGAAATGAAGAAGCAAGGCTATAAGCTTATTAGCATTCCTGACGGCTTGACCTATATCGTACCTGCAGCAGGCTATTACTATGACTATCTCAATTGCCAATACTTGTACGAGCACTACACTCCAGCCGTGATTGGTAATAAGACATTCGAAGAGAACGATCCCGATATCCTTGGTGGTATGTTTGCCGTTTGGAATGACCATGCAGGAAATGGTATCTCAACGAAGGACGTACACCATCGTGTGTTCCCCGCTTTGCAAACACTTGCCGTGAAGTGCTGGACGGGTAAGGAAACTAAACTACCTTATGCCGAATTTGATAGCAAACGCAAAGAACTGAGCGAAGCTCCGGGCGTTAACGAATTAGGTCGTTTAGGCAAAACGGGTACTGTGGCTCTTAATAAGGCTGTCGTTAATCCTGGCGAAACGTTAGATGCTGAAGAGATTGGTTACAACTATGCCGTATCGTTCACCATTGAAGGTAAAGAAGAGGCAAAGGGGACAGAACTCTTCCGTTCAGAGAATGCCGTGGTTTACCTTTCAGACCCTGACCAGGGCAAAATCGGTTTCGAGCGTGACGGTTATCGCAACTTGTTCAACTATCGTGTTCCCGTAGGTGAGAAGCACACTATTACCATTGAAGGTACGAATAAGGTGACTCGTTTGTTAGTTGACGGTCAAGTGAAGGAAGAACTCGGTCCTAAGACGCTTTATATCATGCGCGACCAAGATCGTGCCCACTATCAAGTGAAAGGCACTTATACTTACGAACCTGTAGTATATCAGCCAACAGACCAAATCTACTATCAGCGCACATTGGTGTTCCCTTTGCGTCATGCTGGACAGTTCAAGAGCGCAATCACCAATCTTAAGGTAGAAGTAAAGTAATAATACTTTATAAAAATTAATTTTCGGATTAGGCTTTCAGCGTCTAACCTGTTTACTTGACAATATAAAACCACAAAAAGAAATCGGCAAGTTTGCAATTGCAAACTTGCCGATTTCTTTTTGTTATATAATGATTACCTATAAATCACTCCATTTCCAATCAAATCGTTCGATGTCTTCCTCAACTAAGGGATTGCCTAATTGCACTTCGATAAAGGTAAGTTCCGTAATAGCTTTGATAGCATGGAAGTGTTCAACTGGGATAACCATAACATCGCCATACTTAATTAGTCGTTCTTTGCCGTCAAGCACAAAAATCCCTTCACCCTCTACGCAGGTCCATACTTCGCTACGGTGGTGATGAATTTGATAACTAATGTTTTTTCCTGGGCGTAATGTAATTGATTTCGTTAAAGAACGTCTACCATCAGGGTAGACCACATCGTCGAGCACACGATACGTGCCCCAACGTCTTTCCTCATACATTGGACGCGTGGTCAGTTTCTCAACGTAATGCTTTATTTGTTCAGAGTCATGCTTATTGCATACCATTATGCCGTCAGGTGATGCCGCGACAATTACGTCTTTCAGTCCGTCGCAGAATACGGGAATGCCCAATTCGTTTACAACGTGCGTATGTGTATTGTGTTGGCCCATAGTCACGTTGCCAATGTGCGTGCAAGGCAGTTCTGCGCATAGTGTGTTCCAAGAACCCAAGTCCTGCCATTGTCCTTCAAAAGGAATAACTGCTACGGATTGCGCTTTCTCGGCCACTTCGTAGTCAAAGCTAATCTGAGGCAACGCCTTATATTGCTTGTATAATTCGTCGTAAGATGCTGTGTCAACGTACTGCTTTGTAATATTGAGTAGATAGCCCAATCGGAAAGCAAATACACCGCCATTCCAGAAAGCCCCTTGTTGTAATAAACTTTCGGCTTGTTCCTTGCTGGGCTTTTCAGTAAAGCGTACCACTTGCTTGATGTTTGTCATTGAATGGTCATTCTGTTTGGGAACGACATATCCAAACTCTTCACTTGCATAGGTAGGCTTAACCCCCATTAATACCAAGTCCGCTTCATCTGATTCAACAGCCTTAGTCATCTTGTTGATCGTTTCGAAATAGCCAACTTCGGTATAGACATCGCAAGGCATAATGACCACCACTTCGTTGTCATCGCAGTGCTTCTTATCTTTCAGATAAGTGGCAGCAAGAGCCGTGGCAGGAAATGTATCGCGCCGTTCAGGTTCGGTAACGATTTCTATGTTATCGCCCAATTGGTTAATAATGCTATCGCGTTGAACAGCATTTGTGGCAAAAGTTATGTTGCCGGTAAGTCGGGCAGAACGAATTTGACGCACAACGCGTTGTATCATCGATTCTCTTTTTCCCTCCTCATTTGAGAGCAGAGGTAAGAACTGTTTGCTTCGAGCATTATTGCTCAGTGGCCACAACAGTTTGCCCGAACCACCAGATAGTACGATTAATTGCATAGCTTCTATTTTAATAAATGCAAAGGTAGTGCAAGGCGAGCGCAAAAAAAAGGAAAATGCAATTTTTCTTTTTTTTGCGCTCGCCTTGCACTACCTTTAAATAAGGTAGGCTGCGGTTCGGTAATAAAAAGAAAAATTGCATTTTCCTTTTTATTGCGCTCGCCTTGCACTATCTTTGCAATAATAACTTAGTGCGATTAAAATCTAATAAGTACTTTTCGCATTCTAGCGTCTTATAGTTCATGAAGAAAAAGATAGTATACATAATAAACCCTATATCAGGCACACAGCAAAAGCAAGGCATCGAAAAGTTGGCGCGGAAGTTGACCAATGCTGAAACGTACGACGTCGAAATTGCTTATACGCAGTATGCAGGACATGCTACAACGATAGCTGCGGAGGCAGCATCGCAGGGTGCGCATATTGTCGTGGCTGTTGGGGGAGATGGCACAGTGAATGAAGTAGGACGTGCGTTGGTTCATACGAATACGGCATTGGCTATCGTTCCTTGTGGTTCTGGTAATGGCCTAGCACGTCATTTGCGTATACCATTACAACCTAAAAAGGCTATAGCAATAATTAATCAAGGCGAAATACACCAATTAGATTATGGAACGATAAACGATCGCCATTTCTTTTGTACTTGTGGCGTAGGATTTGATGCCTTTATAAGCGAAAAGTTTGCCGCATCGGGTAAGCGCGGCTTGCTAACTTACGTAGAAAATACTTTAAAATCAGGACTTCAGTATAAGCCACAAACTTATACGATTGAAGATGCAGAAGGGAAAGAGTCGTGTCGTGCTTTTTTAATTGCGTGCGCGAACGCTTCGCAATACGGCAATGATGCTTATATTGCTCCTTATGCCAGCATGAAGGACGGGTTGCTTGATGTCGTTGTAATGGAACCTTTCAATACGTTAGAAGCACCTCAAGTGGCTTTTCAACTGTTTACGGGTACGTTGCCAGCGAATAGTCATGTCAAAACGTTTAAGGCTGAGAGTTTGCGTATTACACGAGAGGGTAGTGGTGTGGCACACTTTGACGGCGACCCTTTTGTTACGGGCGATACAATAGAGGTGAAGATACACCATAGGGGGCTTAATGTAGTAGTCAACCCTGATAAGTCAGACACAGAGTTCCCATTTCAAGCTCCTATTCAAAACCTTATGCAATTAGTTCCTAACTTCTTTAATGAGTGGAAGCGAATGCCTGAAACGCTTATTAATAAGACAGGACGCGATTTAAAGAAATTGAATAAGACTTTGATTGATAAGTTAAAGTTATAGAGAGAAATATAGGCTTTGTAACGCATTGACGTGTACTGAAATTGGTTGACAGTTTTAAATATTAAAACTAAAGTTGTTTAC
>OMDK01000038.1_pt1 | contig 66483 bp, 47 predicted proteins | sample 1645201 | NCBI WGS metagenome assembly OMDK01 (sample SAMEA103958151, study PRJEB25191) | human gut metagenome
CTGCAAAGATAGTCATTTCTAACCCATAGAGTCATTTTTTGCTCGTATTTTGTCGCATATCAACCACTTACAACGATTGTTAATCGTTTTTAGTGGACACTAGTGGTTCAGATACTATGTAATATAACGACAACACGGGCTATTAAAGATAAATATTTGGTAGTAATCATATTGACATTTGCCAGAAAGCATAGATTGCTCGAAATATAGCTTCGCTAACGATTGAAGCAGGTTTAGTTATTTATGGATTGGAGTTTTCGTTGTGACAGGCTGTCTCGTAATTTGCGTATATAAAGCCTTTGTCGCCTAAAGTAAGATGTCTTTTTCTTATTATTTTATTTTCTGTATTTTAGCTAAGAATATAATAATAATAAGAAAAAGACTTCTGTCTGATAATCAGCATAATATAAACCTATTAACAAAAATTTATTTTTCGATTATTTTTTTTAGCCATCAAATTGAATCGTACCATCTAATAGTAATCGGCATGAAAGCAATGGGGCTGTTACCGCTGCGCTCATGCCGATTGGGAAATAGCAATATGTGTTCATATTATTTTTAACACTCTTACTACATGGTTTTGCACTGTTCCCAAGTAGTGTAGTGTGTAAAGCACGGTATTGGAAAAGTGCAATGATAAATGATAATTTAGAGGCGATGGCAAAGCAACTCTACGACTATTGGTTTGTGCAGTTTGACTTCCCGAATGAGGAGGGCAAACCGTATAAATCAAGCGGTGGTACTATGGTTTATAACGAAAAATTGAAGCGTGAGATACCGCAAGGATGGCATTGTTATGAACTGAACAAATGGTTAGAAATTAAGTCTGGTTTTGCTTTCAAATCAGAAACGTATATTTCAAAAGGAAAGTTCAAGGTTGTAACAATTAAAAATGTACAAGACCATCATTTGGATACATCAAGTTGTGACTATGTTTATGAGATACCGCAAGGTATGAAAGAATGGTGTTCTTTGTCTGTCAATGATAGACTTATATCATTAACAGGTAATTGTGGGCGTCTGTGTATCGTAACAGAAAACGATTTGCTTCTTAATCAACGAGTTGGATTATTGGCATGTAATGATGAATATATTGACTATGCCTATTTGTTGTTATCATCAGAAGAGTATCAGACATTGAGCAATAATTTGGCAAAAGGTGCTGCACAAGCAAATCTTAGTCCTGTTGACTTATGTAAGAATATCGCTGTGTTACCTAAGTTGGATGTGCTGGAGAAGTTCAATAGACAGATTAAACCAATAGTGGCGAGTTATATTCAAAATGAAATTCAAATTGCAGAATTAACTAAGCAACGAGACGAGTTGTTGCCCCTTTTGATGAACGGTCAAGCCACGGTAAATTATCATTTATCGGTGTTTGTTTCACCTTATTATATTATATATAGAGACCTATACAAATAATAAGACATGAAAGAAGCTATTATACAAACCGTTTTAGACGGTATGAGAGCGGTTTTGACTGAAAATCAGTTGGAATTGCTAACAGATGTGACCCGAGAGGCACTATCTGAGTGTGAGATTACGCCAAAGGCGACAGAGGAAGAACAACGCAACAAGGAAAACGCAGAACTCCTTGGAGCTTTTATCTCTTCAAAAAAAGTGGAGGGCTGTTCGGACAAGACCATCCACTATTATAAATCTTCTATTGAGAAACTGATAGTGGCTGTGAAGAAGAATGTGTGTGACATTGCAACCAATGACATTCGCTGTTATCTTGCAGAACAGCAGGAGCAACGAAGACTTAGCAAGGTTACGATTGACAATTTGCGTCGTATCTATTCCAGTTTTTTCTCTTGGCTTGAAGATGAGGATTATATCACAAAAAGTCCTGTCCGCAGGATCCATAAGGTGCGCACGGATGCTTTGGTGAAAGAGGTGCTGACTGATGAGAATATCGAAGTGTTACGTGATAGTTGCCAAGAAATTCGTGATGTGGCAATGATAGATTTGCTGCTTAGCACTGGTATGCGTGTTGGAGAGTTGGTAAAAATCAATCGTGAGGACATCGATTTCCAAGAACGCCAGTGTGTGGTGTTCGGTAAAGGAAATAAAGAGCGTGAGGTATATTTCAACGCTCGTACCAAGATACACCTCAAGAAATACTTGGAACAACGAACAGATTCTAATCCTGCGTTGTTTGTCAGTCTCAAAGAACCTCATACACGTTTAACTATTAGTGGTGTTGAAGTCCGCTTGCGCCAGTTAGGAAAAAATGTGAACATACATAAGGTGCATCCTCACAAGTTCCGCAGAACTTTGGCAACAATGGCGATTGACAAGGGAATGCCGATAGAGCAAGTGCAAAAGATGTTGGGGCATGTGAAAATCGACACGACCTTGCATTATGCTATGGTAAATCAAGCAAATGTAAAGATTGCACACCGCAAATTCCTTAATTAAGGTTTAAAGATTATCAAGTCTGCTTAACTTTAGTTACCTTTGTAAGCAAAAAGTGTGCAGATTATGAAATTGAGCAAACATAAATTAGGAGAACTTATAGAAGTGACTCGTGGGGCAAGCCTATCTGGTCAATTCTATGCCGAGGAAGGCGAGCTGATTCGCTTAACTTTGGGTAACTTCAATATGAATGGAGGTGGTTTTAAAGAGAACACTTCCAAGACGGACTTGTATTATACAGGTACTGTCAAAGACGAGTTTATACTAAACAAAGGTGATATTATCACTCCGCTTACAGAGCAATCCTTAGGATTGTTGGGTACAACAGCACGTATTCCTGAAAATGGTAAGTATATTCAAAGTCAAGACGTAGCCCTTGTAAAATGCAAGGAGGGACTTCTTGACCCTAATTTTTGCTATTATCTCATCTCTTCTTCTATTGTTCGCCAGCAGCTAAGTGCCGGTGCTCAACAAACAAAAATACGCCATACTTCTCCTGATAAAATCAAGGATTGTACCGTTTGGGTTCCAGAATTTGAAGAACAGAAGAGGATAGGACGTATTTTGACTGATATTGACGAAAAGATTACTCTTAATCGTCAGATAAATGATAATTTAGAGGCAATGGCAAAACAGCTCTACGACTATTGGTTTGTGCAGTTTGACTTCCCGAATGAGGAGGGCAAGCCATACAAGTCAAGTGGCGGAGCTATGGTGTGGAATGAGAAGTTGAAGCGTGAGATACCACAAGGATGGCATTGTGGTACGTTGTTGGATATTGCAGAATACACAAACGGCTTGGCGTGTCAGAAATACCGCCCAACAGATAATAACAAATTACCTGTTATAAAAATTAAAGAAATGCACAACGGTTTATCTGCTGACACAGAATGGGTTAAGGCTGATATTCCCGATGATGTAAAGGTTTTAAATGGTGATGTATTGTTCTCATGGTCTGCTTCTTTGGAAGTAATGTTGTGGGCTTATGGCAATGGCGGATTGAACCAACATATATTCAAGGTTACATCAAAGAATGGTTATCCACGCTCTTTCTATTTCTACCAGCTAATACATTATGTTGGTGTATTCAAGCAAATGGCAGAGGCAAGAAAGACAACAATGGGACATATAACGCAAGATCATTTAAGGCAAAGCACTATCGCCCTTCCACCAAATGTAGAGATAGCTAACAAGTTAGAAGAAAAGCTTTGCCCAATTTTTGGCGAAATAGTCAAAAATAACCAAGAAATTATGACTTTAACTAAGCAGCGCGACGAACTCTTGCCCCTCTTAATGAACGGCCAAGCGTCGGTAAATTATCATTTATCAGCTTATTGAGTTCAATTTTGCAATCAATGTCTGCCAACACCTTTCCGATGGTACGTTGCTCCTCTATTGATGGAATCAATACAGGTATGTTGCCAATCGTATCATTGGAAAGTGTGTATCGCTGACCACTACCAGAAGCATTGTTTTCAAAATACTTCTGAATGTATCGAGTGTGCATGAAGGCATTCAGATATTTTCCGTCAACAACAGCTGGATTAGGAGTAATCAATGCGCAATGATAGCCAAGAAGTACATCCTCGAAATCGTCAGCAATATAAGTGGCAACACCTATATCGTCTCTGGTTTCGCTATCTTTTGTGATGGCAACCATGCCTTTGCCTATTGAGCATTTGTCAATCTCTGTTTGCTTGGCTGATGCAACCATAAACGACTTAGCCTTTTCTTTGGTGATAGCCCAATTATAATAAACATCAACAAAGTTGCACAGACGCACAGGTGTTTCGCCCTCTATTGTTTTTTTGTCAACACCACTAATTTCGATTTTGGCAATGTCGCCTAATTTATATTTCTTTAGTTTCATAAAATCAATTTTACTCATGTTCAATACTTCCACCCAATTTGGCTTCCCATTCCTCTATAGTTGGCATCGTACCTTCCAATTTCTCAGGATAGAATTTCTCCAAGTCATATTCTGAGATTGCCATTGGCTGGCTACTTGATTCCAAGGCATATTGGGCTTGGATGCGGTCTTTTTCCTTGCAGATGAGTATGCCTATTGTTGGATTGTCTCGCCCCTCTTTGCGAAGAAGATGGTTACAAGCTACTACGTAGCCGCCAAGTTGACCGACATCTGCAAAGGTGAAACTTCCAATCTTGACTTCCAAAACTATATAGCAAGACAAGTTCAAGTTGTAAAAAAGCAAGTCGATGAAGTTCTCCTTTTCTCCAATTTGCAAACGAAATTCCTTGCCAACGTATGCAAAACCTGTACCCAGCTCTGTAAGGAACTTGGTGATATTGTTAAGTAATGCATCTTTGAGAATACGCTCATTATATGGTTTGGTAATGCCTGTAAAAGCAAAGTTGTATGGGTCTTTGGTCAACTCCTTTGCTAAATCACTATCTATAGCTGGCAATGTGCTCTTGAAATTATTCAAGGCTTTGCCCTGTCGCTCATATAAATCTGTGCTGATAAAATTAAGCAACATAGAACGACTCCAACCATTTGCAACAACTTCATGAATATAGAATATTGCTTTTTCAGGATTACCAAAGCATTTGTCTATCAGAACTTTATGGTGTCCCCATGGCACACAGAAAATATCTGACTGAAATATTGCCCCAACTTGGGGCAAAGTTTTCGATTCATTTGTTGCCTCAGTTTGGGGCAACATTTTGATTGCAGGGGCATAAAGTGCATAAAATTGCTTGCAATAATATATATTGCGCTTTGTTAGTCCAGAAACATTTGGTAATGCATCATGTAGGTCTTGGACAAGACGGCTTATAACTTTCTCTCCCCATTTTAGTTCTATCTGTAGTTCAACGATGTCTCGTCCCAAACTCCAATAGAATTTGAGCATCTCCGTATTGACCTTCACCGCAGCCTTGATCTGGCTCTGGCGATAACGCATGCAGAGTTCTTTGACCCACTGTAAGTAATCTTTATCTAATATACTTATCGGCTTATTCATATTTTTATTCCTTTCCTACATTACCATTAAAGCTGAGACTATTTAATTGTTTCATAATCTCATCTTCTAAACGATGACTCTCTGTGAATTGTTGTGCAAGCGTAGTTCTATAATCATTCATTCGCTTGTTGAACTCCTCTTCCGTAATATCCACATAGTCTATCTTGATGTCGAAGTACTGTCCAGCAGAAAGACTATATCCTTTTTCCTTGATTTCATCGTAGGTCACAGTAACAGAGAAGTCATCCACAGCTTCCTTGTTTTGGAAAGTATTGACAATCTTGTCAATCTCCTCGTCACGAAGACGAACTTTTTTCAAACCATTGCTATCCTTGTATTCCTCGCCCAGTTTGCTGGCATCAATCAATACTACCTTATCACTCTTTTTCGAGTCATCAAAAAAGAGCACAGAAACATTGGTTCCAGTGTTGGCAAAAACATTGCTTGGCATGGATACGCAGCCATAAACTATCTTATTGTCAACAATATGCTTCAAAATCTTGTTTTCGATACCGCTCTTAGCTGTGATGAATCCTGTCGGAATAACAATAGCTCCCTTGCCAGATCCTTTCTTCAATGAATTGATGACATGCTGGATGAAGCATGTATAGATAGCCATACTATCTTTTTTCTTAGCTGGCACCTTTGGCACTCCTGCCCAAAAGCGAGCAGGATAAGCAGCTATCTTCTCACGAGTATCGCTAAAGTCCATCTTGAATGGTGGATTGCTCACCACAAAGTCGAATTGGCGAAGACTTTGACCGTCATCGCTCTTGTGATAAGGCGAAACAAGGGTATCGCCCTGAATAGCATGGTCGAGTGAAGATACCAAACCGTTGAGCAACAAGTTGAGTTTGAGCATCTTGTTGCTTCGTTGGGAAATATCCTGGGCAAAGATCGTACAGCGATCTTCACCGATTTGATGTGACAGAGCCATAAGCAAAGTGCCTGTTCCTGCAGATGGGTCGTAGCACTCTACATTATGAAGGTCGGCATGGTCGCCCACTAACAATCGAGCCATAATGGTAGCGATGGCATGAGGAGTGTAATATTCTGCATATTTTCCGCCGCCAGCTGTATTGTAGTCTTTGATAAGGTACTCAAAGATGTTGGCAAAGAAGTCGTAATGCTCGGAAAATGCTTCCTCAAAAGAGAAATTAGCAAGTTTATCCACCATGGCACGTGCAAATGGTGCTCGCTGAGCCACATCAGTCACATATTGGGTCAATGGCTCAAAGAGAGGTATCTTCGTGTTTTGAGTGGTTTGTGTGGAGAAGATGGCAAGATTCTGCTCTGCAATGTCACTCATTGTATTGTCAAAGATGAAGTCAAAATCACCCTTTGCCTGTTGGTTCCAAAGGTTGGCTATCAAATGCTCTGGCTTCAAGCGTGGTAGGTCTGGGGACAAGGATGCCAACAACATCATGCGCTCCATGTCACTCAGTTCGCTGTAAGCTGTTTCCCATTTCTCTGCTGTGCGAATTTTCTCAGCATAGCGGTTTTCCGAGTGTTTGATGGCGTAGCCAAACTTATCATTCAAGAACTTATATAGGAATACCTGTGTGATGATCTTATACTCATTGCCGTCATTGCCCATGCCGTATGTCTTGCAAGTAGCTTTCAGGGCATCGATGAGGGCTACGGTCTTTTCTCTTATTGTCATGTTCATATTTTATTACTTGGATATGTTCTGTTATATTGATTGATGTACTGGCGAGCTATCCTTGACTGGATAAAAGTAAAATCTTCCATCTGTGGCTCTATGTTTGGATAATGATAGAGCGACTGAGCAATCTCAGTCATCACGGTCATCTCGAAATAATCGTCTTTCTTCAGAATGTCTGCACGGTCGTAAACCTTCTGGTCGATTTCTGATTTTATGTCAGAAAGTATCGCCACGATGTCATTGTCATAATAACTAAAGATGAATGGCTTATGCTCTTTCAATCTTCGTTGGTTTTCTTCGTGGATTCGCTTGTGGACATTGGCAAACTTGGTGTCGCCATTGTATTTCTTCAGCAAGCGGTTGTTGCTTTCCTGCAATTTTACCAATCGCTCAATGATTTCATCCAGTTCCTTGCTTTCTTGGTTGAACTTAGCGATACTGTCAACGACAAAGCCATGCTCTTTGAACCTTTGTAGGAAGGCATCACGCAGAGTGATATATTCAGGATCATCAGGGTCTGTATTCTCAGTGAACTTATGAATAGCTAAAGCCCATTTGTCTTGCAGCTCTTGACCACCAGCTATCATTTTCATTTCTTCCTCTCCAATTTTGGAGAAATTGAAGCGGATGTCTTCCATTGCTTCATTGACGAGTTGTTTGGTCTCATCAGAGACCGCAAAGGCTTCCTTTTGGTTGATGATGTCGATGTGGTGTTGCACTTCCTTTAGCATGTCAGGGAGCTTTGTTAGCTCAACCTTACTGAAAGCATCCTTCAAGCTGTCATCACCGAATGTACGTACTATATTGGCACAATCCTTGGCTGAAACCAGCGCTTTCTTCAAGTCGATCAGCACTTGCTTGTCTTCGATGGAAGAAATCTCAGACGAAAACTCCTCTACATTGTTTGTCGTGTAATCAAACAATGTTTGGCGTACATCTTTCATCTGCCGAATCAATTCCTCAGGGTCTTCTATAACCTGTGAGAAAGTATCGGTGGTATGATTGCCATCCACTTCGTCTGGATTGTTGAATCGGTTCAACTCTTTGAGGTAAGCCTCGTTGGTCTCTTCAAAATTTTGCTTGATGTTAGCAAAGTCGATGACATACCCATAACGATTGTTCTTGTATGGTCGATTGACACGTGTGAGTGCCTGCAAAAGGTTATGGTCACGGAGCTTGCGACCAAAATAAAGTCTCTTTAAGCGTGGCGCATCGAAACCGGTTAAGAGCATATTGAAGACAATAAGTAAGTCGATGCTCATGTTCTTCTTGAAGTCCTTGATAATTTGCTTGCGAGTTTCCTTGTCATCGCTATCGTGCAAGATGAGTCCTACTTTCAATGGATGCTTCTTATAACCTGGCGTCGGTATGGCATTGGCTACCATCCACTCTTGTCCATCCATTTTGATTTGGATAGGCTTGGCATATCCATTGTCAAGTGTATTAGCAAAGCCACCATCCGAGAAGTTTTGAAAAGCCTCATATAACTTCCTTGCTTGTTCGCTTGTCTCGCAAATAACCATGCCTCCAAGTGTATCATCACCTTGTATCTTGCGGAATTTGGTTAAGTCGTCAGCAATGTAACGAGCTAACTCCCCGACATAACTATCGTGCTCTATGATTTGTGAACGCTTGATGTCTTTTTTATGTACAAGAGTTTCCAACTTATCGTAAACCTCAGACAGACGTTCCTTGTACGATGTCTCTATATCCTCACGGATTATCTTTAATGTATATCCGTCAGCAATGGAACGGTCATAATAATAGGTATGGAAGTAGCGTTGGAAGACCACACTCGAAGCACAATCTTTCTTAAGCAAAGGTGTTCCTGTCAAAGCTATCTTGATGGAACTTGGATCTGCATCAAAAAGATTGGCAAGAAAACAGCCACCTGGTTTGTAACCACGGTGTGCCTCGTCCATGATGAATATACGCTGTAGATTGGTAGCGTAAGCAGGAAGCTCCACCTTTTGCTTATCTTCGGCAAAGCGTTGGATATTCACAACTGTTATCTCCTGCTGTCCACTGGTTCCTTCTTGCGCATGGTTATTGCGGAACTGAGCCATCAGTTCAGCACGAGTATTGGCTGTCGAGACAACGAGCCCACGAGCCTCAAACTCTTGGGTGGCTTGTTCCAACAGGTCTATTCTATCTACGATGAAGTAGAATTTCGCCACCATATTCTTCTTGGCGTAATAGTCGGACAGGACATAGGTAAGATAAAAGGACAGGGCCGTCTTACCACTACCTTGCGTGTGCCAAACTACACCAGAAGTAGCTCCATCAGAGAGTTGCTGGCGAATGGCGAGTGCAGCAAACATTTGCTGATAGCGCATGATGTGCTTTTGGTCAGTGCTTTCAATTTTCCCATCTACCTCTTTCTCCATTTTAACGTATGCGATGCCATACTTGATGATAAAGAGCAACCGCTCAGGACTACACATGGAGGTAAGTATGCGATTCGTAGGAGTGTTGACGCCAAGATTGGTTTGATACTCAGGAGTATGATGAATTACTTGACAATTGAAGTCTGCCAAGATTTGTTTCTCTTCCTCTTGGTTGATTTCCTTATATGGATAATTGGCATGATAAGGTGCTACTGGAAGATTAGAAGGATTCTCTTCACGGAAGCAATTAAAAGGTGCGTTTTCTCTTGCAGCAGTGCAATAGAAAGCTCCTTGGATAGGAACAATTCCTCCCATTGAATCATATTCCATATTATTGGAAAATATCATCAACTGTGTGATGTTGATGAAGCTACGAAACTTTTTGTTAGGGAAACGCTCTTGATTCATTCGCTTACTTTCAGCCACCATTCCCCCATGGTTGTTTGGCTTTTTTACCTCCACGAAGCAAAGAGGTAAACCATTGACAAACAAAGTGATGTCTGGGCGGAATTCATCTTGACCATTCTTGCAAGTGAACTCAGCTGTAAAATGGAAAGTGTTGTTTTGAGGATTTTCGAAGTCTATTAATTTAATGGGAGATACAGCTTGTAACCTTTTATAGAAAGACTTACCAAGGTCGTCGTTCTTTAATTCTTGTCTAATGGAGCGCAAGATATTTTTGAATCCATCTTGCTTTGCAGATGGATTCAATTTGAAGAACTGTGTTTTGAAAACCTCCGTCAAAATATTTGTGTCAGGGTCATAAACTGTCCCTGCCATATCCTCGCTTATCTTTCCGAAATAAGAATAGCCTAATCGAGTTAAGTGAACCATTGCTGGCATTTGAACTCTTGTTGCTTCGTTAAATTTACTCATAGCTTCTTCTTTGTTTAATCGAAGTTGATAATTTCACTTACGCTGACATCTAACAACTCTGAAATCTTTTTCAAAGTCATAAGATCTGGTTGTGTGGTGTTGGTGCACCACTTAGAAACAGTTGCTTGGTTTACTCCCAACTGTTCTGCAAGCCATTTGTTGGTCTTTTTCTTTTTTACTAAGACCAATTTTAGTTGGTTTAAATCTTCCATAACATTCAATTTGTTGCTTTGAATGCAAATATAGTGATTTCTATTTATAAATATGTATCTACAGATTAATCTTTAACAAGATATAACAAAGAAAGGTTGAGTAGTTGCGTCGGGCAATGGTATGAAATCGTGTGAAAGTATGTGAAATGACACCTTGCTTTTGGCGATCACTATAGATTAGCATTGAAATATGTTGCCAAAATGTTGCAAAAAATAGAAAAGAAAAAATCCTAACCGCTTATTATCAAGCAGTCAGGATTTTACATGTGCGCCTGATAGGACTCGAACCTACACGGCCTGAACCACTAGATCCTAAGTCTAGCGCGTCTACCAATTTCGCCACAAGCGCATTTTCGAGTGCAAAGATACAACTTATATTTCAATTAGAAGAAGAAAAACACAAAAAACTTGGAAGTTGCTTGCTTTTTCGCAATTTTATTACTATTTTTGCAAACTGAGATAATGGCGGGAACCTATACCTCAAAGAACTTTAGCAAGTTCTGTTACAATTACTTCCCAACTTTCGAAGCCAGAATTACGAACCCCAAAAGATGATATCACAGATGAATATACCAACTATTTTTACCCAGGTAGAGTTTTTCTACTCATTGGCATGCTATACTGTCATCCTGTCTGGCACATTCTGTGCCATAGTGAGATGGTGTCACATGTGCCATCCTTTCGACAAGCAGGGCGATTACTTTTACCCTGCTCGCCGGCAGATGACTTTCTTCTATGCTGCCACCGCCTTGCAGTTGCCATACGTGCTGTGCCCGGCAGATCCTGGAACATGGTTTTTCGCACGAAGCTTTGGCATTCTTTACTATCCCGTATGCTTTGCCATGCTCTGCCACCGCTATTTCCAAATGGGAAAGATGTGGCGAAAGGTGTCGTCCATCTTCTATTTCCTCACCCCTTTCCTGCTGCTCGGCGGTTTGTTCACCATTGTGGTTTTCCATGCGGAGGAGATTCTTCTGCCCTACAAACTGCAATGGGAATGTGTCGTAGGAGGCATGAGCATCCTGCTGTCCATACCTATGATAAGAGTAGGCAGATGGCTCATCAGGAAGGTTGACGAATACCACACACAGAACTTCTCGAGTGATTCCGACTTTCCTTTTGCCTTCGCCAAGAAGATACTTTACCTGCCCGTGATGTGGCTCTTGGTGATGTGGACCCAATTCCTCGTTGACAGCCAACTGCTGAAAGCCTTCATCGACCTGTTCCTTGCAGCATGGCAAATACGATTTCTCTGCAGAATTCTGCATCCCAACAAACTGATTCATTCTGCACAGGGACAGGAAGACATGGACACGATAGCGCAGGACAACATGGAACGAGTGCTTAAAGAAACTGAATTCTTCGAGCAAATAGTGCTGTCGGCAGACAACCAAACAATGGAGGAAACAAATATCAAAGATATAGAAAATGCCGACGACGAACCGGAACTACAGGAGCGCAACAGGGAAAACAGCAGGTTGCAGATAAAACAGGAAAACTGGGAGTCGGTAAAAAACGAGGTGCTGACCATCGTAAGCCGCAGATATCTGGAACTCAGCCTGAAGCGAATAGAAGTGGTGCGCGATGTCAGTTCGATGAACCACACTCTGGCAGGCACCTTCATCACTCAAGTGGGATTCTACAGACTGGTCAACGCTTTCCGCATCCGTCATTACGAAAGGCTGATGGCGTCCGACTCTTCTGCCAACATAGGACAGGAAGCCGCTGCCGAGCTGTGCGGTTTCAAGAACAGATGGGGACTCACCAATGCCAGAAAGCGACTCAAAGACTTCGACTACGACCTGATAGAGAAGTATGTGAGTTGAACTTTTTAGCTTTTTACTCAACTTTCGCTTTACTCAACTGTCTTCACGGAAGTTCTGTAATTGTTTTCAGTTCGTTATGAATTTGTTATGACTCTTGTAGAAAAATCTCCGTTCCGTGATACGGAATGGCCGTTCCGTATCACGGAATGGCCGTTCCAAACCACGGAATGTACGTTCCGTATCACGGAACGGAGATTTTTATAGCTAAAACAAAACATTTATGCAGTAAAAGAATAAGATTTCTGTGGTTTAACGATTTAAGTTGCCCACTCTAAGCATTTGTGCAGAATCGTTTCCTTAAACGTATGGAGGGAAAAATAATATAAAAGCACAATATAGGTATAAAAACTGTTTGAAAGGAACAAAATCAACGTGAACGTGCGGTGGATTTAGTTAAAAAATACTGAATCCACCGCACGTTCACGTTAAAAAACTGAGGTTCACAACAAAAAACTGAGGTTCACTCCCGTTGATTATTTTTTACTTATTTTTGCAGTCAAAAAAGTAATAACCTATTTTATTAACTGCTTCCCTTTTTTATATATATATTGTAATAAGATATATGAAAGTAAATATATTTAAAAGGTATATAAGGAAAAGTGGAGCTTAAAAACTAAATTAATTATGAAAAAGAAGTTTTATCCTATGTTGCTCATAGCAGCCTTGAGCTTGTCGGCATGTACGGACGTAACTGAACCTACTGTCGATTATGGTGGAAACACATTTATCAATGACTACTCAGCACTGGTAGATGCAGTCAATAACTTAAACAAGACGCTGAAAGAGCGATTTGATGCTCTCAATCAACTGCTGAAGAGCAATATGGTAGATATCAAACTTGCCATTGACTCCAACACGGGTGCCATCAAAGTTCTCAGCGAGAAGACAGAGCAAGGATTGAAGGACGTGAACACCTCCATATTCAATGGATTCACTACTCTTTCTGGCAAAATTGACGAACAGGGCAAGAGCATTGTCGTTGCCATGAACAACAACGGCGAGTTGCTGCGTCTCCAGATTGACGAGACTGGCAAGTTGCTCTCTACCTCTTTGTTGAACTCAACGGATGCCATCGTGAAGGCCATCAACGACCAGACGAAGTCGTTGGAGGAGCGCTTCGCCATCTTGGACGCTTCCTTGAAGGCTGGCTTGACCGATGTGAAGGTCAGCGTAGATAAGAATACAGGCGCCATCACCTTGTTGGATAAGAATACAAATGCAAGCCTTGAAAAGATTAACGGTTCGTTAACAAATGGCTTTAAGTTGCTCAAAGAGCAGATTTCTACGACAGGCAATGATGTCATCTACGCATTGGACAACAACGGCAACTTGCTCCGTGTTGAATTGGGCAAGCAGCAGGAGGCTCTCAGTGCCACTATCGTAGGTCAGACAACCAAGCTCATCGCTGCCATCAATGACCAAACCAGCACTTTGGACAAGCGCATTGAAGCCTTGAGTACCGTAGTGGAGACTGGTCTGAAGAATGTAGTGGTCAGCGTAGATAAGAACACAGGTGCCATCACGTTGCTCGACAAGAATACACAGGTAAGCCTCAACGGTATCAACGTGTCCTTGGATAAGATTGACGGAACTTTGATTTCTGGATTCCAGACTATCAAGACAGAGATTTCTGACACAGGTGGTAAAATCATCACAGCATTGGACAGCAACGGCAACTTGCTCCGTCTGGAACTTGACAAGCAGCAGAACCTTCTCAGTGCAACAATTGTGGCTCAAACTAACAAGCTCGCCCAGGCTATCAACGATCAGACAGCATCTTTGAGTAGCCGATTTGAAGCACTCACCACTGCTCTTTCTACAGGTTTGGCAGATATCAAGGTGGAGATTGACAAGAACACAGGTGCCATCAAGACCTTAGATACAAATACACAAGCAAGTTTGGGTACTCTCAATACGACAATTTTGAATGGCTTCAACAAATTGAACGAGACCGTGGACGACAAGGGCAACAAGATTGTCACAGCCATCGGTACACAAACTGATGCCATCGGTACACAAACAGAAGCTATCAAGAAGCAAGGTAAGTTGCTGCGCACGACTATCACGAAGTCTGGTAAACTGATAGCAGCAGAGATTGTAGGTAGCATCAATACATTGAATTTTATTCTTGCGAGTCAGAATGCCTTGTTGAGTTCCAAGTTGGATGCTATCAACACCACCATCTTTAGTGGTTTGGCAATGGTGACAGCACAGGAATCGAAGATCAACAAGACGCTCGACTTGCGCTTAACAGCCATCGACACCCAGTTGCAAGGTACCAACACTGAGTTGCAAAACGCAAACGCTCAGTTGACGACACTGAACACTACCTTAAAGACGCTCAACGAGAACTTAGTATCTGGCTTCAAGACTGTGGAGAACAGCATCAATAAGATGTCTGGTGAATTGTCTGTCAAACTTGCCGACAACACGACAGCTATCGTCAACATGGAAGGCAGCATGAAGGACAATCTCAAGAGCCTGAAGGATGCTGTAGATGAGCAGGGAGGCAAAATCGTTACCGCTATCGACAAAAACGGAGTGGTAGTTGCTGCTGCTATCAACAAGAACGGCAAGGTTATCAGCAAGGCCATTACTACCCAAGGTGGTGAAATCAAGGGTGCCATTAACAACAATACCGAGCAAATCGGCTTGAAGATAGTAGGTGTCGTAAATGCTATCAAAAAGCAAACCGCAGAACTCAACAAGGCTATAAAAGATGGTACTGCTTCCGTAGTTACTTCCAATGGTGAATTGAAGACTGCTATCGAAAATGCCATCAAGTCACTGGAGAATAAGCAGGACGCAAACGCCAAGACGCAGATTGACCTCTTGAAAAAGATGCTGGCTGACAATGGTATCTATAAGAATCCAGGCGACAACTCTTCCATCTATGTAGATCCACGTTTGTGGGATGTAATCAATTCTACTGATCTCCGTAGAGTCATTGCCAATATGCTGACTGTAGCAGAAGAACCATCTCTTTACTATTCTGCCGCATACGCTATACGTAATAATGAATTGGAGAATGTATCCACCATGGTTTGGGCAGAAAAAATAGGAAAAGGCTCTGCTACATTAGCTGCAGGAACTCTCCAACCAATGGATTTGGCAAATGGCAAGCAGGTAATACGAGTGACTAAGGTTATTTCTGAAATTTCATATCGTTTTACTTCCTCTGACAGAAAGATAGAGAAGATATATTACATTGATTCTGAAGGAAAATCTATCAAGTCGTTTTTTGCTAAGGAGGTAGAAATGGCATTCAAAACATACAATAATGGCATCATCACCTCTCTTGTGAAGTGCAACATTTATCTTGAGCCAAATGGGACAGTAACCAGCATACCAGAATATACTTGGCCGGAGTAGAAACTTAAAGCTTGGAGATTATGAAAATGAAACGTTTAACTATAGTGGCGGCCGTCATAGCGACGGCTACCACACTTCAAGCCCAGACTTACAATGATACGGTCCGTACTCACACTTGGTCGGTTTACATCCAGGGAGGAGGAACTCTGTATCATGGCATGAGGGGTATGGACGATATAGCTAAAAGAAAGCACATCATGCCCTTCGGAGGTGTCGGAGTGAAATACAATATCAAGCCCTGGGTAAGACTGGGTTTGAACTTAGAGTACGACATGCTCAGGTCGACAGACAAGGGCATGCTCTCTACCACAACGAACAAGGATTATGAGATAAAAGATCCTTCTACAGGAAAGACCTATCCTACGACCTTGGAGACCAAGATGGACAGATTCCAGAACCGCTATACCATGCAGTACGCCATGGCCGACCTGAATGTAGACTTCAACATCATGGAGTTCTGGCACAACCGCAAGGCTCAGCAGCTCAACCTCTGGTTGGGAGTCGGTGTCGGTTATCTGCGTGGATGGAGCCGCAACTCCACTACCTTCTCTTTCAGAGAGATGGCTGTTGCCAAGGGTGAAGGATACTACAACGTCTACACCCACAACTACATGAAGAGTCAGGCCTTCAACGAACATGTTGACGCGATGTATATCCCGGCAACCCTGTCGTTGGAATACGACCTCTCATCTCGCTGGACAGCAGGTGTATTCGGCAGATACAGCTATCTGCCTCTCAACAAGGACTTGACTCCTAAGGGAATGTACAGTGCAGGAGTGGTTCTTCGCTTCAACTTCGTCAGCAAGGTGATGCCAAGCAACAAGGCCCGCTACTACAAGGCTCTGAGAGATCAGGCCGAAATGAAGGAAGCCTACGAAAAGCAATTGGCTGAAAAGCAGCGTGCATACGACGGATTGTCTGAGAGTCTGAAGGCTTGCCGCAAGGACAATGCCGAGCTGCAGTCATTGCTCGACGACTGCGAGAAGTCGAAGAAGGTGAAGTCTTACGAGGTATTCTTCAACGTAGACAAGACCAACATCACGACTCAGGAAAGACTTCGCTTGAAGAAGTTTATCAACACCCTGAAGGAACAGGGCGACTACAAGCTTACCATCATCGGTGAGGCTTCGTCGGACGGAGTTTCTTCAAAGAACTACAAACTCAGCGAGGGTCGTCTGAACAATGTTGTCAACTTCCTGAAGAAACAAGGCATCAAGGACTTCGACATCAAGCTGGAGAAGGCCATTGGCGACAGCAACGGCTGTTCAAAGGAGGAATGCCGCAGAGTTTTGATTACTATTGAGTAATAATACAGGGTAAATCTTTTCTTTTAAGCCGCCACAGATAGCTTTAAGCTTCTGGGGCGGCTTTCTTTATGGGGAAGGAAGTTTCTTCTTTAACTTCTGAAGTAACTCCCCTATTGATCCTTCAGCCAGTCGCGGTCTTTTTCGTCTTCCGCAGTAAAGTTCTTATCGTCGAAGAGGCTTGTCTGTCCTGTCAGCTCATCGATAATCTGTTGCTGGCTCTTGCCGGCATCAGGGTCGAGGTTCTCGTCGGATGATTTTGCCTTTATCCGGGACGACACTTTGCCGTCGGCAGCATCGCCCTCGGCTGCGTCGGCAGCATCGGCTGTATCTACAGGCTCTGGGAAACGGGTCGGCTCTATTTCCTCTATAGAACCTATGTTCCAGGTAGAGAGTCGTTTTCCCTTAGCCTTGAAACTCTTCTGTGCGATAAACTGCTCGGCGTCGATTTCCTCGGCAGGACGCACAGCATCCACACCTCCATAAGTCACCTTGATACGAGGATAAACTGTATCGGTAAGGAGAATCAGCTTGCTGTTGACATTCTCGCCAAGGAAGTTCTGATGGCGCTTGGCAGCGTCCATGGTGAATCGCTTGATGTAAGGATAGCCTTCGTTGTCGGCATCATAGAGGACGGCAGTCCATATCTTATGCTCGTCCCACTTTTCCAGTCGCAGGATATTGTCCTCATAGTGGTTGTTGGGGTCGAAGTTGGTGATATAGAACTCGCCATTGTCGAGAACCACCAAGATATATTCATCGTCATTAAACTCGCCGAGGAAACGTCCGTTCTCGTCGTAATTGATACGGTTGACATCAGGATCGAACCACACCTTTCTTCCTCCCAAGGTACTGTGTCCATGACTCTTCAGACCAATGCGACGGATGGTTCGCCTGGTGAGCAGATTGCCCTTGGCGGCACGTCCCTTGATGATAATATCCGAGAAGTCTTTCTCGATAAAGATGCTCTGTCGCTTCTTCGAGAGGTCTGGATCCAGTGTTACCTTGATGATTTCAGCCTCACCGTTGGGATTGGCCGTGAAGTAGATGACACGGCTTCCGGGCGTTCCCTGCGTGATGTCGTACATCTTGTCGCGTGTCATCGACGTCACGTTGAATCGCTTGATGAAGTATTCGCCCTGCTTGCCATCGCGATACACACAGTTGTAGATGGTTCGCTTATCGTTCTTCTTGAACACCTGCACATGAAGGATGTTCTTTCCCACGAAGATCTTGTCGGCCACCTTGGTCACCTTGAACTTTCCGTCCTTATAGAAGATGATGATATCGTCGAGGTCGGAGCAGTTGCACACCAGCTCATCCTTCTTCAGTCCTGTACCCACGAATCCTTCCTGTCGGTTGATGTAGAGTTTCTGATTGGCCTCCACCACCTTGGTCACCTCGATAGTGTCGAAGTTTCTTATCTCGGTGCGTCGTGGATGCGCCTTGCCATACTTGGTCTTGAGATATTCAAACCAGTTGATAGTGACATCAGTCATGTGGGCGAGGTCGTTCTCTATCTCCGACAGTTCGGCTTTGATTTTCAGCAAGAGGTCGTCGGTCTTGTCCTTATTATATTTTAGGATGCGCTGCATTTTGATTTCAAGGAGTTTCAGAATGTCCTCGCGCGTTATCTCTCTGTGGAATGCATACTCCACCTTGCCTTTTCCGTCAACTACGGCTGTGAAGAGTTTGTCCTTGAAAGGCTCCAGCTTCGAGGCGATAAAGGCCACAACCTCGTCCTGACTCTTGCTCTGCTCGAACTTGCGCTCCTTGTAGATGCGCTCCTCGATGAAGATACGCTCGAGCGAGGAGAAGAAGAGCTGTTCCTCCAGTTCACCCTTGCGCAGCATCAGCTCCTTGCGCAGCAGTCCCATGGTGCGGTCTACGCTGTGGCGCAGCACATCGCTCACGGTGAGGAAGCAAGGCTTATTGTCCTCGATGACACAGCAGTTGGGCGAGATGTTGATCTCGCAGTCGCTGAAGGCATAGAGTGCGTCCATGGTCTTGTCGGAAGAGGTTCCGGGAGCCAGATGGACGAGGATTTCCACGTTGGCAGAGGTAACGTCCTCTATCTTTCTGGCCTTTATCTTTCCCTTCTCCACCGCCTTGGTGATGGAGTCGATGAGGCTTCCGGTGGTCTTGCTGAAAGGAATCTCGGTGATGACAAGCGTCTTGTTGTCGAGTTTGTCTATCTTGGCGCGCACCTTCAGCACGCCTCCACGCTGTCCGTCGTTATACTTACCCACATCGATGGCTCCACCCGTAGGGAAGTCGGGATAGATGGTGAAAGGCTCGCCCTTGAGATAGTGTACGGCAGCATCGCAAAGCTCATTGAAGTTGTGTGGCAGCACCTTGCTGCTCAGACCTACGGCGATGCCCTCTGCTCCCTGTGCCAGCAGCAAGGGGAACTTGGCGGGGAGCGTAATAGGCTCCTTGTTGCGGCCGTCATAGGAGAGCTGCCAGTCGGTTGTTTTGGGATTAAACACCACGTCGAGCGCGAACTTGGACAGACGCGCCTCTATGTATCGTGAAGCCGCCGCACGGTCGCCGGTGAGGATATTTCCCCAGTTTCCCTGTGTGTCGATGAGCAGGTCTTTCTGTCCCATCTGTACGAGTGCGTCGCCGATAGAGGCGTCACCATGCGGGTGAAACTGCATGGTGTGTCCCACGATATTCGCCACCTTGTTGTATCTTCCGTCGTCCATTCTCTTCATCGAGTGCAGTATGCGTCGCTGCACGGGCTTCAGTCCGTCCTCGATATGAGGCACGGCACGCTCGAGAATTACATAGGAGGCATAGTCGAGGAACCAGTTCTGGTACATTCCGCTAAGATGGCGCACCGCCGAAGCATCAAACCTGTTGACAGGCTTGTAGTCGGAATGCTGTTCAGCCGCATCCAAATCTTGTGGCTCACCACCCTTCTGAAGTTCGTCTTTGTCTTTAATTTCGTCGCTCATAGATAGCTTTTAATACTTATTTTATATATTTTAGGCAAAAATACAAAGAAAATTCGAGAAAAAGGCGTATCTTTGCCGAAAATTTGAAAAATATAAGATTTCATCATGGCACAAGAAGATGTTTTTAAGAAGATTGTAAGCCATTGCAAAGAGTATGGCTTCGTGTTTCCAAGTAGCGAAATTTATGATGGTTTGGCAGCCGTTTACGACTATGGTCAGAACGGTGTCGAGCTGAAAAACAATATCAAGCAGTACTGGTGGCAGAGCATGGTATTGCTGCACGAGAACATTGTGGGTCTCGACGCAGCCATCTTTATGCACCCTACTGTTTGGAAGGCTTCAGGTCACGTGGATGCGTTCAATGATCCATTGATCGACAACCGCGACTCGAAGAAGCGTTATCGCGCCGATGTGCTCATCGAGGACCACATGGCCAAATACGAGGAGAAGATCGCCAAGGAGATCGCCAAGGCTAAGAAGCGCTTCGGCGACAGCTTCGATGAGGCTCAGTTCCGCGCCACCAATCCTCGCGTCTTGGAGAATCAGAAGAAGTTCGACGACCTTCATGCCCGCTACACCAAGGCCATGCAGGGTCCTAACCTCGAGATGCTGAAGCAGATCATCGAGGACGAGGGCATCGTATGCCCTATCAGCGGCACCAAGAACTGGACAGACGTTCGTCAGTTCAACCTGATGTTCTCTACCCAGATGGGTGCAGCGAGCGATGCTACCAGCAAGGTTTATCTGCGTCCTGAGACAGCCCAGGGTATCTTTGTCGACTACCTGAGCGTTCAGAAGACAGGCCGCATGAAGCTTCCTTTCGGTATCTGCCAGATAGGTAAGGCTTTCCGCAACGAGGTTGTGGCTCGCCAGTTCGTATTCCGTATGCGCGAGTTCGAGCAGATGGAGATGCAGTTCTTCTGCCAGCCTGGCACCGAGATGAAGTGGTTTGAGTACTGGAAGAAGGTTCGTCTGGCATGGCACGAGGCACTCGGCATGGGCAACGAGAACTATCGCTACCACGACCACGAGAAGCTGGCCCACTATGCCAACGCTGCTACCGACATCGAGTTCAAGATGCCATTTGGCTTCAAGGAGGTAGAGGGCATTCACAGCCGTACCAACTTCGACCTTTCTCAGCACGAGAAGTTCAGCGGCCGTTCTATCAAGTACTTCGATCCTGAGAAGAACGAGAGCTACGTGCCTTACGATGTAGAGACTTCTATCGGTGTAGACCGTATGTTCCTCAGCGTGATGTGCCACTCTTACTGCGAGGAGAAGCTCGAGAACGGCGAGAGCCGCGTGGTTCTGAAGTTGCCTGAGGCATTGGCTCCTGTAAAGTGTGCCGTATTCCCACTCGACAAGAAGGACGGCCTGCCCGAGTTGGCTCACGAGATCGTTGACGAGTTGAAGTTCCACTTCAACACCCACTATGGCGATCCTAAGGACTCTATCGGCAAGCGCTACCGTCGTCAGGATGCCATCGGTACTCCGTTCTGTATCACCGTAGACCACGAAACTCCTAACGACCACAAGGTTACTCTGCGTTATCGTGACACGATGAAGCAGGAGCGTGTTGCCATCAGCGAGCTTCGCGGCATCATCGAGGACCGTGTGAGCATCACGAGCGTACTGAAGAAGCTTGGCGCGGAGATCAAGAACTTCTAAACGAACCACGGAAAAAATCAAATACACATAGATGAATTTGAAGAATTTGAAATATCTTTTTCTGCTCATGATGTCGGCTCTTGTGCTGGCATCATGCAGCGAGACTGACGAAAACACCGAATCCGAGTACGACGACTGGCAGGCAAAGAACGAGACGGCTTTTGCCGAGATTCTCGTCAAGGCCAAGCAGGAGGGAGAAGCCAACGGATGGCACGTCTACCGCAATTGGAGTATGGAGAACCAGACGGGAAATACGGATCTCAACAACCAGCCTGTCACTCCTACCTTCAATGAGCAGGAAGACAATATCGTGGTGCAGGTGATGCAGCAGGGCGAAGGTTCTGCCGTGCGCCCTCTCTACACCGACTCGGTGATGGTCAGCTACAAGGGCATGCTGAAGAACGACTATGTCTTCGACAGCAATTTCACTGGCGACTATGATGTCGACAAGGCTCAGACCAGCAATTTCATTGTGAAGGGCGTTGTCGACGGATTTGCCACTGCCCTGATGAAAATGACTCATATCGGCGACCACTGGATGGTTTACATGCCTTACACTCTCGGCTATGGTTCCAGCCAGAGCAGCAGTTCCACCATACCTGCTTACTCAATGCTCAAATTCGAGATTGTGCTCAAGGGTTGGTACACCGATGGCAAATGGATTAAGAAATAATTCTATTCCTCCATACAGAAAGTCCTGTGCTTCTTCGGCACAGGACTTTTTTATTTTCCCCATCAACTCGGAGGAGTTTCTTCGGGAGTTTCTTCGGGAGTTAAGGAGTTAAAGGAGTTATCGCTCCCTTCGGTCGCTGAGGAGTTAAGACAATAGCCTTGAGGGAATGTTTAATGTTAAGATTCACAAGCCCACAAAGCTGTTGTCTTAACTCCTTAACTCCTTTAACTCCTTAACTCCTGAAAAAACTCCTTAACTCCTTAACTCCTGAAAAAACTCCTTTATCTCCTTAAGAAACTCCTGAAATCTAAAAATATGTTTCAAAGAATAAACAAGTGTATGTGTTCGCACACATTTGGGGCTTATAAGCAAAAAAAATGTTATTTTCATGCAAAAATATACGCAAAAGTATTGCAGATTTCAAGAATAGTAGTACCTTTGCACCAGAATTATAAGCTTTAGGTTTTTAGTTAGGTAATTGATTGTGATAGGTTATTAGTTTTAGGTAAACAAGAGATTGTTATTCAAGGACGACAGGTATTAGAATCTAAAGGTAAATAAGAGATTGTTATTCAAGGACGACGAAAAGTGAATGAAGTCAGGATATAGAAAAGAGTTTTCAAGATTCTCTTTTTCTTATCCGCTGAATTCAACCCAATAGATAGAGATTTTGTTTAAATCTTGTATTTTGGGATAAATAGAAATTTAACATTCAAATCATAAAAATGGCGATTCCTTTTAGGAGGAATCGCCATTTTCTCGCTTTGACTGTTCCTACATACTATCGGGCAGTTCAACAGAAAACAATAAATGGCAGTACAAACATTATGTTATATAGCAAAAAGACAGAATATCTGATGGAATCGATACGGGCAGGACGCTCCATGCACCGCGGTGAGAAACTGAACCTCATCGTAGGCTTGAGTATTCCCTCCATGCTGGCACAAATTTCCACCGTCATGATGTTCTTTATCGATGCCTCTATGGTGGGACATTTGGGTGCAGAGGCTTCAGCGAGCATCGGACTCATCGAGTCCACCACCTGGCTTATCGGCAGCCTGCTGAGTGCCTTTGCCACTGGTTTCTCAGTGCAGGTAGCCCACTTCATCGGAGCCAACGACTTCGGCAAAGCCCGCCAGGTGTTTCGCCACTCACTGCTCTGCGGCATCATCTTCAGCACCCTGATAGCCCTCATCGGCGTGGGCATTCATTCTCCCCTGCCCCACTGGTTGGGCGGAGGCGATGACATTGTCGACAAGTCATCGGCCTATTTCCTGGTCTACAGCCTCGTGCTGCCCTTTGTCTACCTGTACCACATGTCGGGCATGATGCTCAAGGCCGCAGGCAACATGCACACGCCCAGCGTCATGGCAATTCTGATCTGCCTGTGCGACGTCGTGTTCAACTACATCTTCATCTATGTGCTGCACATGGGCGTGGTGGGCGCAGCCTTCGGAACCGCCTTAGCTTATGTCTGCATCTCGCTGCCCAACCTTTGGCAGGCAGCCTGCCACAACAAGATTCTCAACCTGCGTCAGGACAAGATTCGCTTCTGCTGGGTACGAGAATACGTGCGCAATGCCTTCAAGATAAGCATTCCCTTGGCCATACAGAACATCCTGATGAGCGGTGCACAGATTGTCAGCACCATGATAGTGGCGCCATTGGGCAACATCGCCATTGCCGCCCACTCATTTGCCATCACCGCCGAGAGCCTGTGCTATATGCCTGGCTACGGAATAGGCGATGCCGCCACCACGCTCGTCGGTCAGACCCATGGCGCTGGCCGCATCGACTTGTGCCGCAATTTTGCCTACATGACGGTGGGTCTCGGCATGGGCGTAATGGCTGTGATGGGTGTTGTCATGTATCTCTTTGCACCGGGCATGATGGCAGTACTCTCTCCCGTCGACGCCATCTGCGACTTAGGCACACGCTGTCTTCGCATAGAGGCTTTTGCCGAACCGTTCTTTGCGGCCAGCATCGTGACCTATTGTGTCTGCGTGGGAGCCGGCGACACCTTCAAGCCTGCCGCCATCAACCTGGGAACAATGTGGTTGGTGCGCCTCACCCTGGCCTATGCCCTCTCGCAGCGCTTCGGCCTGGAAGGTGTATGGATAGCCATGGCCACCGAACTGACTTTCCGCGGCATCCTGTTCCTCATCCGCCTCTATCGTGGCAGCTGGATGAACAGTTTTCTGAAAGCGAAGGGCTGAAAAACAGAACCTAATGTTAGGTTATGTTAGTGGAATGTTAGTTTAATGTTAAGAATGCAGGCATTTTGGGAAAAAACTTCCCAAATGCTTGCTTTGTCGTTAGAAATGTGCTACTTTTGCAGCATCAAGTTTATGAAAGAAGAATAAATACACATTATTATATATATAAACCAACATCAGCTATTATGAAACTTAAAAAGTTTTTTGCTGCAGCCATCGTGCTGCTTACTGCCGGACAGACCATGGCTCAGATGATGCCACCTATCCCGGTAGACAAAGATGTGAGAATAGGCCATTTGGACAATGGTCTGACTTATTACATCCGACACAACAGTTTCCCTGAGCATGTAGCCAGCTTCTACATCGCACAGAAAGTAGGCTCTATCAACGAAAACGACGACCAGCGCGGTCTGGCTCACCTCTTGGAGCACCTCGCCTTCAATGGCTCTGAGCACTTCCAGGGCAACAGCCTTCAGGAATACCTGCAGAGCATCGGTGTGGAATATGGCCGCAACCTCAATGCCTACACCTCTATTGAGAAAACCGTGTACTACTTCACCGACGTGCCCACCACACGCGTGTCGGCAGTAGACTCATGTATGCTCATCCTGAAAGACTGGAGCAACGGCATCTCTCTCACCAAGGAAGCCATCAACGACGAGCGCGACGTGGTGCACAATGAGTACCGTATGCGCATGGTGGGACAGCAGCGCATACTGGAGCGTGCCCTTCCTAAGCTCTACCCTGGCTGTAAGTATGGCTACCGCATGCCTATCGGACTGATGAGCATCATCGACGGCTGCGACCCAGAGACCCTGCGCGCCTATTACCGCAAGTGGTATCGCCCAGACAACCAGGCTATCATCATCGTCGGCGACGTGGACGTAGACCATATCGAGGCACAAATCAAGAAACTCTTCGGAGGCATCAAGGTGCCAGCCAACGCTGCCAAGGTAGTGCCCGTGGAAGTGCCCGACAACAACCAGGGCATCTACGTGGTAGACAAGGACAAGGAGCAGCAGATGGGCATCTTCCAGATCTTCATGAAGCACGAAGCCACACCCGACTCGCTGAAAAACGGTGTCGACTATCTGCTCAAAGGCTATATGGACAACATCTTTGCCAGCATGATGAATGCCCGCTTCAGCGAGAAATCGCAGGAGCCCGACTGCCCTTATCTGCAGGCAGGAACCAGCATTGGCGACTATCTGCTCTCCAGCACCAAGGAGGCGCTCACTTCCTTCGGCGCAGCCAAGGACGGACAGATGAAGGAGGCTTATGCCGCCGTGATGCGCGAACTGAAGCGTGCACACGACTTCGGCTTCACTGCCACTGAGTATCAGCGTGCCAAGGATGAGTTTATGAGCCAGATGGAGAAGGTTTACACCAATCGCGACAAGATGAAGAACGAACAGTTCACCACTCAATATGTGGACAACTTCACCAGCAACGAGCCTATCCCTTCGGTAGAGGACGAATATCAGATCTATCAGATGCTGGTGCCTCACATCCCTGTAGAGGCTGTCAACCAGTACGCCAAGCAGTTGATTTGCGAAACCGACACCAACCTGGTGTCACTCGTCATGATGCGCGAGGCCGACGGTGCTGTTTATCCCACCGAGCAGGAGCTTGCCGACATCGTGAAGCAGGTGCGCGGCGAGAAGCTCGAGGCCTATGTGGACAATGTGAAGCAGGAGCCTCTCATCGCCCAGAAGCCTAAGGCTGGCAAGATCAAGAGCACAGCAGAAGACAAGAAGCTGGGATTCAAGACCCTCACCCTCTCCAACGGTGCCAAGGTGGTGCTAAAGAAGACCGACTACAAGGACAACGAGATACAGTTTGCTGCCACAGCCAACGTAGGTTACGCAGCACTCGACAAGGCCGACTACACCTTCGCCTTCATGGGCGGCATGCTGCTCAACGCCAGCGGTCTGGGCCAGTTCTCAAGCAACGACCTCGAGAAAGCCCTCGCAGGCAAGCAGGCAAGCGTGGCTTACACCATCACTCCTTTCAAGCATGGACTCTCAGGCAACTCTACTCCTAAGGACATCGAAACCCTCATGCAGCTCATCTACCTCAAAATGACAGCGCTGAGCAAGGACGAGAAATCGGCTGCCAACCTCCTGAGCACCATCAAGACCGCTCTTGCCAACCAGAGCAAGAACCCAGAGATGGTTTACCAGGATTCGCTGCAGAGCACTATCTACATGGGCAACAAGATGGCACGCATCCCTAAGACCGAAGACCTCGATGCTGTCAACTACGACCGCGTGCTCGAACTGGGCAAGCAGATGTTCACCAATGCCAAGGACTTTACCTTCTTCTTCGTGGGCAACTTCGACGAGGCTACTCTCCTGCCACTCATCGAGCAGTACATCGCCTCTATTCCAAGCAAGGGCGCCAAGCTGAAGAACAAGGCCATCCCTGTAGCTACAGGCGAGGTGAAAAACATCTTCACCAAGAGCATGGAGAACCCAATGTCGCAGGTGACCGAGGTTTGGTATGCCAAGACTCCTTACACCCTGCAGACAAGCGTGCTCGCCGACATCTCTGCACGATTGCTCCAAATGGACTATCTGCGCAACATACGCGAGAAGCTGAGTGCAGCCTACCATGCAGGAGCCGAGGCAAGCATGGAGCTCGACTGGGACGGACAGCTGGCACTCAGCCTGATCGGCAGCGCACAGCTCAACCCCGAGAAGCTCGACGAGGCTCTGCCTTACTTCTTCTCTGGCCTGAAGAATACCGTAGAGCAGCCTAACGCCAGCGACCTGCAGAAGATCAAGGAGATTCTGACCAAGCAGGCTTCGGTAGACACCAAGACCAATGGCTACTGGACTGGCATCCTGCGCAACTATGTCATCAACGGCATCGACCTGCACACCGATTACGTGAAGACAGTAAGCAGCGTCGACGGCAAGGCTATAGGCGACTTCCTTAAGAATATCGTCCTCAAGCCAGGCAACCACCTGGAAGTCATCATGAAGGCTACCAAGGAAGAGGCAGGAAAATAAAAGCTCAACGAACTTTTCAGAAATGGGAAGTTAAAGAAGTTAAAGCCATATGCTTTACAGCTAAATATTCTGCAAAAAGCTGTTGGCTTTAACTTCTAACGACCGAAGGGAGTGATAACTTCTTTAACTTCTATAACTTCTCATCCCCAGAGAAAACAATAAAACCATAAAAGGTCCCGTCGCAGAACTAAGTTCTGTCAACGGGACCTTTTACGTTACACGGGAAACGACGTTCCCGGAATGTCAATTCTTTTTGTGTCTTTTTGAGAAAACAATCTCTCTTGTTTTTTAAGCTCTTCTTCTAACCTTGTTAGCGAGGGCTTCACGTCGGTCATGAAGAATCTGCTGGCATTTGTCCTGTGCAAGATTCTCAACCTCTGCATTGACCTTAATTAAACTATAATCCATAACCTATTGCGATTTGTAATGTTGCAAAGGTAAGATATTCTGACTACAAGCACCACGAAAAAAGTGAGAAAAGAACACTAAAAACCTCATTTTTTGACATAAATCAAGGAGAAATAGGGAAAAAACTACAAAAAATATCCATTTTCCTTTCTCCATCTGCGCTTTTTTTGCGATATTTGCACCCGAAAAAGCATAAACTCCACACTGGGCTTCCGAACACAAGAGATTCTGAGGTCCAAAGAGAGAGAGAAAAAAGGAGTTCTTCAACTTGAAAACATCAAAAAAGTATCAACAAAAATGAAGAAAGTATTCATGATGGTTGCCCTTGTGCTGACATGCACCACAGGCAGCCTTGCCAACGAGACATGCGCCGAGAGCGCCACAACATCCGAAATGAGCAGCCTTCCTGCCAAGAAATCAACCAAGAAAAAGAAGGCTACTACTAAGAAGAAGTCTACCACCACTGCCAAGAAGACTGCCTCCAAATCTTCAACATCGACCGCCACAACAGCTTCCACAGCCACGACAGACTCTTCGAAGACACATTCTGCCGACACTGTCAATACCAAGGCTTCTGCCGTAGGAGTATTAGCAGAACTCTTAGGCTATGCTGGCGGAAACAGCAGCAACACCACAGGCTCCACCACAAGCAAGGTGGGAAGCATCGTGGGAAGCATACTCGACAACGTGATTGGCTCAACCACATTCAAGAAAGCCGACCTCTGCGCCCACACATGGAAATATAAATCGCCTGGCTGCGCCTTCACCTCAGAGAACCTGTTGGCGAAAGCCGGTGGCGAAATCGCTGCCAAGAAGGTGGAGGAAAAGTTAAGCACCTATTATCAGAAAGCTGGATTCAACAGTTCGAACACTTACTTCAAGTTCAACGAGGACGGCACCTTCAATGCCAAGATAGACGGAAAGTCATGGAGCGGCACTTACACCTTCGATGAGAAGACTCACGCCATCGACCTGAAAGGCCGTCTGCTGCTTAGCCTCAATGGTTTCGCCACCAAGAACACATCTGGCATCAGCATTCTCTTCGAGTCGAAGAAACTGCTTACCATCATCCAGACGCTGACTGCCCTGAGCGGCAACACCACTCTCGGTACTATCGGCGAAATCTCCAAAAACTATGATGGCATCCGCGTTGGTTTTGATCTCAGTAAATAAATAAACAAATACAAATTTGAGATTTATCGACCTGTACGGTTGGAATTATCAGCACGCCCTGAAAGGGCAGAAGCTCTTAGCCCAGGGCAACGCCCTGGGTATAATGCCAATCTGCAAGGCGCCCTGTAAGGGCAAAAGCTTTACTAATTGCCGGGAATTTTAAAGCTTTTGCCCTTACAGGGCGACAAGTTTGCGAACATAATAACCCAGGGCGTTGCCCTGGGCTAAGAGTTTCTGCCCTTTCAGGGCGTGCTGCGTAATTCCAATCGTACAGGTCGAAATTTATTCTTGCCAAGAATTTGAGAAATTGTTTCTTGTCAAGAATTTGAGTAATTGTTTCTTATCAAAAATTTGAGAAATTGTTTTTTATCAAGAATTTGAGAATTGGAGTTTCATTCAGCATTACAGAACTTTCTCGTGTCAGGAAGTTATAGAAGTTAAAGAAGTTATAGCCCATAGCCTTTTGCCGTATACTTAGCAATAAAGCTTATGGCTCTAACTTCCCCATTTGCGAAAGTAGAATAAAAAATCCATTTATCAAAGATTTCTCGAATTCTAAAATTCTTGATTAAAATGATTTCATTTATTCATTGACCACTTCTACCTGCATCGCGACATCCTCTTTGGGACGGTCATCGCGAAGAGTCTCGCAATTCTGAATCTTCTCCACAACATCGAGCCCCTCTACCACTTCACCGAACACGGTGTATTGTCCGTCGAGGAAAGGCGTGCCGCCCAACTCGGTGTAAACCTTGGTCTGCTCATCGGTAAACTTGGGATAGCCTTGTTCCTTGCAGCGCTTGCGCGTCTCGTCGGCAAGCTCGTCCTGGAGTTTCATCAGTCCCTCACGGTCACGGCTGCGGCGCAGGTTCATGATTTCATCGTGATGCTCGCGAGCCAACTCGTTGAAGACATTCTGCTCGGCCTGCATCGCCATCTGTTTCTCCATCTGGCGCAGCTCGTTCTGTCGATAAGTCTTACCCCACACGATGTAGAACTGGCTTCCGCTGCTCTCGCGCTGTGGGTTCACCTCGTCGCCCAAGCGGGCAGCACTCAAGGCTCCACGCTTATGAAACAGGCGTGGACAGTCTATCTCGGCAGGAATCGTATAGTCGGGTCCGCCCGTTCCCAACATCTTTCCCTTGGGAGCATTCTTGCTGTCGGGGTCGCCGCCCTGAATCATAAAGTCCTTGATGACACGATGAAAAAGTGTGCCGTCGAAGTATCCTTCCTTAGCCAATTTAATGAAGTTGTCACGATGACGAGGAGTCTCGTCGTAGAGGCGTACGATGATGTCGCCCTCTGTAGTCTTGATTTTTACTGTTGACATATTTGAATTCGATGATAATTAAATCAACTTTTGATAATGAAGCAGTAAAAGAACTAAAAAATTTCAATTACTTATAATATTCCTCCCACTGCTTCATCGCCTCTTTCCAGTCGGTCTGCTCTCCCTCAGCGATGGCCTGCTGCTCGCGTTCAGCCTCATCGCGGGCCTTGTCGCGCGCACGTTTCGCCTTCATTGCCTCAATAGTGGCATCGTCGAGGATCACGATAGCTCCTCGCTTGATGGCATCTTGCAACTCCTGCTCACCGAAGGCTTTGCCCGGCTCATTGAAGTCGGAGATATTAAACTCGTAGTCGACACGCAGGTCGTGACGTATCTGTTTCTGCTGCAGTCGGTTTCCCGCATTCTTGAGGCGCAGCAACTTTCCTATCTGGCTGATTTCTGCCTGTGAGTATTTATTTCTTCCCATAAATCTTATTTTTCTTTTGCAAAGATAATGGAAAACGAGCGCAAAACATCAAGTTTGCTTGATTTTTTTGCCGAAATGCAGCTAATTTTCTGCAAAGATTCACCATTTTTTGCCACACTGCATCCTTATCAAATCTGAAGACACCAGACTTTTGTCACGATTGCCATTTCCCTGTCATCCTGTTTTTGTAAGGTTTTTAGACATTCCCAACAAGAAATCCGCCCCACCAAACTGCACCCACTGATAAGCAACAGCTCTGTCACGACAAAGCTCCAAGACGAAAAACAGCTCCACCGCCTCGGAAGTTTGACCGATGAAACCGCTAAAAATAGATTTTCAGCCATTTTCTCGCACTCTTTTCCTACCATTCCAAGAACAAAAAAATGATATTCACAAAACTTCACAACAAGTATTCTCCATCCACACACATCAACAAGAAATGTTGTTATATTTTACCAGAAGTCCTAATCTTGTCATTTTTGTCAAAGTCATTTTTGTCATTTTCGATTTTGAAAATGAAAAAAAGTTCTATAAAGAATATATATATAAATAATATTTATATATATATTCTTTATAGAGGTGAAAAGTGTTTTTGTTTTTTTGAAAATGACAAAAATGACTTTGACAAAAATGACACACTTTCCTTTTTAAGATGGCTTATATTTAATGGTTTTGTAACTACTTGATTTTCAGTATAAATATTAAAAATATGGGCACTTTTTAGCACGAAGTCCGAACAAACTATTGCAAAAAGTTGCTTTTTGTTGTATCTTTGCAGAAGAAAACCTGCACTCGGCAATTTGAAAGCAAGCTTTCATTGCGCTCGTTTGCATTTTCTTTGCACCGTCAACCAATGAAAGTGCTCAGGGAGCCTCGTAGGAGGCATCTATTACGACCAAGGGCGGTCACAATAGACGACAGGCGCCGGTCATCTATTAAGACCCAAAAGGTGGCACTATCGGGCAGCTGACAAAGTATTAAACTATCATTTACACAACTTACACAAATGGGGAAGTTAAAGAATTTAAAGAAGTTAGAGAAGTTAAAGCCATATGCTTTATGGCTAAATCTTCAACCCAAAAGGCTGTTGGCTTTAACTTCTAACGACCGAAGGGAGTGATAACTTCTATAACTTCTATAACTTCCCTCATGAGAAAGTTCAGTAAATCTAAAACCTACAGAACTATGATTAATTACAGCATCGTAAAGCGCAGCGTGAACGCAAACCTCATCGAAATTAACCAGGCAAAGTCACGCATCAACCAGGCAAAGAAGGGGGGCAAGACTCCATAGCCAGCCGACCTTGCACAATTTCTCTTACTTCATGAACACGAAGTAGACGGCGGCAATGAGGCAGAGGAAGGCTGCAAAGTGGTTCCAGTGCAGACTCTCACCCTGGAAGAGAATGTTGGCAATGACGGCGAAGACGATGAGGGATACACATTCCTGTATCACCTTGAGCTGAACCAATGAGAAGGGGCCGCCGTTGTCGATAAAGCCAATACGGTTGGCGGGTACCTGACAGCAGTACTCAAAGAAAGCGATAGCCCAACTGAAAGCTATCACACCTATTAAGGGCCAGTGGCTGCTGACGCCTGTTTGCTGCAGTTTGAGATGTCCATACCATGCAATAGTCATAAAGATATTGCTTAACACTAAGAGAAGTATTGTGTATATTCCGTTCATTGTTTTTTATTTGCAAAAGTACATAAATTGCTGAAAAAGCAGTCGGTTTTGGGGAGAAAAGTGAAGAAGCGGGCTTTTATTTTCTTTTCACTCCTCTCACAGCCTCGCTCTCTAAAGGGTTCTCGGGCCAGTAATGTTTGGGATAACGGCGCTTCAGTTCCTTGCGTACCTCGAAGTAGGTGCCTTGCCAGAAACTGGCGAGGTCTTGCGTGAGCTGTACGGGTTTGAAGCCCGGAGACAGGAGCTCCATCAGCAGGCGTTGCCTGCCGTTGTCTACCTTGGGTGTCTGAGTCATACTGAAACATTCCTGCAGTCGTACACTCAATACTGGCGCCTCGGTTCCTGGCCGATAGTCGATGCGGATGCGACTGCCCGAAGGTACTGCGATATGGGTAGGAGCCAAATGGTCTATTTCTTCCTGAAGCTCGTAGGGAACCTGTGCCCATAGTATCTCGGCAAGGTCGAGTTTCCTGAGCTCGGCAGAGGTTGTTCTCAGCTTTCCCTCCTGTTCTATATAGAAGGGAAGCCAGGCAGAGGCGGTCGTCAACAGATGCTCGGTGGAAAGGTCGGGCACGTTCATTTCCGGGTGCCATTGTTTTACCTTTTCCACTCTCTGCTGCAGTCGTTTCACCTTCTCGTTCCAGTCGAGCATGCTGAGTCCTTCTTTTCTGACGGCAGAGCAGATGATGTCGATGATCTGTCCTTTGTCTGCGTCGTGGATGGGTTTGCTTTCTACGACGAGCTGTCCGATTCGTCTTTCACTTTGCATACGCACTGCTCCTGCCTTGCTGTCCCACGAGATATTGGTGAACGTAGATGTGGGCAGGTCGTTGATGCTGACGGGAGCGGAGAGGAATACTTTGCCCTTGGAGCCTGCTGAGTTGAGCGAAGCGATGGCAAGCCAGGAGTGCAGGGACATGGGATCGTTTCGGTCGATGAAGATGTTCTGTCCGCCCGACATTCTGAAGTTGCCGATATTGTCGACAGCCATGGCAATTCGCTCCGGATAGGCTGAGGCGATCAGGCTTCCCACTTCCTCGGGGTCGACAGGATGGTTGTCCTCCTTTACCTTGAGCATCCTGCGATACTCCTGGGCTATCTGTGCGATGCGTGCCCATTTGCCCAAGTTCTTTCTCTCTCTTTGTGAACGCAGCATGGCGATGCGGAGTGTCATGTCTGAGTCCTCATGTTCGCTCATTGGGTCTTTCTCCTCCAGTACGGCTGCCATGTCGCATGCCAAGGCTTTCTGTGCATCTGTCTTGGAGTTGAGCATCATCTTGGCTATGCGGGGATGGCAGGGCAGGGATGCCATCTTTCTGCCAAGTAGCGTGACACTACCGTCCTCGTTGATTGCTTGGAGTGAAAGGAGTAAGTGTTTGGCATTAAATATGTTGCTATTGGAAGGAGGCGTGAGCCAGGGGAGCGACATGGGGTCGCTCTCGCCAAAGGCTGCAATGTCGAGAACCATCGGGGTGAGGTCGGCTTCTTCTATCTCGGGCTTTCTTTGTTCCTGCATCAGGTGTTCTGAGGTCTTCGACCATAGTCGGTAGCAGATTCCTTCTGCCACTCTGCCTGCTCGTCCTCTTCGCTGGATGGCCATGTCTTTACTGATGCGCACAGTCTCAAGATGACTGAGCCCTGTCCGGATATCGTACACCAACTGACGGCAAAATCCTGAGTCTATTACGATTCTCACGCCTTCGATGGTGAGTGATGTCTCGGCAATGGGGGTGGCAAGAACGATTTTGCGCTCGCCTTGAAGGGAAGGGGCTATGGTCTTTCGTTGTCTCTCGGGCGAGAGATTGCCATAGAGTGGATACACCTGTGTCTGTGTGCCGGCAAGAGTAGCTATAAGGAGTTCCTCGCATCTCTGTATGTCGGCTTGTCCGGGCAGGAAGGCAAGGATGTCGCCCTCGTGTTCGCGGTGGACCCGCATCACGGCAGCTGCCACCTCTTTATATATAGTGTACTTGTCGGTTTCGGTCTCGGCATAGATGGTCTTCACGGGAAACATTCTTCCGGCACACTCGATGAGCGGTGCATGAAGGGCCTGACAGATGGCAGATGTATCGATAGTGGCCGACATGATGATGATTTTCAGGTCGGGGCGGATGATGTTTTGTGCCTGCAGGGTCAGTGCCAATGCCAGGTCGGAATGGATGCTTCTTTCGTGGAACTCGTCAAAGATAATCACGTCGACACCCTCGAGGGTAGCATCATTGACGAGCATTCGGGTAAGGATGCCTTCGGTGAGAACTTCAATGCGTGTCTCGGCCGACACCTTGTTCTCAAATCGTACACGATAGCCTACCGTCTTGCCTGCTGGTTCACCTATGAGACTTGCCATTCGTTCGGCTATCTGTCGGGCGGCGAGGCGTCTGGGTTCCAACATGAGGATTTTCCCCTTGCCGTTCATTCCTTCGAGGATGGTGAGAGGCAGCAGGGTAGACTTGCCGGCTCCAGGAGGGGCTGTGACAACAAGATTAGCCGACTCTCTCAAGGTTTGATTGATGGAGTCGGCTATGCTGAATGCTGGCAAGTTGCTGGCCAAGGAATTGATTCTCGTATTATCTGTCATGAATGGAGTGAGTCATACAGGGGTGATGGTTATTTGATGTATTTCAGGATCTGTCTGCTCTTTCTGCCTTTCCTGGCAGGCAGAGGCATGAATCCCTCGGTGAGTCCTGTCTTCTCGGTCATGGCATCAAAGACGGCAGCTGCATACATGTCAAGTTTCTGCTTGGCGAGTTCGGCATGGATGGCATCCTCGTCGTAGTTGTCGGCATAGAGCAGGGTGTGCAGCTCGTCGATGTATTTCTGCGGAATGTTACGGTGCGGCATCCTGCTTTTTATCTGCATGATTTGTGCGATGATAGGCTCGTCGGTCTTCGCAGCTATGGCTTCTGCCTTTCGCTTCTCGTAGTTGGTGAAGGTGATGGTGTCAGCGCCTTGCCAGTCTTCTGTCATGGCCGACTGTGAGGTGAGCTGGCTGTAACCGAAATATCGGATGAGCGAGATGTGGCTGTTCCACCCTAAAGCGGTGAGATATTCTTTCTCCAAGGGTGTGGTGGCGATGATGAGTTCTGCCGACTTGTACATTGTCTTCTGATAGATAAGGGTTTGCAGGCTTCTCTTCATGCCAGGATTATGGCAGTTTCTCTCCGAGATGTCGCCCAAAGGACAAACGATGTATGGGATTCCCATCTTTCTGGAACGTTGTGCCAGTCGGAATCCCTGATATGACCATGCACCAAGAAACAATACCACGTCGGCATCCTCGATGTTGTCGGCGATGTCGAGTCTCTGCTGTAAAGTCTCTATATAGGCTTTGTACATGGCGTATTGCCTTTTTTTCTTGGTTATGAATAAATATATTTTCATCGTTGATTATTTAAGCTTTTTGTAAACAGTCTCGCTGAGTCCTTGTATTGTCCTCAAAGTTTGTGGCTGGTGAAGTCGTTCTTGTCGGCTCGCCAGTAACGCACTTTGTTGGCGAAGTTTCGCCAGATGATTCCGTAATCGTAGAAGGGCAACTTATACGTAGGAATGAGAGAATCGAAACAGGCGACTGCCCTGTGGGCGATGATGGTTCGAAGAACGATGAGCAGCAACAGAGCAAAACCTGCACAGACCGTCAGTATCCAGTCTTTCATCACGACGGAGCACGCCAAAACTGCTATAGAGGCGATGAGGCTGAGGTGGGGAAAGAGATGGTCGAAGAACATCAGGGTTCTCATAGACAGATTGCGATTGAGTGACTTGCGCGAAGCCTGCAGGTAGAGGTTCTTGTTGTGCCAGCTCTTATCGGTAGGGGCTTCCTGCTGAAGCCATGCTGATGGTGCCAGTTCGACAGCAGTGTCGCCACACAGGGCATACTTGTTGACCAGGAAGTCGTATTCGCCGCGCACATATTCTAAGTTGCCCTGATAGCCCTGCTCGCGCATGAAGTCGCTCTTGCGGAAGATGACGTTGGGCATATTGGTGCGGTAGCCGTAGGAGCGTTGTGCTCTGCGCAACAGGTAATAGGCTTTTCTGATCATGTCGAACCGGCGCACACTCTTGCAACTTTCCTCTGTGCTTACGTAGCCTAATACCAGATGGTTAGGCTCCTGGCACTGACGGGTCATGCTGGCAAGCCAGTCCTCGCTGCAGGCCATGCAGGCAGGTTCGGTGAGCAGAATCCACTCATACTTGGCAGCTTTCACACCTACGGTAATCTGCAGTTTCTTTCGGCTCATATAGCGTGAGCTCTCTGGTATGAAGGTATAATAAAGGTGTGGATTTTCTGAAGACTGACGTTTCAGAAAATCGATCGTCTCACCGTCGCTGCTCTGGCAGACAACCACTACCTGATAGTCGGCAGGATATTTCTGCTCAAGGAAAGTATGCAGGTTGCGTTCCAGCTCAGGCAGGTTGTCATGAGCTGTGATAAGTATGGTGACTGGAGGAAGTGGCTGGGATGCGGCTGTATCTTCAGTCGTTCCCTCGGCAGACTGTTCTTCCTCTTTATTGAGACGCAATGAGCGCAGAAATGGATTGATCAGCGATCCGAGGACTGCCAATAAAACCACTGCTGCGCCAGCGATAATAGTAGTTAAACTGATTATCATCATTTTATTTTTTTAACTTCCTCGTTTGAGAAAGTTGAGTTATTTTCTTTTCTCGTATTGTTAAGGTGCCTTACATTTCTTCTGTGGTGTAGCCTTTAGGCAACTGACGGCAGTTGTACTGACTTGCCATAATCTCGCCATAGGCTCCTGCCGAACGGAGTGCAATGAGGTCGCCACGATGGGTCTTGTTCAGGTCGATAGCCTTGGCAAAGACGTCGCTTGACTCACAGATTGGGCCTACTACATCGTAGGTTTCTACAGGCTCCTCGCTCGTGATGTTCTCTATTTTGTGATAAGCCTGGTAGAGGGCAGGGCGTATGAGGTCGGTCATGCCGGCATCTACGATGGCAAACTGCTTGGCTGTGCCTTGTTTTACATAGAGGGTTCTTGTGATGAGTGATCCCATTTGGCCTACCACTGCACGGCCCAATTCGAAATGCACCTTCTGTTCGTCGCGCAGTTTCAGGTGCTTGGCATAGGTGTCGAAGTAAGACTTGAAGTCGGGTATGGGCACGCGGTTGGGATGCTTGTAGTCTATGCCGAGTCCGCCGCCCACATTGATGTTCTTTACTTCGATGTGGTGAGCTTCCAACTGGTTTTGCAGTTCATTGATTCTGTTGCAGAGAGCCTCGAAGTCACCCATGTCAAGTATCTGACTGCCAATGTGGAAGTGCAGGCCGAGGAACTTGATGTTCTTCATGGTTGCAGCTTCTGCAATGACACTCTCCATGTCTTGCATGGCAATACCGAATTTGTTTTCTGCCAGTCCTGTGGTGATGTTGGCATGTGTGTGTGCTCCTACGTTAGGATTGATGCGAAAGCAAACCTGTGCTGTCTTGTTCTTTCTGGCAGCCAACTCGTTGATGATTTCCAGTTCGGGAATACTCTCCACGTTGAAGCAGAAGATGCCTTTCTCCAGTCCGAGATTGATCTCCCAGTCGCTCTTGCCCACACCGGCATATACGATCTTGTTTGCAGGAAATCCTGCGTTGACAGCAGCTTGTATTTCTCCTCCGCTCACGCAGTCGGCTCCTAATCCTGCCTGGCTGATGATGCCCAGCACTTTAGGATTGGCGTTTGCTTTTACGGCATAGTGTACCTCGAAACCTGGATGTTTACCTGCTTCCTCGCAGATGGTTCTGAGGGTTTGTCTCAGCAGGGCTGTGTCGTAATAGTAGAACGGAGTCTGTGTCTCCTGAAACTTATCTATAGGAAATGTTCCTTTCATTTCGCTTAAATCTAAAATTAATATCTTATATAGTCAAATTAGAAAATCCAATTTATTGTAAATCAGAATATCCAACAAAGAGTGAGTAGGAAGCATTGCATACGAATTCTTCACTCTTCACTCTTCGTTCTTCACTTAAATTACCTCTCAAACAGGTTGTTGCTCAAGTTCTGCAAAGCCTGCTTCTTGTCTCTTTCTCGGATGAGGAAAGAGATGTTGTAGTTGGAACCTCCGTAAGAAATCATTCTTACAGGGATGTTCTTCATTGCCTCTGTGGCAAGTGTCTCGAAACCTACGTTGCTCCAGTCGAGGTCGCCTACCACGCAGATGATACACATATCTGTGTCGACAGTGACAGTACCATATTTCTTCAACTCGTTGACGATGTCGTTCAGGTGGGCGTCATTGTCAATACTCATGCTTACACCCACCTCAGAGGTGGCAATCATGTCGATAGGAGTCTGATAGCTCTCGAAGATCTCGAACACCTTGCGCAGGAAACCTGTAGCCAGCAACATACGGCTGCTCTTGATCTTGATGGCGGTGATGTTGTCCTTGGCTGCCACAGCCTTGATCTTGCCACGTACTATTACGTTGTCGATGATGGTTCCGTCGGCCTTAGGGTCGAGGGTGTTCTTCAATCTTACTGGAATGCCGGCATACTTGGCTGGCTGTACGCAGGTAGGGTGAAGAATCTTGGCACCGAAGTAAGCCAACTCGGCAGCCTCTTCGAAGTTGAGCTGATGTACTGCCTCTGTATGCTCTACCACTCGTGGGTCGTTGTTGTGCATGCCATCGATGTCGGTCCATATCTGGATCTCGTCGGCAGGAAGGGCTGCACCGATGAGCGATGCTGTATAGTCGCTGCCGCCTCGCTGCAGGTTGTCAACCTCGCCATAAGCATTGCGGCAGATGAAACCCTGTGTGATGTAGATTTGCTGACCCTGGTTCTTCTCCATGATGTCGGCAAGCTTTTCCTTGATGTACTGTGGGTCTGGCTCTGCATTCTTGTCGGTGCGCATGAAGTCGAGCGCATTGAGCAGCACAGCCTTGATGCCTTGTTCCTTCAAGTAGTTGACCACCATGTTGGTGCTCATGATCTCACCCTGAGCCACGATGCTCTTCTCCTCGAAAGAGGTGAAAAGATCCTTGGTGAAGGAACGCAGATAATCGAATTCGCTATGAAGGAATTCACTTGTGGTTTTCTTCATCTCCTCGGTAGAGTAGAGCTCTTCCACATGCTGCATGTATTTCTTCTCCAAGTTGTTGATTACCTCGTTGGCACCCTCTGGATTCTTCTTATAGAGATAGTCAGAGATTTCAACGAGTGAGTTTGTTGTACCGCTCATCGCAGAAAGTACGATGAAAGTAGGTTCACCTGATTCTGTAACCAAGGAGGCTACTCCCTTCATGCGCTCAGGTGAGCCAACAGAAGTACCTCCGAATTTCATTACCTTCATAGTCTTAATATTATATTAATGTTTAATTTTATTGTTTTATATTATTGTTTTATGTTTAATGAGGGTGTTGAATTTTTCACTCTTCACTCTTCACTCAACTTTCCTCGCCGTCTTCGGTCAGGTCGATGTGATTGTACTCATTGGTCACATCGTGCAGACTTCCGTCTTTGCATCGATATACGATGCCTGGGAACTTGTCGAGCATGGGGATGTTGTGGGTCGACATAACGACAGTAGTTCCCTGTTTGGTGATGTCTTTCAGCAGACTGACGATATGGCTTGCCGTTTCGGGGTCGAGGTTGCCTGTAGGCTCATCGGCAATGATGAGTTTTGGGTTGTTGAGCAATGCCCGTGCTATGGCTATGCGCTGCTGCTCGCCACCTGAAAGCTCATGAGGCATCTTGTCTGCTTTCTCGCTCATGCCCACCTCCTCGAGAACTTCTGAGATGCGTTCGTTGCGGGCCTTCTTGTCTTTCCAGCCTGTGGCTTTCAGTACAAACTCGAAGTTCTTGTGCACACTGCGGTCGTGCAGCAACTGGAAGTCCTGGAAGATGATGCCCAACTCCTTTCTCAGCGCAGGAATATCCTTGCGTCTGATGGTCGTGAGGTCTCTGCCTAAGATTTCTGCCTTCTCAGTCTCACCATCTACGAGGTCGAGCTCGCAGTACAGGGTCTTGAGCAGTGAACTTTTTCCCGATCCTACCTTTCCGATGAGATAAGTGAACTCGCCCTCGTCAACATGGAAGTTCACGTCCTTGAGGATACACTTGTCGGCTTGGTAGATGCTTACGTTTTTATATTCGATCAACATCCTAATTTTTTCTCCTTATTATATAAATATATTACTTCATTTCACCCTTGCTCTTTGCTGTACGGCGCTTCTTGTCCCATTCTGGGTCGTGGCGCATCTGCAGCTCTTTTGCCACGTCCTCGATGCGCAGCTTTTTGCTGGTAAGCAGAACGATGAGGTGGTAGAGCAGGTCGGAGGATTCGTAAACGAGTTTCTCGTCGTTGCCGTTTGTGACCTCGATGATGGTTTCCACTGCTTCTTCGCCTACCTTCTGTGCCATTTTGTTCACTCCTTTCTGGAACAGGCTGGTGGTATAGCTTCCCTCGGGCATTTCCTCATGACGCTTGTTGATGAAGTCCTGCAACTCTGAGAGGAAGAGGATAGGGTTCAGCGTGTTGTCCTCGCCCCAGCAGGTGTCTGTTCCCTTATGGCAGGTTGGACCCTGTGGATGTACCTTGACGAGCAGCGTGTCTTTGTCGCAGTCGTTCTGAATGCTGACAAGGTCGAGGTAGTTGCCCGATGTCTCACCTTTGGTCCACAGACAGTTGCGTGAACGGCTCCAGAAGGTGACTTTCTTTGTGGCTATGGTCTTTTCGTATGCCTCCTTGTTCATGAATCCCAACATCAGTACGTTTTTGGTTACTGCGTCCTGGATGATGGCTGGAACAAGGCCGCCCATTTTCTCGAAATCTATTTCCATTTCCATATCTATTTCTTTTTGCTTTATTTCTTAGTCTATATACTTCTGCTATGTGTTAGCTTCGTTTATTATATTCTCACGTTGATACCTTCATTGCGCAGATATTTCTTGAGGTCGGGGATGGCAATCTCTCCGAAGTGGAACACACTGGCAGCCAGTGCTGCGTCGGCTTTGCCCAAGGTGAAGGCATCACGGAAATGCTGCATGTTGCCTGCTCCTCCAGATGCAATGACTGGAATGCTCAACTCGTCGGCAAGTCTTGCCAAAGCCTCATTGGCGAAACCTTGCTTCACGCCATCGTGGTCCATGCTGGTGAAGAGAATTTCGCCAGCACCACGGTCGGCAACTTCCTTTGCCCAGTCGAAGAGTCCCAGTTCCACTCTTTCTCTTCCTCCCTTTACGTAGCAGTGCCATCCGTCGCTGTCGAGGCGGGCGTCTATGGCACATACACACACCTGAGAGCCATAATGTCCGGCTATCTCGTCGATGAGACTGGGGTTGCGTATGGCTGCACTGTTGATACTTACCTTGTCGGCTCCGGCATTGAGAAGCCGGTCAACATCTTTCAGTTCGTTGATACCTCCTCCCACGGTGAAAGGTATGTTGATTTGCTCGGCTACTCGTGTCACCATGTCGGCAAAGGTCTTTCGCCCTTCAAAGCTGGCTGTGATGTCGAGAAACACGAGTTCGTCGGCTCCTGCATCGCTGTAGGCCTTGCCCAGTTCCACAGGGTCGCCTGCGCTGCGGAGGTTCACGAAGTTTGTGCCCTTTACGGTCTCTCCGTTCTTCACGTCAAGGCAGGGTATGATTCTCTTCGCCAATCCTTTGCTTATGTTTTGTTCAACCATATCTCTTTCTTCTTTTTCATTATTGCAGAAATCTCGCTATGGGGGACTCAAAGACCTAATTTGTCTATGTCGATTTTTCCCTCGTAGAAAGCTTTGCCGAACACCACCGCAGGAATGCCGGCTGTCTCCAAAGCTTCTATATCCTCGTTGCAACTTACACCTCCCGAGGCAATCAGATGGAGATCGGGATAGGCTGCGATGATCTCTTTGTAGAGTTCGATGGCTGGCCCCTGCAGGGTTCCGTCCTTGCTGATCTCTGTGCAGAGCACGTTGCGCACACCCTTGTCGGTGTACTGTTTGAGGAAAGGAAGCAAGTCTTCAGCCGAGTCTTCCTTCCAGCCGTTGATAGATATTTTGCCGTTTCTTACGTCGGCTCCCAAGATAAGGCGCCCGGCTCCATATTTGTCTATCCAACTAAGGAAAAGCTCTGGTTTAGTTACGGCGATGCTTCCTACTGTCACCATGGCAGCTCCTGCGTCGAATGCTTTCTCGATATCTTCCTCTGTCTTGATTCCACCTCCGAAATCTACAGTTAGCGAAGTGGCTGACGTGATGGCTTTCAGCACGTTGTCGTTGACGATATGCTTGGATTTGGCTCCGTCAAGATCCACCACATGCAGACGTTTGAACCCTAATTTCTCAAAGTGTTTTGCCACTTCGGCAGGGTTGTCGTCGTACACTTTCTTCTGGTCGTAGTCGCCTTTGGTGAGTCTTACGCATTGTCCACCAATGATGTCGATGGCTGGTATGAGTTCTATATTCATAGTTCCATAAAGTTCTTGAGGATTTGTTCTCCTACCTTCCCGCTCTTTTCGGGATGAAACTGGCAGGTGTAGAAATTGTCTTTGTGCAGAGCGGCACTGTAGGGCTGTATGTAGTTGGCCGTAGCAATGGTTTCCTGGCATAGCGGCACGTAGTAGCTATGCACGAAATAAGTGTATGGATTTTCGCCCAGGTCTTTCATCAGGGGTGAAGAAAGGTCGTAGATCTCGTTCCATCCCATGGCAGGCACCTTGTCCTGATGCTGCTGGGGCACAAACTTTTTTACGTCGACATCAAAGATGCCGATGCAGTCCGCGTCTCCTTCTTCTGAATGTCGGCACAGGAGCTGCTGTCCCACGCATATTCCCAAGACGGGTTGTGTGAGCGACTTAATGGTTTCGTCGAGCCCGCGTGCCTTGAGATAAAGCATGGCTTCTCTGGCCTGTCCCTGCCCGGGAAAGAGCACACGGTCGGCCTTACGCAGGGTTTCTGCGTCGTCGGTGAGGATGGGGGAAATGCCGAGTCTCTTCATGGCATTCACCACGGAGTAGATGTTACCGGCGTTGTATTTTACGATTGCTACATCCATAAGCTGACGTTAATCTTAAGTTTACAGATGCAAAGATACGCATTTTCTTGCAATATAAAGAAAATATTGGCAAAAAGATTATAAAAGTGTGCGAATTTCTTTCAGATAGTAAGCGAAAATGGTATAATTATTCGTCTTTATTATCTGCGGAGCGTAAAATGATGGAAGTGGCTCCGATGGTAAAGAGTGTGCCGTCTTCTATGACGCGGCGCTCTCTGTCGCCCAAGATCACATTGTCGACAAAGGTTCCTGTATAGCTGGGACCGTCGCGCAATACATATTTCAAGTTGCCTTTCTTGTCGCGACTCACATTGATGACACAATGGCTCATGTCGACACTGGGGTCTACGGTCTCGATGGGGCAGTTGATGCCGCTGTTCTTCATGTATCGTCCTATGATGTTGTCGCCCATCTGCAGGGGAATGACCTGCTTGTAGGCGAAGACATTCTCTATCACAACGATAGAGCCAAAACCATGCTCGTTGGCTCTTTCGTCGAGCTTTTCCTCCTTTTGAGTCTCGCGCAGCTTGGACACACCCATGCGTATGCCGAACTGCTTGTTGCATTGTGGGCATACAAAGACGAGACTTTGTCCTGCCTGGTACTTGGTCTCGTCGAATGTGATAAAGTTGTCACACTTGGGGCATCTTACTCTTTTCATGCGTTTATTCTTTTACGAGGGTTACCCATCCGTCGGCAAAGGCCTCGTGATGGTGCAGCTTGTTGAGCGCTGTGTAAGCTTGTTGCTCGGTTTCATAGGAACCATAGACCACCTTTACATTGTTGGATGTAATGAGTACTCTGGTCTCCTTGAAGCCCTTGGCCTGCAGACTCTCCGTATAGGTAGCAGCATTGCGCTTGGTAACACGACTTGCCAGCACGATGCAATAGTGTGGCTTGGCTATTTCTTGCTTTTCAATCTCTGCTTTGTCTGTACGTTCGGCATTCCCCGCAATCTCTGTTCTCTTCTCGACTTCGCTGGCTACAGCCTCGAGTGCCTTGATGCTGTTGTCCTTTACCATTTCCTTAGGCATAAGACGGTTCAACATGCTGATGTCTACCTTGCTCTTTTGCACCTGTGGTGTGTCGAGTGGGGTAGAGAGCGTGAAGAAGGCAATAAGGGCGATACATGCAGCCACGGCATTGCGCAGCCAGCTCTTTCTGATCTGTACGAACTCGCTGCTTTCCTCTTCCTCCTCCTCTTGTTCGTTTAAGGACACAGTATCTGTTATGACTTGTCGGCTGCCCTTGTTTTCTTCCACCTGTTGGTTGGAATTGCTGTCGAAAGGTATGATTTCGGCTGATGCCGCTGTCTCCTCGTTGCTGGCAGATGCGCCAAGCTCCGCAAGTGGCTGCATGACAAAGCCGTCCAAACCATAGTAGTTTGGAGTCAACAGGCCAGCCTCGCAGGGCTTAAAGGTATATGTGCCCTGGCTGTTGAGGTAGAGAGTACCTATGTCCGTCAATTCGTATTTTCCGTTGATGTCGAGCTCGGCGCGAATCTCTCTCACGTCTTCTGCGATACGGCTCAGGGCATCAGGATAGCTGATGTCGTAGGCCTCTACATATGAAAGCGCGAGGAGCGAATCGTTCATGGTGAGCTGTGGATTGAAGCCAATAGTCCTCAGTGGTGGCAAAAACATGTTGTCTCTGCCATCATATCTTGCATCTACATGATGAGCCATGAAGCCTCCAAAGTCGGGGACTATCACGCAATCGTTGCTCAAAAGTAGGATCTCTATATGTCTTTCCAGTTCAATCACGTCTGCAAAGATAGTTATTTTTTTTCTTCCCGCCAACAATTTTATATAAAAAATAAGTAATAGACGATAAAAAGTTTTATTTGTTTTGCCGTTTCAAAAAAATATATTAACTTTGCCATATATATAAAATAAGGTATAGTGCTATTGCTTGCTGGAAACGGTTCAGGCGAAGCAGAATAAACTAAAGAGTAATGGAATATTTGAAGACTGAGATTGAAGGGGTCTACGTGTTGGAGCCCAAGGTTTTTCGTGATGCACGTGGCTATTTCTTTGAGTCATGGAGACAGGCTGATTTCGATCAGCATATAGGTCGTCATGTAGAGTTTATACAGGACAATGAGTCCAAGTCGAGCTATGGTGTTCTTCGTGGACTTCATTATCAGAAGGGCGAATACTCACAGGCCAAGTTGGTGCGTGTCATCCGTGGACGTGTGCTCGATGTGGCTGTCGATATTCGCAAGAGCAGTCCTACTTTTGGAAAGTATGTGGCTGTGGAACTGAGCGAAGACAACAAACGGCAGCTTTTCATCCCTCGTGGCTTTGCTCACGGCTTCCTGGTTTTGAGCGATGAGGCTGTGTTTACCTATAAAGTAGATAATGTGTACGCTCCACAGCACGAGGCCAGCATCCGCTGGAATGATGAGGACATCCACATCGAGTGGCCTATTTCTGCCGATGATGTGCTCACCTCAGAGAAAGATCTCCTCAAGGCTACATCGCTGAAGGATGCCGAGGTCTTCGAGTAAAGAGAGAACAGTGTGGCCCATTTTTTTTCACAGTCACAAAAAAGGAAAATTAAATCATTGATGAAACGCAATATTATATTATTGGTCATAGGGTGCCTGATGGTGTTTTCGGCCTGTAAGGAACGTGCTCAGAAGGAAACGTTCAAAGAAGACATGAAGGCCAAGCAGATGCTGCAGGGCATGTGGATTGACGAGGATGACGAGGATGTGGTCTTTCGGGTGAAGGGCGACACTATTTATTATCCAGACTCTACCAGTATGCCTGCCTATTTTTATGTGTCGGCAGACACCTTGGTGATACGTGGCGCCAGTGATATTCGCTATGCTATCGTGAAACAGGCCGCTCATCTCTTCGAGTTCAAGACTCAGAATGGAGATGTGCTTAGGTTGGTGAAGACCAATGACAAGACCTATCTCAGTTCTTTCAAGCATCAGCAGCCCGTGGTGCTCAATCAGGGACAGCTGGTTCGGAGAGACACCATCGTGACTTTTGAAGCAGCGAAGTATCATCTTTATACACAGGTCAATCCTACAACCTATAAGGTGCTCAAGAGTACCTATAATGAAGATGGAGTGGGGGTAGACAATGTGTATTATGACAACATCGTAAATGTGAATGTCTATCATGGAGCCTCGCGCCTTTTCGGGCGTGACTTCCGCAAGCAGGACTTCAGCCGTAAGGTGCCTGACTCTTTCCTGAAGCAGGCGGTGCTGAGCGATATCGTTTTCCGTGCTGCCGACAAGGCGGGCGTACATTTCCGTGCTGTCCTTGCCATGCCCGACAGCTCTGTCAGCTATCAGGTAGAAGTGACTGTTTCCTTTGATGGTCAGCTTAAGATCAGTACTGCAGGCGCTTGATGTGCCTCTGTACTGATTTTTTTTGCCTCATTTCTTTTGTCATTCACGAAAAATAAGTAGTTTTTCAAACATGACAGTAACGCTTATTATTTTAATCATTACCGTTGCCATGTTTATATGGGGCAGGGTGAGGGCTGATATCGTGGCACTTACCGCCCTGGCAGCACTCCTTGTTTTCGGAATTCTTACTCCCACAGAAGCTCTTGCAGGCTTTTCTTCACCCATCGTCATCATGATGATAGGACTCTTTGTTGTGGGAGGTGCCATCATGCAGACTGGTCTTGCCAAGTTGACGGGCAACAAACTCATGGCGCTTTCGCACGGCAACGAAACCGTCACCTTCCTCTTGGTGATGCTCGTCACCTCGTTTATCGGAGCCTTTGTCAGCAATACGGGTACGGTGGCTCTGATGATGCCCATCATCGTAAGCCTTGCCGCAGCATCAGGCTTGCAGTCCTCACGTTTCCTCATGCCTTTGGCCTTCGCGGGTAGCTTAGGCGGAATGCTTACGCTTATCGGTACTCCGCCCAACCTTGTCATCGACGAGGTGCTGACCGAGGCTGGCTATCGGTCGCTCAGCTTCTTCTCTTTCATGCCAGTGGGCCTTATCGTCATTGCCATTGGCATCATCGTGCTCATGCCTCTGAGCCGGGTGTTCTTGAGCCGTAAACAGAGTGGAAAGAAGAAAACAGGTGGCAAGTCGCTCGACGACTTGGTGCAGGAATATCGTCTGCTCGACAATCTGCATCGGTATATTGTGCCAAGCCATCGTTCTTCTGCAGCTATCGACGAAAAGGGCGAGAAGCTTGAGATAGTGGGCAAGACACTCAAGGAACTCAGTATACAGAAACTGTATGGAGTGAGTGTCATCGAGATAAGAAACGAGAAAAAGTCGCGATTGGGACTGATGAAGGACATCAACCAGAATATGGCGAAGAGCAGCAGCGTCATTGGAGAGCATGACACCTTATATATAATGGGTGACGAGGCTAAGATGCAGCGCTTTGCAGCCGACTATGGTCTGCGCAAGATGAAGGACGTGAAGATAGACTTTTATGACTTGGGACTTTCCGAGATTGTCGTCATGCCCACTTCTCATTTTGCAGGACTCAGAATCGGTGAGGCCAATCTGCGTAAACGCTTCGGCATGAATGTATTGGGAATCCGTAGAGGAGACGAGTACATCACCGACAATCTTATTGGCACCCGACTGCATGTGGGCGACATGCTCCTGGTGCAGGGCGAGTGGACCAACCTGGCTCACCTGGCTGCCGATACAGCCAACTGGGTGCTGCTCGACCAGCCTGAGAAGACTGCCGACAAGGTTCTTCTCGACTACAAGGCTCCTGTGGCCGCTGCCATTATGTTGCTGATGGTGGTGATGATGGTGTTCGACTTTATTCCTGTTGCTCCCGTTACAGCGGTTATCATTGCTGGTTTGCTGACTGTCTTTGCCGGATGTTTCCGAAATGTGGAGGCTGCCTATAAGACCATCAATTGGGAGAGTATCGTGCTCATTGCCGCCATGATGCCCATGTCTACAGCCCTTGAGAAGACAGGAGTCTCGGCTTTGGTGTCGCAGACCCTGGTAGATAGCTTGGGTATTTTAGGCCCCACTGCCCTTTTGGCAGGCATCTATTTCACCACCTCGCTCATGACGATGTTTATCAGCAATACAGCCACTGCTGTGCTGATGGCTCCCATAGCCTTGGTGGCAGCCCAGCAGGTAGGGGTGAGTCCTTATGCTTTCCTCTTTGCCGTCACCTTGGGAGCCAGTATGTGTTTTGCTTCGCCTTTTTCTACTCCTCCCAATGCGCTGGTGATGAAAGCAGGAGGCTATTCATTTATGGATTATGTCAAGGTGGGTTTGCCTTTGCAGATTATTATCGGCATTGTCATGACCTTCGTGCTTCCCTTGCTGTTCCCGTATTAGCGCTTTGTCATTTTGGTCATTAGTCATTTTCGGCTGTTAGACGTTATAGGAATGTTTTTTTCTTTTTTAACTCTCGATGCTTACTCTTGTTGAATAAAAATAACTATCTTTGTACGATAATTGAACCTATTTTCGTCACACATTAAAAATACACAGCAAGATGGAAATGAACGAGGAGTCCCTGAAAGCCTGGGACATTATAGAGAAGACAAGTGCCAATTTGTTTCTTACAGGTAAGGCGGGTACAGGAAAGACAACCTTCCTGAAGGAACTTAAGCGCAGGTCGCCAAAGCGTATGGTGGTCTTGGCTCCTACAGGAATCGCTGCCATCAATGCCGGTGGTGTTACCATTCATTCCTTCTTTCAGCTGCCCCTTTCGCCTTATCTTCCGGGTACTACATTCGCCGGTGGTGAGAAGAAGCGGTTTCAATTCAGCAAGGTGAAGCGAAACATCATTCGTACGATGGATCTCTTGGTCATCGACGAGATCAGTATGGTGCGCAGCGACTTGCTTGATGCCATAGACTCGGTGATGCGCCGTTATCGTAAGCACGATCTGCCCTTTGGCGGCGTTCAGTTGCTCATGATAGGCGACCTGCAGCAGTTGGCTCCTGTAGTGACAGAACATGAGGAAAGTATGTTGCGCCAGTATTACGACACTCCTTTCTTTTTTTCGAGCAAGGCGTTGCAACAGGCAAGCTATCTCACCATAGAACTGCAGACCGTCTATCGTCAGCAGGACGAGAGGTTTGTGGCGCTTCTCAACCAGATAAGGGAGAACAAGGCAAGCGACGAAACCCTTGCTGCACTTAATCAACGTTATATTCCCGATTTTCAGCCTCCTAAGGGTGGTGACTACATTCGGCTTACTACACATAATGTCCCTGCTCAGCATATCAATGAGCAGGAATTAAGCAACTTACCCTCTCAAGTATATAGTTTCACGGCAGAGGTGGAGGGCAACTTCCCCGAGACGTCCTATCCTGCCGATTTCAAGCTGCTGCTGAAGAAGGGAGCTCAGATTATGTTTATCAAGAACGATGCTGACCACCGGTTCTATAATGGTATGATAGGCGAGGTGACGGCTATTGATAACCAGGAGATCAGGGTCATGGGAAAGGACAATGGCGAAGAGTTTATACTGGAAAAGGCAGAATGGAGCAACTCGAAATACACACTCAATGAGCAGACGCAGGAGATAGAGGAAACCGTGGAGGGCACCTTCCGACAGTATCCCGTTCGACTGGCATGGGCCATCACTATCCACAAGAGTCAGGGACTTACCTTCGAGCATGCCATCATTGACACCTCGCGATCCTTTACCCATGGTCAGACCTATGTGGCGCTGAGCCGTTGCAAATCGTTGGAGGGAATGGTGCTCAGCAGCCCTTTGTCTCGTTCTGCCATCATCAGCGACAGTACCGTCGATTCGTACAACGAGCGTATGGTTTCTCCTACGAAGGAGCAGATTGCTACGCTGCAGCAGCTCTATGTTCAGCAATGTATAGCCGAGCTTTTCGACTTCCGTTCCCTGCAGCAAAGCTATGACTTGCTGTTGCGTTGCTTGGTGGAGTATTTCATGAGCAATTATCCACGACTCGTAGGCGAGTATCAGAAACTTGGGGTGGTGCTGAAGAGTCTGGCTGCTGTTTCCGACAAGTTCAGGGTGCAGTATTCCTGCATGCTGAATGCCAATCCCGATGTGAGCGATGAGGCATTGCAGGAGCGCATACACAAGGCTGCTCAATACTTCTGGCAAAAGACTGGCATACTGACTGACCTGCTGAAGAAGACGAATGTGTCGACCGACAACAAGACAGCGAAGAAGCAGTTTGCCGACCGATTCGGGACCTTTGCCGATGAAACGCTGCTCAAGCAGTCGCTTCTGCGTTATGAGCAGGAAGCCGAGTTCTCTGTGAGCGACTATCTGAAGAAGAAAGCGCTGTTTATTCTTTCGCGTGCGGACGAGGAATCAACGGGGGCGGGTAGTGGTCGCAAGCGCAAGTCGGCAACCAAGGAACCCAAAGAGCCTAAGGCTCCCAAGACGCCTACTCGTCAGATCACTCTCGACCTCTTCAAGGAGGGCATGAATGTGCAGCAAATAGCCACAGCCCGCGGACTTGCCCAGAGTACCATCATCTCTCATTTGTCACATTATGTGCGTGAGCGAGAGATTGGTCTCAGGGCTCTTATCTCTTCGAGTCGCGAAAAGAAGATTCGTGACTTTATGCTGGCTCATCCTGAAATGAAGCAGATTTCAGAAATCAGGCAAGCCATGGGTGGCGACTATGAGTATTGGGAAATCAGGCTTGTCAGGGATGTGGAGTAGTAAAAATACACAAAAAAAATGAAAGTACTTGCGATGACCAACGCAAGTACTTTCAACTGCTTATGAAAGTGCTTTCAACTGCCAACGCAAGTACTTTCATTTTTTAGGGGTATCTGGCTTAAATTCTCATGACTTGTTTTACTCCCTTCACAGCACTCAGCTTTTTGATGAGAGCTTCGGTGCGTGAGGCATCATCAATCATCACGGTGATGTTGCCCGAGAAGAGACCGTCTTTCGACGAGATGTTGATGCCTCTCATCACGAGCTTATCCTCTTTGGATATGATGTTGGTGATGTTGCTCACGATTCCAATATCATCATTGCCGATGATTCGCAGGGTAATGGCGTACTTGGAGGTTCCCTTGCCGCTCCACTTTGCCTTGACGATGCGATAGCCGAAACGTCGCTGCAGTTCCTTGGCATTGGGACAGTCGGAACGATGCACCTTAATACCTTTGCTTACGGTGACGAAGCCGAAGATGGGGTCGCCATAGATAGGGTGGCAGCAATGGGCCAACTCGAAGTCTATTCCCTTCAGATTTTCATCGATGACGAGCACGTCGTCGTTCTGTCGCATCATTTCCTCGGTAGGATTCTCATATTCGAACTCGGCTGCACTGGCGGCAGGACGTGTGGTGTTGGTTACGTTCAGGTCGTGGTCGCGTTCGGCGATGTATTTCTCAATGATGCTGTTGGGGTCTATCTTCTCCTCGGCAATGTCCTTGTAGAAATCAGAGTTCTCCTTGTAGCCCATCTTCTTGATGGTGCGTGCCATGATGCTCTCCTCTATTTCCAACTTTCTGTTCTTGAATCGTCGCTCCAGGAGTTCCTTGGCAAAGAGACCTTCCTTCTTCTGTGTCTCCTTGATGGCGAGGCGGATCTTGGCCTTGGCTTTCGAGGTCTTCACGATGTTGATCCATTCCTGACGTGGTTTCTGGTTGCTCTGTGTCAGGATTTCTATCTGGTCGCCCGAGTGCAGCTCTTGTCTGAAGCTTACTGCGCGCCCGTTGATCTTTCCTCCCACACAGGTGTTGCCGATACGTGAGTGGATGTAGTAGGCGAAGTCGAGCACCGTAGCTCCCTTGGGGAAGTTGAGCAGGTCGCCCTTAGGTGTAAATACATACACCTCGTCTTCCTTCAGGTCCATCTTGAACTGGTCCATCAGCTGCAGGTCGTCGTTGTTCTCGAGTGCGCTTCTGATGTTGGCGAGCCATTCGTCGATGCCTCCCTTCTCGCTCTTGATACCTTTGTAGCGCCAATGGGCAGCCAGTCCGTGCTCAGCAATCTCGTCCATACGCTCTGTGCGAATCTGTACCTCCACCCATTTGTTCTCGGGTCCGAGCACGGTGGTGTGCAGACTCTCGTAACCATTGCTCTTAGGCACAGAGAGCCAGTCGCGCATACGTTTAGGGTTGGGCTGATACATGGCCGTGATGAGAGCGAACACCTGCCAGCACTGCATGTATTCCTTGTCGCGTGGCGAGTCGAGGATGATGCGGATGGCAAAGAGGTCGTACACGCCCTCGAAGCCGCATTGTTGCTTCTTCATCTTCTGCCAGATGGAGTGGATGCTCTTGGTGCGTCCCTTCATGTGGTATTTCAGTCCGGCAGCATCCAACTTCTCCTGTATAGGCTTGATGAATCGTGCTATGTAGGCGTCGCGCGAAGCCTTTGTGGCGTTGAGCTTCTCCTTAATCATATAGTAGGCATCGTGCTCCAGATACTTCAGACTCAGGTCCTCGAGTTCGCTCTTCAGTTTGTACAGACCCAGTTTGTGGGCGAGGGGAGCGTACAGATAGCTTGCCTCTTCGCTCACACGCTGCTTGGCTTCGAGCTGGTCGGTGTCTCTGATTTGCCGCATCATATTGACACGGTTGGCTATCATAATCAGGATCACACGCATGTCTTCCGAGAACGAGACGAGCAGGTTGCGGAAGTTCTCGCTCTCGATGACAGGATTGCGCTTGTAGAGTTCGTTGATTCTCAACAGACCGCGGATGATGTGCGCCACGCCTTCGCCATATTTCTTCTCTATGTCGTCGAGCGTCTGATAACCGTCCACCACACTGGTCTGCATCAGGATGGCGATTACTCCGTCGCGTCTGAGTCCTATTTCGTTGACTGCTATCTCGGCTGTCTGCAGAGCATACAGTATGGGATTGAGCCCAAAGACATCTCGGCTTATCTGATGGTTGATGAATGCGTGATGAATATCTTCTCTGATCAGTTTCTCATCCTGGGCGCTGAAAGTGTTGCCGACAGCAGTACGCAATCGTTCCAGAATGGTGAGGGTTTGTTCCCTTTCTTCGGGTGTAAAAGTGAATTTTTCGTCCATAATTCGTCCCTTTTCTTAAAAACTTATTGCAAAGGTACAAAAAATCGTCATAAAATTTCTTTTTTTCAAAAAAACTTACTACATTTGTAGCACAACTAAAGAAAAAATAACATAAATATGGTATCATGAATCAGCAAGAACTAACCCAAATTGCAGCTCGCGGCATTTCGGAGCAGCAAATAGCAAAACAATTGGAGCAAATCAAAAATGGTTTTCCCTTCCTTCGTCTCGAAGGTGCTGCAGCCATTGGTAAGGGAATTATGTCTCCCGACGCAGAGGAGGTAAAGAAGTATGAACAGGTGTGGGACGAGTACAAGAAGCAGGGTCACCGCATCGTGAAGTTTGTGCCAGCATCTGGTGCGGCAAGCAGAATGTTCAAGAATCTCTTTGCGTTCCTTGATGCGCCTTATGATGTGCCTACAACCGATTTTGAGAAGCATTTCTTCGACAATATCAAGAAGTTTGCCTTCCGCAAGTCTCTCTGCAGCAAGTGCAAGGAGAACGAGGGCAGTTGCGTATGCGACCTGATCAAGGCTGGCAAGTACAAGGCTGTGGTGGCAAACCTGCTGAAGGCAAGCGGACTCAACTATGGTCAGTTGCCTAAGGGCTTGCTGCAGTTTCATGAGTATTCCGACGAAGAGGTTCGCACCCCTATGGAGGAGCACCTGGTAGAGGCTGCGCTTTATGCCAGCAGTAACGGTGAGGCAAATGTCCACTTTACCGTTTCGCACGACCATCTGGAACTCTTCGAAAAGATGGTGGCAGATAAGGTAGAGGGCTACGCCAAGAAATTCGGCGTGAAGTACAACATCTCTTTCTCTGAGCAGAAGCCAAGTACCGACACCATTGCCGCCAATCCCGACAACACTCCTTTCCACAATGAGGATGGCTCGCTGCTCTTCCGTCCAGGTGGTCATGGAGCGCTGATAGAAAATCTGAACGAGATAGATGCCGACGTGGTGTTCATCAAGAATATAGATAATGTGGTGCCCGACCGTCTGAAGGCTGACACCGTGACCTACAAGCAGGTGATTGCCGGCATCTTGGTCTCGCTGCAGCAAAAGGCATTCGAGTATCTGCGCATTCTCGACTCGGGTACTTACAATCATGAGAAGTTGGAGGAGATTATCCGATTCCTGCAGCGCGACCTGTGCTGCCGTCGTGCCGACATCAAGGAACTGGAGGATGCTGACCTGGTGATTTATTTGCGCAAGAAGCTGAACCGTCCGATGCGTGTATGTGGCGTGGTAAAGAATGTGGGCGAGCCTGGTGGCGGACCTTTCCTTACCTACAACAGCGACGGAACGGTGAGTCTGCAGATTCTGGAAAGCTCACAGATCGACAAGAACAACAAGCAATATATGGATATGTTTGCGCAGGGCACTCACTTTAATCCTGTAGACCTTGTTTGCGCTACTAAGGACTTTAAGGGCAACGATTTCGACCTGCCTAAGTATGTGGATCCCAAGACAGGATTTATCAGCAACAAGAGCAAGAACGGCAAGGAACTGAAGGCGCTCGAGCTGCCCGGTCTTTGGAATGGTGCGATGAGCGACTGGAACACGGTGTTCGTAGAGGTTCCTCTCAGCACTTTCAACCCAGTGAAGACGGTCAACGACCTGCTTCGTGACCAGCATCAGGCAAAAGTTTAATCAACATACGTACAATAAAATTTCACCCATCCTCCAACTCTAAACAGAGAAGAAGGATGGGTGAAGTTTTTTTTATGTGTTTGTGACTGTAGAATCTTCTTATTCGTTCATCAGATAGTTCTTGAATGAAGCGAAGTCCTTTGTCATTTCGATGCTCTGCTTTTTGCCCTTCATGAACTCGGCAAGGCGTGCAGGAATCTCGATGTCGGTGCCGAGGATGCTGTCCACCTTCTCCTTGAACTTGGCAGGATGGGCAGTCTCGAGGAACACACCAACCTCGCCTGGCTTCAACTGTTCCTTCAAGGCACGATAACCGCAAGCTCCGTGAGGATCAAGCACATACTTGGTGTCGTTGTAACATTGCTTCATGGTCTCGGCTATCTGCTCGTCCTTGTATGTGGCACCGCTGATGTAGGCTGTGATGGCCTCGTGGTTGCCCTTGTAGAGGTCGTAGATGCGGGCGAAGTTGGATGGGTCACCCACGTCCATGGCATTGGCTATTGTAGCCTTGCTGGGCTGAGGATTGTACTCGCCAGTCTGCAGATAGTTGTAGAAAATATCGTTGGCGTTGTTGGCAGCTATGAAGCGATGGATGGGCAGTCCCATCTCATGACCGAAGAGTCCGGCTGTGATGTTGCCGAAGTTTCCGCTGGGCACGCAGATCACCAACTTGTCTGCCAGTCCCTTCTCCTTCATGCGTGCATAGGCGTTGAAGTAGTAGAAAGCCTGAGGCAGGAATCGTGCCACATTGATAGAGTTGGCCGAGGTGAGCTTCATGTGCTTGTTGAGTTCCTCGTCCATGAAAGCCGACTTGACAAGCGCCTGGCAGTCGTCGAACACGCCATCCACCTCGAGGGCTGTGATGTTCTGTCCGAGGGTGGTGAACTGGCTTTCCTGAATCTTGCTTACCTTCCCCTTAGGATAGAGCACATAGACGTGAATGCCGTCAACACCGAGGAATCCATTGGCTACAGCCGAACCTGTGTCGCCCGAAGTAGCAACGAGCACGTTGACTTCCTCCTTGCCTTCCTGACGCACGAAGTACTGCAGCAGACGGGCCATGAAGCGCGCGCCTACATCCTTGAAGGCGAGGGTAGGGCCATGGAAGAGCTCCAAAGAGTAGATGTTTGGCTCTACCTCTACCACAGGGCAGTCGAAAGCCAGTGTGTCGTAGACGATCTTCTTCAAAGACTCAGCATCGACGTCCTCACCGAAGAAGGCGTCAGCCACCTTGTAGGCAATCTCCTGGAAGGAGAGTTTCTCGATGTTGTCGAAGAAGTCCTGTGGCAACTTCTTGATGATTTCGGGCATGTAGAGACCACGGTCTTCTGCCAGTCCTTTTACTACCGCCTTGTGAAGATCGGCGATGGGTGCTTTCTTATTTGTTGAATAATATTTCATTTTCTTTATTGTTTAATAAGTTTCGCAAGTGGGTCCATACGCCCTGAAAGGGCAGAAACTTTAAAACTCCAGGCAATACATAAAGCTTTTGCCCTTACAGGGCGCCTTGTCGACTGCCATTATACCCAGGGCGCTGCCCTGGGCTATGAGCTTCTGCCCTTTACCTTTCCCTTCGGCCGGTGACCGTTGGTTCAGGGCGTACTGCTTATAGGAGCTTTTGGGCCTTCTGCCCGTTCTTGAACCACATGCGAAAGTTCTGTTCTTGATTTTAATTGATTGCCATAAATGTGTTCATGAATTCCTGCAGTTGCAGCAGTCCGTAGCAGCCACTCACGCAGCTTACCTCGTCATACTTCTCTACGCTATCCGGCTCAATGCCGGGATAGTAGATGATGAACGGTACGGGCTCTTTCACGTGGGTGCGGATCTCTACCGGAGTAGGATGGTCGGGCAGGATGGCGATGCATACTGGCTCGTCCCAAGTGCTTACCTCGTCGAAGATTGGTTTGATGAGTCGCAGGTCGAGGTTCTCGATGGTTTTGAGCTTCAGTTCCAGGTCGCCGTCGTGGCCAGCCTCGTCGCTTGCCTCTACGTGCACATAAACGAAGTCGTCGCCGTCCTTCAGCGCCTGGATAGCTGCTGCTGCCTTTCCCTCGTAGTTGGTGTTGGCAAGACCGGTAGCGCCCTCAACGATGATGTTGCGCAGCCCGGCGTAATGGCCGATGCCTCGTATCAGGTCTACTGCAGAAATCACAGACCCCTTCTTGATTTTCGGATACATCTGCGAGAGGGTGAGCATGTGCGGACGATAACCTCCGCCCCAAGGCCAGATGATGTTTGCCATGCGCTCGCCACGCTCCTTGCGCGCTACGTTGAAAGGATGGCTCTCCAGGATTTCCTGACTCTTCAGAATCAGCTCGTTCAGAAGGTCGGCTGTCTGCTGGGCACTCATGCGATATTCGTCGCTCAGGATACCGCCGTTCTCAGCCACATCCTCGGCAGGAGTCTTGTCGCTGTTGCCGGCAAGAAGAGCCTCGTCAACACCTTCCATCGGTTTCACCAGCATCGGTTTCCACGCTTCGTTAGGATGATCGTGAGGAGGAGCGCAATCTACATATTTGTTTCCGCCCTTGATGATCAGAAGGTGTCGATACTGGATTCCGGTGATGAATTTCACGATGCCGGGATACTGGCTGGCAAGCTTCTCGTTGAGGTACTTGATGAGTACGTCGGCGTCTTCTGTCTCCAGGTTACCGCCGTTGTGGGTCACGATGATTCCATTGTTCACGTTGATGATGTTGCAGCGCAGAGCGAAGTCGTTAGGACTCATCTCGTAGCCGATGCTGGCAGCTTCCAGTGGTCCGCGTCCCTCGTAAACCTCGTTCTGGTCGTATCCCATGATAGAACTGTTGGCAACCTCAGATCCAGGATGAAATCCGTCGGGTACGGTTACCAGTCGTCCAGTCTTTCCTTTCTTTGCCAGCATGTCCATATAAGGTTTGTTGGCGTATTGCAGGAGCGTCTTGCCTCCCAGTCGTTCTACAGCGTGGTCGGCCATGCCGTCGCCAAGTATGATAATATGCTTCATAATTGTTATCCTTTCTATCTGATAAGACAATATTAAATATTAGCGATACTCATGATGTTGGCAAACACACCTGCTGCTGTTACGCTGGCACCAGCGCCATAGCCCTGAATCATCATCGGATATTCCTTGTAGCGCTCGGTGGTGAGCAGTACGATGTTGTTGCTTCCCTCCAGGTTGTAGAATGGGTGCTCTGGGCCTACAGCCTGCAGGCCAACGCTTGTCTTTCCACCATCGAGGGTGGCAACGAATCGCCATCGTTTGTGCTCCAGGTCGAGAGTTTTGCGCTTGGCCTCGAAGTCAGCATCCAGCTCTGGCAGTTTTTTCCAGAAGTCGTCTATGCTGCCCTTGAAGTAAGAGTCGGGCACGAAGAGGTGCTTCTCCACATCTTCCTGTTCCACTCTGTATCCAGCCTCGCGAGAGAGGATGACGAGTTTTCGTATTACGTCCATTCCGCTGAGGTCGATGCGTGGATCGGGCTCGCTGTAGCCTTTCTCTTTGGCCATGCGTACGGTCTCCGAGAATGGTACTACGCCTGAGATGGCGTTGAAGATGAAGTTGAGCGTACCAGAGAGAACAGCCTCAATCTTAAGGATTTTGTCGCCCGAATTGCGCAGGTCGTTGATGGTTCCGATGATAGGCAGACCAGCACCCACGTTGGTTTCGAATCGGAACACCACGCCACGCTGTATGGCGGTTTTCTTCAGTCGTTCGTAGTTTTCGTATTCGCTTGAGGCAGCAATCTTGTTGGCTGCGATGATGCTCACGTTGTGCTCGAGCAGACTCTGGTAGAGGGCAGCCACGTCCTTGCTGGCAGTACAGTCAACGAAGACGCTGTTGAAGATGTTCATGGCGAGTATTGTGTCTCGCAGCACCTCGGGTGTGCTGGGGTCTGAGTTCTTCAGTTCCTCGCGGTAGTTCTCCAGGTCGAGTCCGTCGCGGTTGAAGATGGCGTTCTTGGATGAAGCGATGCCCACCACGTTGAGCTTCAGTTTGCTGCGCTCCATCAGGTCGGCATACTGATTCTTGATCTGTTCTATCAGCTTTCCGCCCACGGTTCCCACTCCACAGATGAAGAGGTTGAGCACCTTGTATTCAGAGAGGAAGAAGCTGTCGTGCAGCACGTTGAGTGATTTGCGCAGGAAGTCGCTCTTGACGACAAACGAGATGTTGGTTTCTGAAGCGCCCTGTGCACAGGCGATGACCGAGATTCCGCTTCGTCCGAGAGTTCCGAAGAGTTTACCGGCAATACCTGCAGCATGCTTCATGTTCTCGCCCACGATGGCGATGGTGGCAAGTCCGCATTCTGCGTGCATGGGGAACATGGCTCCGTCGGCAATCTCATTCTGGAATTCCTCGTTGAGCACGCGTACAGCCTCGTCTACGTCCTGCTCGCGCACACCGATAGAGGTAGAGTTCTCTGACGAAGCCTGCGACACCATGAACACGGAGATTCCCTCGTTGGCCAGGGCGGTGAAGATGCGTCGGTTGACACCGATGACACCCACCATCGACAGACCTGTAACGGTGATCAAAGCCGTTCCGTTGATAGACGAAATACCCTTGATGGGTTTCTGGTCGCCGTCAATTTTGTTCTTGATAATGGTGCCTGGGGCATCAGGATTGAAGGTGTTCTTGACCTTGATAGGTATATTTTTTACGCAAACTGGGTAGATGGTAGGAGGGTAGATTACCTTTGCTCCAAAGTTGCAAAGCTCCATGGCCTCGATGTAGCTCAGTTCGTTGATGGTATAAGCTGATTTGATGACACGTGGGTCGGCTGTCATGAATCCGTCGACGTCGGTCCATATCTCGAGCACCTCGGCATCGAGTGCTGCGGCGATGATGGCAGCTGTGTAGTCGCTTCCGCCTCGTCCCAGGTTGGTGGTGCGCTCTGTGTGCTTATCGCGGCTGATGAAGCCGGGCACGAGCGAAATGCGGGGCAGCTCGTCGAAGGTGTCTTTCACCAGTTGGGTGGTCAGTTCGCTGTCGAGGGTGTGCTTTCCACCGATGCGCTCCGTTTTGATAAACTTGCGCGAGTCGAACCACTTGGCGCCACGTATGAGTGTGGCCACAATTTTCGAGCTGAGCCTTTCTCCGTAGCTCACGATGGCATCCTGTGTCTTCTCGCTGAGGTCGTGGATGAGGTAGACGCCGAAGTAGATGCTCTTCAACTGTTCGAAGAGCGAGTCAACCGAAATGAATAAGTTTTCTCTGTCTTTGGTGTCTGTGATGATTGTGTCGATCATCTTGTGGTGACGGTCTACCATGGCGTCGAACTCTTCTTTCCATTGTTCGTCGCCTTTGAGGGCAAGCTGTGAGGTTTGCAACAACTTGTCTGTGATTCCTCCGAGGGCGCTCACGACTACTACAACACTCTGTTTTTTGGCCTCATTCTCTACGATGCGTTTTAAGCTGAGGATGCTTTTTACGGAACCAACCGATGTTCCGCCGAATTTTAATACTTTCATTGCTTGTTTATTTTGGTAATGTAATGCCACCCCCGAAACGACCGGGGCCGAGACAAAACTTGGTTGCAAAAGTAAACAATTTCTATCAAACTGCCAAGGATTTGCTCAAAAAAGTTACAATTTGTTTCTGAATCCTTGTTTGCGTGCAGTTTTTTATGGGGGTCGTATGTTGAGTTTTGATGGAAGCGAATCAGTTTGGGGTGTTGATGATTTTTCCGATGACGATTCCTGCTATTGCCATCCCGAAGGAAGCGGTGATGTGGCAGAGCGAGCCGTTGATCTGCGCCTTCGTCGAACACCATTCGTGCTCCACTAACTGCTGGTCGCCGGGAGCGTCGTAGACGGCAGTCTCTGTGCCTCTCTCGCCGCTGAGCAATTTGGCCTTGGGGCAGAGGCAGCCTCCCGTGCCGCAGGCTTTGTTCACGCCCAGGTTCTGCATCGGCTTCTCCTCGCTGTATACGCATTGGAACTTGCGGCGGGGGAAGGTCTTGTCCTTCTTGAATTTCTTGCGCAAGGCCCGTGCCAAGGGGTCGCCCTCTATCTTCCAGAACTCAGCCTTCCTGATCATGAAGGGGTCGCAGCGCAGGGCTGCACCCATGGAGGAGACGAAGGTGATGTGTCGGGGCAGGGCTGTGGCACGTAGAATGAGATCGGCCTTGTCCTTGAGCGAGTCGATGGCGTCGATGATGTAGTCGTATTCCTCCATGTGGAACTCGTCGGCTGTCTTGGCCTCGTAGATTTTCTGATAGGCTGTGATGTTGGCGTTGGGGGTGATTTCGAGTAGGCGTTCGCGTAGTGCGTCGACCTTCACCTGTCCGATGGTGCGGCTTGTGGCCATGAGCTGTCGGTTGCAGTTGGTCACGCAGACGCGGTCGCTGTCCACGATGGTGATGTGGCGCACGCCGCTTCGCACGAGTCCCTCGGCGCACCATGATCCCACACCTCCTATTCCGAAGATGAGCACGCGTGCTGCCTGCAGTTTCTCAAGATTGTCTTTTCCCAAGAGCAGTTCTGTGCGTCGTTGCATTCCTTGCTCCATTCTTGTTATTTTGTCTCCCATCTTTTCTTGAAAATGTGTAATGTGTTGTGTAGAATGCGTTATTTTAATTTGCAAAGGTACAAAATAATCACTCAATTTTTGCAAATGGTGAAGTTAAAGAAATTAAAGAAGTTGTCTTTATTCAGGAGTTAAGGAGTTAAAGGAGTTAAGGAGTTAAAGGAGTTAAGGAGTTAAGGAGTTAAAGGAGTTAAGACACTACTCCTATAAGCAGCACGCTCTGGGACTGTGGTGTGATGTACGACACGAGCAGCATCGAGCGTGTGCTTCTCGACATCTACGAGCATGGCGAGAGTGCTTACAGCAACTGATTTTTGTAACATCTGAACCCATCGGCGGGTTGATCGTCGGTAGATATATAGAGAAGGGGTGCATGGTTTCCCCCTGTAGAACTCCTGTAACGACATTGTAGCATTCGTTATGGCCTAATTAAAATCGTTGTAACCTTATTGACACATGATAGCCGTACTTTTGCACCCGGAATTCAACAAAGAATATTTAATAGTCATATTTTAATAAAAAGAAAATGGAAAAGAAAATTTCGGGAAAGCATGGCAACAGAGTTGCTGTGATGAAAGAGAGAATGGCAGCTGTGGTTTTGGCTTCAGCATTATTGTTGGGCGGCGGCTTGACAGCAAAGGCTCAAAACACGGCAGTAACCACCTGCTCGCAGAGTGCGGCGACCGCCATTCAGCAGAATCCTAACTGGAAGGCGAATGCTGCAGAATGGCAGAAGCTGAAGGGCGAAATCACACTCTACATGACCAACGACATGGGCCGCAACGGCTATTACGACCAGAAACCCATTGCCGAACTGATGGGCGAGATGGCCGATGTGGTAGGTCCTGAGTGCGTGATTGCAGCGGGCGACATTCATCATTTCAACGGAGTGGCTTCCACCCAGGACCCATTGTGGCTCACCAATTACGAATGGGTTTACTCTCATCCCGAACTGATGCTCGACTGGTTCGCCGTTTGCGGCAACCATGAGTATCGTGGCAACACACAGGCTTTCATGGACTACGGCAAGGTGAGCCGCCGCTGGATGATGAGAGAGAAATATTACACCAAGGTGTTCGACCACAAGGGAACCACCCTTCGCGTGGTGTTCCTCGACACCACTCCTCTCATCGACTCTTACCGCAAGGCCTCTGTCAAATATCCCGATGCCTGCAAGCAGGATGTGGAGGCTCAGCTCGCCTGGCTCGACGAGACCCTGAAGAATGCCAAGGAAGACTGGGTGATTGTAGTGGGCCATCATCCCATCTATGCTTACACCACGAAGAAGGAGAGCGAGCGTCTCGACATGCAGAACCGCCTGTTGCCCGTACTCCATAAATATAATAATGTGGCCATCTACGCCTGCGGACACATCCACAACTTCCAGCACATCCAGAAGAAGGGCGACAACATCGACTACGTGGTCAACTCCTCTTCTTCTCTGGCCCGTCCCGTGAAGCCTACCGATGGTACTGTGTTCTGCAGTTCAGCCGACGGTTTCTCGGTCATTTCAGCCGACAAGAAGCAGCTCCGAATGTCGATGATCGACAAGGACGGAAAAATCATCCACACCATAGAAAAGGTGAAGAAGTAAATTCAAATCAAAAAATCATTATACAGGAAAATTTTATGAATCTCAAGAAAGTATTATTCTCGGCCCTGATGCTGACAGCCACAGGCGCAGCAGTCGCCGTGACAGAACCCGAAACCAATGTCCTGATGGGCGGAGTCATCAGCGGACGTGTTGTCGACGCAGAGCATCAGGCTTTGCCAGGAGCAACCATCATGGTGGAAGATTTGCATACAGGAGTAACAAGCGATGTGAACGGTTTCTATACCCTGCCCAACATGAAGCCCGGAACCTACAAGGTGAAGGTGTCCTACGTGGGCTATTCGCCCAAGACCTACGTCATCAAGCTGGTGGGCAAGAACGTGGAGCGAAACATCATCCTGAGCGAGGGCAACGAACTCAAGGAAGTGGTGGTGAACGGAGCTTTCTACGGTCAGCGCAAGGCCCTGCAGATGCAGAAGGAGAACATGGGTGTGACCAATGTGGTGAGCGCCGACCAGGTGGGCAAGTTCCCCGACTCTAACATCGGCGACGCCCTGAAACGCATCAACGGCATCAACGTGCAGTACGACCAGGGTGAGGCCAGGTTCGGACAGGTGAGAGGCACTTCTGCCGACCTTACCTCGGTGACCGTCAACGGCAACAGAATGCCTTCGGCAGAGGGCGACACCCGCAACGTGCAGCTCGACCTGATTCCTGCCGACATGATTCAGACCATCGAGGTGAACAAGGTGGTGACCTCCGACATGGACGGCGACGCCATCGGAGGCGAAATCAACCTCGTGACCAAAAACACCCCCAGCCACCAGGTGCTCAACTTCAACGTCGGTTCAGGCTACACATGGATCAGCGGCAAACCACAATGGGACCTGGCAGCAACATGGGGCAACCGATTCTTCCAGAACCGACTGGGCATCATGGCCTCTGCCTCTTATCAGTATGCTCCCGGAGGTTCCGACAATACCGAGTTCGAATACGAGGAGAGCGACGACAAGGAGATAGAGCTGAAGGAGGCTCAGGTGCGCCAGTACTACGTCACCCGTGAGCGTCAGAGCTACTCCCTGGCTTTAGACTATAAGTTCAACCCCCTGCACAAGATTTCGTTCAAGGGCATTTACAATCGTCGCAGCGACTGGGAGAACCGTTACCGCATCAGCTACAAGAAGCTGAACAGCAAGGCTTCCAAGCAGAGTGTCGTGTTACAGACCAAGGCGGGCTCGTCCGACCAGAAGAACGCCCGACTGGAGTTGCAGCAGACCATGGACTACACCCTCGACGGAGAGCACCAGCTGGGCAACCTGAAGATGGACTGGGCTGCCAGCTACTCGCGAGCCACCGAGGAGCGACCCAACGAGCGCTATGCTTCCTATAAATATAAATATGGTAAGAGTGAAACCGAGTTCATCGACTTCGGCGACGGCTTCCAGGACGTGGGCGACAAGCAGCCTTACTACGCCAAATCGCTCCCATCACTCGACGACAGCCACTGGGTGCTCGACGAGCTCAACAACTCCAACCAGGACATCGTGGAGAACGAGTGGAAGGGACGACTCAACTTCACCCTGCCGCTCTGCAAGGGGCTCTACGGCAACACCCTGAAGTTTGGTGCCAAGTACACCAGCAAGGACAAGAAGCGCACCACCTCATTCTTCGACTACGACCCCGAGGAGGTGCTGGGCGACGACTGGCGCAGCAACACCTCGCTGCAGATTCGCGACGGCTTCATGCCTGGCAGCCAGTATCCTGCAAACTCGCCATTCATCTCGATCGGCACGTTGGGCAAAATCGACTTCAGCCAGTATGAGGGAACAGAGAACTACGAGGAGGAAGCCGGCAACTATAAGATCAGCGAGCAGATAACAGCCGGTTACCTGCGCTTCGACCAGAGGATAGGCAAGAAACTCTCAGCCACCCTGGGTCTGCGCGTGGAGCGTACCGACCTGAAGACCAGCGGCTACAATGTGGACATTCCCGAGGAAGGCGACCCAACCATGAAGCCCACAGGCGACATCAAGAGTCACTATACAGACCTCCTGCCAAGCCTCTTGCTGAAGTACAAATACTCGGACGACGGAAGCCTCAGAGCCTCCATCACCAAGACCATCTCGCGTCCTAAGTATTCGGCACTTATCGCCAATAAGACCTTCAATATTGCCGACGAGGAGGCTACCATCGGCGATCCAAGCACCAAGCCGGCAAGAGCGCTCAACATCGACCTCTCTGCCGACCACTACTTCAAGAGTGTGGGACTGGTGAGCCTGGGACTCTTCTATAAGGACATCAAGAACGTGAACGTGGAGTGGGCTTCCAACAAATACTTGGGCAGCGACCTCGGACTCTCGGGCGACAATGCCGACAAGCAGTTTGCGGTGACTCAGAACATCAACGCCTACGACGCCCGTGTGTATGGTGTGGAAGTGGCTTATCAGCGCGACTTCGGTTTCATAACACCAGCCCTGAAATGCCTCGGCTTCTACGGCAACTACACCTACACTCACAGCACCACGCGCAACTTCAACGAGCGCCTCGGCATCGAGGACGGCGACGAGGTGAAGGTGGCGGGCTCGCCTGAGCATACTGCCAATGCCTCGCTCTTCTTCGAGAAGTGTGGACTGAGCCTCCGTCTGTCTTACAACTTCGCTTCTTCGTTCATCGACCAGATGAGCACCAGCCGTGCTCTCGACCGCTACTACGACAACGTGAACTATCTCGACCTCAACGCCAGCTACACCTGGGGAAAGAAGCAGAAGTTTACAGTCTACGCCAACGCCAACAACCTGCTCAACCAGCCTTTGCGCTACTATCAGGGTGAGAAAAACCGTACCATGCAAGTGGAGTACTACGGTGTGAAGATCAACGCAGGTATTAAGGTCAACCTGTAAGGGACACAATCAGCACGCCCTGAACCAACGGTCACCGGCGCGTAGCGGAATTGAAAATCGCAGGCCGAAGGGTAAAGCAAAGGTAAAGGGCATAAGCTCTTAGCTGTAAGGTCAGCATCTTCAATAATCACACGCCCTGAAGGGGCAGAATCTCTTAGCCCAGGGTTATTATGAACACAATCAGCACGCCCTGAAGGGGCAGAATCTCTTAGCCCAGGTTTATTATGAACACAATCAGCACGCCCTGAAGGGGCAGAATCTCTTAGCCCAGGGCAGCGCCCTGGGTATAGTAACAGTCAGCAATGCGCCCTGTA